>OIAA01000773.1_pt1 | contig 11048 bp, 4 predicted proteins | sample 1580591 | NCBI WGS metagenome assembly OIAA01 (sample SAMEA3882556, study PRJEB24775) | human gut metagenome | biome: human-associated habitat; feature: intestine environment; material: feces | place: Netherlands | collected 2009/2010
CGAATACCCTTGCACCTCCATCCGTATTGATGAACTGCATGTAGAGACTTTGAGGTACATCCGGCAACACCGCCATCTGGTACATAAAGTAACCGCCATTGGAAGCATGCCTCCATGAACGACCATATGCTTCACCCCAATCCATATTCACACCCGCCAGTTTATGATCGCTCTCCGAAAGTGGCGACTGAATCAGTACATGGTCTACCGTATTCGCTTGTAACATCTCATTTTCCAGGATAGTCTTCTTTTCCTGGTCATAAACAGCCTGATAATCTTTCATCTGTTTATAAAGCGGGAAATAGATAGCATAACGGTTGAAATGAATTCTATTGAAAGGAATCAACTCAAAAGTAGTGGAAGCTACCTCCGATGAACATTCAAACACTAATTCCTTATCCGATTTTCTGGAAACTGCTTTCTTTATTTTATCTAAAGAACCTATTAACGCAGGAGCTGTCAGCATTGGAATTTCTAAAGTGGCAACCGTTCTTTTCGGGAATCTGAAACTATAGGCTTCTTCCAGTCCATTATTGTCGACTTTTGCTGCCAAGACCACGGGACCATAGAGAAATGCAGCATATTTATCACTGCCTTTCAGATATTCTACTGTAACCTGAGGAGTTAATTCCACCTCTACTTTATCTCCATTGCTCCACGAGCGGTCCAACTGTACATAACCTTCAGTATTCGGAGCTAACTGCATCTTCTTCGCAGTCGACCAATGAGGCTTGCGGATATTCAAAGTAAAATGAGCGCCAGCAGCCGTATTGATCACAAAAACCACCTTATTATTATCAGGGAAGTCCGTATTCTGTACCAGTTTCACACCTTTATCTTTCCAGTTCAGCTCGGAAGGCATAAAGAGGTTGACATACAATTCGGAACCTTGATGCGCATATATCATCTTTCCAAACTTTGCAGGAGCCTCCATACCAGTACCGGTACAGCACCAGAAACTATGATGCTGGGTTCCATATATCCGGTAATGTGCCGGACGCATGGAAGTATAATAAGTGCACATCCCTTCATGAGGATCATAATTAGCCAGGATATGATTATACAATACCCGTTCGTAATAATCCACCATCTTCATTCTTCCGTAATCTTGATACAAGGTTTCTGTCAGCCTCATCATATTCACGGAATTACAGGACTCCGGTCCTCCATCACTTGGCACTCTCTTTTCAAACTGATCTACCGGGAAAAAGTGTTCTCCCGTGCTATTTCCACCAATCACCCAAGTATGCTTGTCTACCACAGTTTCCCAGAAGAACTGTGCCGCCCGGGTATACTTATCTTCCTGAGTATAGTTGTATACCTTCTCGAAACCCGTGAATTTGGGAATTTGCGTATTGGCATGCCAACCGTTCAATATATCCCGTTCCTCGGCTGCGGGAATAAGCATGTCTTCATCATTCAGAAGTTTAGCCCATTTCAGGTACTTCTTATCGCCTGTAATCTCGTATACAGTGATATACGACTCATTAATAGAACCATGTTCACATACCAGTAACTCCTGAATCTGTTCATAAGTCAGTTTATCCAGAACCTGGTATCCAAACCAGTCAGCCATCTTCACCAGCACATCTTTTGCTTGAGGAAGATCACAACTCAGATAGGCATTATACAACCCTAACATGATTTTATTCATGATGTATACAGGTTCCCATACCCCGTTGATTGTCGGATTGTTGGTCGTGAACTTTCCACTCACTACTTCTTCAAAGATGCGTCGCCCGTTGATAGTTGCCAACAGATAGCCATCTCCCTGGGCATCCTGACACTCTTTCAGTCCGCGAACCATCTTTTCAATCTTCCTCTTCAGTGCCTCATCTCCCGTAGCTTCATACATCATTGACATGGAAGACAACGAAAAGCCCATAATATGCCCGGCCAGAGGTCCACCACCCCAGACATCTTCGGACTCCCAGAAAGGATAAGCAGGTGCATCAGGAGCAAGACCTGCCTCCCGCCGGAACCAGGATAACAGACGTTCCGGCTCCAATGATAGTAGATAGGCATGATCCAGTTCTTGAATGTAAACTGGCTATCACCCAGCCTCACGTCCGTAAGCGAAAATAAAGTCCGTTGTGCGGGTTGCACAGGGTTCACCACTATTTTAGTATCTGCAGCTTCGGCAGTTGCGTAGGCACTTAGTAAAGTGCCTACCAGCAAACAAGTTATATATTTCATCCGTTCTGTTTTATGTATAAAATTTACCAACCATGATTCTGTATCAGGTTCTTATTCTTATCAATTTCACTCTGTGGAATCGGAAACAGATAATGCTTATCCTCAAATACACGTTTCATCAGTTTCGAGCGTTTATAGAATACGGATAAACCCACTTGTTTCGATTCGGAAGGCACATTTAAATCCAATCCCGATTGCTGTGCAGCCTTTTCCAATTCTTGTATAACAGGAAGTGAATTCATGCCTGTAACATTCGCACCATCCACCTTTTTAGCTATCATCCAGCGACGTACATCATAGAAACGATGGTTCTCATAGAATAACTCTACCCGACGTTCGTTTCTGATTCTCTTACGCATTCCCACTTGGGTTTTATCCTCTTCAGTGATGGGAAGTGAAGGCATACCTACCCTGTTTCTCACTGCATTGATAGCACTATATACTTTGTCATCCGGTCTGTCCAAATATTCATTCCAAGCTTCGGCACAATTCAAATATTGTTCAGCCAAACGGAACAATGGATAATGATGACTTGTACGCCATGACATTTTCAAATTAATATTAGGATCCATCCATTTACGAATACCATATCCTGTTTCACAACTCTTTCCTACCAGCTTCTTATTCCCCTCAAAGAAGTCATCACTATTATTCAGCCAATAAGCATAGTATAGCGGACGATTGACAAATTCCGACTTCCAATAAGTTCCCTGGAATAATATGGAGGCATAAAAACGCGGATCACGATCCTTATACATATTAGATATATTCTCAACATGTTTCATCGTCTTTCCGTCATGCAATTCACCTGACCAAAAACCTGTTTCCGTATATCCGGACTCCGGATTTATTTGAGGATTACCATTTGCATCATAAATTACACAACCATCATCATCCATCTTGAAAGGTAAATAACCGTCTTTAGTTTCATACGCGTCCACCATCTCCTGCAAAACAGAGAACTTACCATAACCACCGTAATCACCGGCATTGGAAGTACATTCCTGATCAATCACCATATCCGTACCCAACAATCCCGGAAGAATAATTTCTTTAGAATGCGTATTATCGTAAAAGAGCTTCGCATAACTATCTACTGGATTAGAAGGATTGGGCTGTTCAAGAATGATACCAGCACGAGCACTCCAATCTATTACTGCTTGTGCTGCTTCCGCCGCTCTTTTCCATAACTCTTTATCGTATCCCTGAGGGAATAACTGTGTACCGTCAGGATTTATCTGGTCAGCATACATTTTATTACCATTGAACAAAGGACTTGCCATATATAGCAAGGTACGGGCTTTCAGCGCCAGACAAGCACCCTTAGTAATTCGTCCTAATTCTTGGGTAGAATAGGAATCAGGCAATCCGGCGGCAGCAATATCCAATTCAGAACAGATATAATCGACTACTTCAGTCACAGAAGCTCTCGGCAACATCGTATTCTCCACATTAGAAATGTCCACCAACTCTTTTGGCAAAGGAATAGCGCCATACTGACGGAAAAGATCGAAAAAGAAATAGGCTCTGAAGAAACGGGCTTCCTCCTTGTACTGTTTCACACGGTCCGAATAATATGCTATTTGTGTAGCTTTCAACTCTACTTTATCTATATTGTCAATGAAAACAGTGGCACGACGAACAAAATTATACATAAACTTCCATTCACCCAGCGGGTTATTCGAAGCGCCCCATGCCCCGCTGTTATACAACAGTCTGGAAGCCGGAGTCTCCCAATGATCATACATCTCATCAGTACAAGCACCCAACTCACTTTTAAATCCATCACGCCTCAAGCTCCCATGGTCCCAATATAAACTCCAGTAAATACGTCCCAAAGCCAGCTCTGCAGTTTTAATATCACTGAAGATTTCTTCTTCAGAGGAAACTTCTGTCGGTGCAATATCCAGATAGTCACAAGACGTTGTCAGCATGACAGAACATATAAATAATAGTATAAATTTTATCTTTTTCATATCTGTATTTCTTTAAAAGGTCAAGTTTACTCCAATATTATATATTTTCTGTTGAGGGTAGTTACCCGAGTTATGAGGCATTTCCGGATCGAAGACTTTAATCTTATCCCAAGTGATCAAATTTTCTCCTGTCAGATAAAAACGGCATCCTGTCATTCCCATCCGTTTACAAACAGCTTCCGGCAGCGAGTAACCGATCTCAAGATTCTTCAGACGGAGGTAATCGGAGGAACGTGTCCAGTAGGAACTTGCCTGATAATTGTTTGGATTAGAGTCAGATGTCATACGAGGATAATCCACCTTTGCATTCTGCGCCGGAGTATTGTCCTTCGACCAGTAATTACCTTTCACATCGGCAAGGACATTGGAGAAGCGGGCAAAGGGCCAAACCAGATCACCGGAATACCAAATATATGCTCCGGCAGCTCCTTGGAACAGTACACTCAGGTCAAAGCCTTTATAACTACCGCCCAATGAAAGACCGAATATTTTATCAGGTTTATCGATACGTCCCAAAAAGCCTTCATCTTCCGCATCAATCACATTGTCATTATTCAAGTCCTTATATTTGATATCACCGGGCTGCACATTACCATACATTTGTTTCGGACTGTTAGCAATATCTTCTTCCGATTCAAACAAACCGATAGCTGTCAGTCCCCACATCTCACCAATCCGACGTCCTTCGTTTTCACGCCACTCACGGCCCACATAGTCAGGTTCAGTCATATCAATGATTTTATTGCGTGCATAAGAGAAGTTGGCTACAGCAAAGATACTGGCATTACGGAAAGCCTTACGATATTCCAATTCTAATTCAAAACCTTTATTATCTACGATACCTGCATTGATAAGCGGAAGGGACTCCACACCCGAGAGATCGGGAATAGTCAAAGGAGTAGTCAGAATATTCGTACGGTGTTCGAAGAAGATATCACCGGTGAAACGCAACTGGTTATTGAACAAAGCTATATCCAAACCGACATCTATCTTCCGGGCACGTTCCCACGTCACATTCGGATTTCCGGTAGTGGCTTCCTGGGCGCCTCCCAGATACCAACCATCACGCACATAACCAAAGTTATAACCATACATATTCGGATTCCAAGTCGTCATATACATAAAGCGGCTACCACCAATCTGGTCATTTCCCACTTCACCGAAAGAAGCCCTTAACTTCAACATATCAAGCCAGGATACATTATTCTTTATAAAGTTCTCTTCTGAAATCAACCAGCTACCGGACACGGCAGGGAAGAAACCAAAACGTTTACCTTTCGGGAAGTTCTCGGAACCATTATATCCCGCATTAAATTCAAAATAATACTTCTTGTCCAAATTATAAGTAACACGTCCAACCAGCCCTTGCCGGCGATAAGGCAAACCAGCTACCGCATTCTGAGTACCTCCACCCACACTCGGTGTATTTTGTTGTTGGTTATACAATGCCAGTAAACCTAGCTGATGCCGTCCAAATTGTCTGTCATAATTCAAAGAGGCTTCTACTACCGCTGTTCTCCAACCATTGGCAATCACATCATAACCTAATGTCGTATTACCATCTCCTACGGAAGAATAAGTTCCTTTGGATAGATCCGTTTCATTTTCATCAATTGAGAATGTATAAGACTTATAAGAACGATGTCTGTTCACATTTCGCCAATTACTATTATCAAAACTTATACGTCCTTTGGCAGTCAAACCTTTCACCAGTCCCGACATATCCCAGGATAATCCTACCGTAGCATTCAACGTTGTGGTATGGTGTGCCCCATAACCGGTCTGCGTAAGAAGAGCATACGGATTAGCATTTTTACCTGCAATTTCACCAATGGATCCATCCGGATTAAGCATAGGATACCACCAAGAAGGAGTTTGTTGTATAGCTCTGAAGATAGTTCCTGCCGCCTGACCGGGGAAGTTGTTATCTTGAATAATTCCTCCAAGATTCAGTTCCATCTTCAGTCTCTTAGAGAAATCCACATCCAGATTGGAACGGAAATTATAGCGTTCGGAACGTACCTGAGTATCGTAATCATTCAAGTCCGTATGCTTGTACATACCACTTTGATTCAGATAGGATACGGATATATAGTAACGAACGGCACCGCTACCACCCGATACATTGACATTGGCCTGAGTTTTGAATGAGGCTTTCCGCAACAACTCTTCTTGCCAGTTTACATTAGGATACAAATACTGGTAAGTGGGGTTACTGCGATCACGGAACTTCTCAATATACTCATCCGTATATGTTGCATAGTTAAGACCATCATTTTTCAGACCTTCTCTGTAAAGTTGCAAAGCATCATATGATTCCAGATATTCCGGCAATCGGGTAGGATTCAGCACTGCTTGCTGCACATTAACATTAATGCGAGGCTTACCCTCAGATCCTCTTTTCGTAGTAACAATCACAACTCCATTCGCACCACGCACTCCATATACGGCTGTGGAAGAAGCATCTTTCAGGATAGAAATACTTTCTATTTCATTCGGATCGATATCACCAAATGCGCGTTCAATGCCGTCTACAATAACTAACGGATTGGAAGCAGTCTGATAAGTTCCCTGTCCACGTACCCAGATGGTAGCACCGTCATAGCCAGGTTCTCCCGAATATTGAATAGCAGTAACACCGGTCAATTTACCTGCCAATGAATTAGAGATATTGGCAACAGGAGATTGGGTCAGTTCTTTGGTACTGACAGCAGATACAGCACCCGTCACCGTCACTTTTTTCTGAGTACCATAACCAACTACTACAACTTCATCCAGCATTTCATTGGATTCCTGCATCACAACATTCAATACAGACTGATTTTTCAACTGGATTTCCTGTTTCTGATATCCTATATAAGAGAATACCAATATAGCATTATTCGAAACATTTGTAATCTCGTACTGCCCGTCAGCACCGGTAATCACTCCCTGGGCAGTTCCTTTCACTGTGATAAGTACACCTATTAAGGGTTCTTTGTCGATGCCTGTGACTGTTCCCTTTATTGTTTTTGTAGCTTGTGTCGTAGAAGCTACAGCAACAACATCGGCAAACAAAGCAAGGGGGGAATTGACAAACAACAATGTCATAATCAAACAAATCCTCCAGCAGGAATGCCATTTGTCAGGGAGCATTCCAACATCAAATACTCTTTTCTTTTCCATAAATTAGATTAATTAATAAGTATAACAATAGTGTATTATAAGAACTCATAGTATCAAATCTGTCTCATTTTCCAGAAATCCGCAGTTTGATTTACACAAATGTAGGGATTAGAAGAGAAGATTTACATCATAATTCTGGCAAAAGACAATAAAATTCTGTCATTAATAGGGGGGATAAAAGCTTCTTGGCAAACTTTGCAAAAATTCTTTCAACACAGGACTGTCAAAGGGGGCAGGCTGTCTTATGAATTGTAATTGCCATACTTGTATATGGCAGAAAATGCAATCATATCAGTTTTAAAAGGCCCTATACTAACTATCAAATAGAAATAGAAACAAGCATTTTCCTTTCTATACTATTAGCTTCTTAAAATTCTACGAACTCAAGGTTTGAATAAAACAAACCATCTGGAAAAGAGAAATCATATTTTGCGGGAAAGAACCTGCCTATTTACCCGAAAACAAACGGTCTATTTACCCCCAACATACAATCTAATCAGTCAAAACACACAATCTGTTTCTATATAACAGATAATCCTTTTTCCAAGGCTACACCATTTTGCTCAAAAGGTGTAGCCTTTTACCCCATTGGGTGTAGCCATGTATCATAAAGGGTATAACCATTCCGCCAACCAGAACTTATTTGTTTTGGTTGGCGGAAACACTTGAAGCAAAGAAAACTGTCCTTTTCAATACAGTTCGAACAGATTCAAACCCAAACGTGCAAGATATTAGAGATTATATAGCATTTTATCACATTATCCCCAATTTTAGCATTTCTTCAAATATTCGAAACACAAAACCCTTGCGTTTCTTTTCACTTCTTTATAAATAGGACGAACGAAAGGATTCTGAAGGAGCCTAATTATCATTTTGCCATTTTGCTACTCCATTCCTACACTCTTCTATTCCTTTTGTTTTTGTGTCCGGCAACCAAATACTCCTCCGGCAATCATTCCGGGCAAAGCCTGAATCTTCACCGTCACACTTTTTCTGCCTTTCGTCAAATCGGCAGGTATAGGATAAACCCTGTCAATCCAAGCACTATAAGTTTCTGCCCGCAGTTTTTGCTCACCAATCTTCCGGTCATTTACCAAAATCTCAAACTCCCGGTTACCACCATCCGTACTGAGATAAGTCAACACCAATTCCATCGGTCGTTCCGCATCCACCTTCATTGTATAGGAGAACCAACCACCGTCCGATGCATCCCGCCAAGTATTGGGCCCTCCGGTATGCGTATTCTTACCTTTCAAGTCATGGGCTGCCTCTGAGTCAGTATGCCCGATAATAACTTTATCCGTCATACGCCCACGCTCTATCAGTTGATTCTTCAAAATTGTTTCATCCGAAGGAAACCATACGGTCATTTCACCATTTCCCCTGTGGGAACGTGCATAATAAGGAATCAAAGTAAGGGAATCTATTACAGACTTGATGACTTTAAAGTTATCCTCAGCAACAATCCGTTCAGCCTCGCCCTTCAATACATTTACTCCACCGAACATGGTATTTTCAAAAACGGGTGCAAAAGCTGTTTCCGGTTTCAGTACATAGTTAAGAACTACATTCTTATTATCGGCAAATTCAGCGCAATAGACAATCGGGCCGCGTTCCACGGCTATATGATTGACATCAGCTTCCACCTGATCATTTGCCTTACATGTATGTACCTCCATGGGTAAATTCATTTCAATGACATCACCCGGTTTCCAATCTTCCGACAGAACAGCATAGCCTTTTTCCATTCTGTACTCTTTAGCGCGTCCATTTACGGTTATCTCCACCGCCGGCTTATGGGTTACCGTATAGTTATACAAATCAGAAGGAACCGGCTGATCATTTACCCATCCGGGAATACGCAGCATTACATCGAAGTGCTTCTTTGTTTCAGGTGTCAGTGTCAGTTTGACTTTACCATCCCAAGGGTAATCAGTTTGTTGTGTCAGCTTAATATGCTCTCCACTGTTTAAAACAACTTCGGCCTCATTGGCTCCGTATAAATTGACATACATTCCTTTGGCAGAAATAGCATACACATATCCGGGAACTGAAGGAATGAAACGGGATAAATTGGAAGGACAGCAAGAACAATCAAACCATTCACTACGTTCGGCACCATTCTCATCACAAGTCAACACATTCGGATAAAAGAATTTCTTTCCATCCAGACTGATGCCACTCAGCACACCATTATACAGGGAACGCTCCAGAACATCAATATACTTGGAATCTCCATGCAACATAAACATGCGCAGGTTCCACATACAGTTGGCTATAGCGGCGCAAGTCTCACAGTAAGCGGTACTATTGGGCAATTCATAGTTCTTGCCAAAAGCTTCGCCGTGACGAGTGGAACCGATACCACCGGTGATATACATTTTCTTTCCAACTACATTTTCCCAAAGCTTATCTATAGCATTCTTATAAGGTTCTTCGTTCTTAAGTGCGGCAACATCTGTCATTGCAGAGTACATGTAAGTGGCTCTCACGGCATGGCCTACCGCCTCATCCTGTTCCAGCACCGGTTTATGATCCTGCCAGTAAGCGCCGTTGCGGAACTGGTCTTCACTACTACGGTCGTACTTATCATATTTTCCACGTGCATCCAGGAAGAATTGGGACAGATCGAGATAACGTTTATCTCCCGTTACCCGATAGAGTTTAACCAAACCGATTTCAACTTCCTGATGTCCGGGTGCTACCGTGATTTTACCTTCCTCCGGCCCAAAAGTCTCGCATAACAGATTCGCACTCTTTATCGCTATATCCAGGAATGAACGTTTTCCTGTTGCCAAATAATGAGCCACTGCGGCTTCATACATATGGCCTACGTTATAGAGTTCATGACTATTATCCCGTTCATTCTCCCATCTTTCCTTACCGATCCACGGATGGTTTCCGCCACTTGTACGGACTGTATACAAGTATCCGTCCGGTTCCTGCGCAGCAGCAATCAAGGTGATAAGACTATCCACATAAGCATCCAATGCCTTATCCTGTTTGACCGCCATCAGATAAGAAGCTCCTTCCATGATTTTATAGACATCCGAGTCATCAAAAGGATAAGGTGAATTGAACTCACCCTCCATCAGTTTGCCTGCCACGGCAAAATTATCGATGCGATGCGTATCTTCACATTTCTGGAAAGCAAAAGGAACGGTTACACTACGAACGGTTTCGATACGTGGCGCCCAAAAGTTATCATTGAAATGCACATTGGTAAAAGGCACATCCTTATAAAGGTAATCAGACTTTTCCTGCATAGACTCACAGGAAAGGAGAGCACAGGAAGCCAAAAGGACTATCAGTGTTTTCTTCATGGTTATTCTATATTTTATGGTTTATCTGTAATTCGTATCAGAAGTTATTTTCAATTCATACAATCCGCCCGCCCGCTTATCCTTACTGGCCCGGAATGTCACTTTCACTTTATCTTTGCCTTGTGTCCATTCCACCGGAATAGGGAATACATCGTCCACATAAGTCAAATAGAGCCTTCTGTCCAAGCGGACCGTACATAGCAGGTTATCATCCACCAGGATATCAAATTGACCGGCTTCCGATTCATCCCCCCAGAAACGGCAGATCAAGCTATAGGGCTTCGTTTCTTTTTTATCTATATGCAGAACGTAAGAGAACCAGCCGCCATCTGCCATACGATATTGCCTGTTCTTTGCCCAGAAGAAATCGTGCCAGTAAATCGAATCA
>OIAA01000778.1_pt1 | contig 10993 bp, 10 predicted proteins | sample 1580591 | NCBI WGS metagenome assembly OIAA01 (sample SAMEA3882556, study PRJEB24775) | human gut metagenome | biome: human-associated habitat; feature: intestine environment; material: feces | place: Netherlands | collected 2009/2010
GGCCACCGATGCGGCCGAGGTGTGCACGCGGCCCTGCGTCTCGGTCTGGGGCACGCGCTGCACGCGGTGGGTCCCGGACTCGAATTTCAGGCGGCTGTAGACGTCCGGCCCCTCGACGGAAAAGACGATTTCCTTCACGCCGCCGAGCTCCGTCGGGTTTTCGCTGATCGTCTCGCACTGCCATCCGCGCCTGGCGGCGTACATTGTGTACATGCGCCACAGGCTGTGGGCAAACAGCGCAGCTTCCTCGCCGCCGGCACCGGCGCGTATCTCCATGATGACGCTTTTTTCGTCGTTTGCATCCTTCGGCAGCAGCAGAATTTTGAGATTATTTTCCAGCTCTGCCACATCCTGACTCTTTTCGCTGATCTCCTGCTGTATCATAGCCTTAAAGTCCGCATCGAGGGGTTCCTCCCCTTCCAGCAGGGCTTTCGCCTGTGCAAGATGATCCTGCGCAGTGGCAAGGGCGCGGTAGGCTTCCACCACCGGCTCTGCCTCGTGGTACTCCTGCATCAGGCGGCGGAACTGCGCCGGGTCGGCAGCAGTTTCGGGCTGATTGAGACGGACGGAAAGTTCTTCGAACCGACGGCAGACGGCCTCCATTTGGGAAGTCAGATTCGGCATATCAGGCAGTTCTCCTTACAAAACAGTTTCTGAATGTGCTGTGCCGCCGGGCTATTCCTGACCCGGCCGGATGACTTTTTTGATGTTCTTCTCGATCTTTGCCCGGGGCAGCATGACCTCGCGGCCGCAGCCCGTGCAGCGGATCTTGAAATCCATGCCCACCCGCAGTACCTCGAAGCTGGACGCTCCGCAGGGGTGCTGCTTGCGGGTGAGGATGGTATCGCCGACTGCAATATCCATATTGGCTCCCTTCTGTCTGTCCATAGATGGCACAGGCCGTGTGCCCAATGCATGACACACATCTATAGTATAATCCAAACTCGTATAAAATGCAAATGCAGCCGCATATGGTTTAACCATGCAGCACACCCTGCGCTGCAGCCCAAAAAATCAGAGAAAGAGGAATGAAAGATGATGCAAGCGTTTCGTACTGAAAACAACTACCGCAATGCTTCCCGCCTGAGCGCCGCCGAGCTGCGGGCCGCGATGACCAGCCGCGAAATTTTGCAGAGCACCGCTCTGGCCTTCGACACCCAGCGTCAGCTTCGGTTCGAGCTGGGCGGCTGCCGGGCCGTGATGCCCTTCGGACAGTGCGCCGACGGGGCCGACACCGGCAGCGTGCGGGACATCGCCGTGCTGACGCGGGTGGGTCGCCCCACCTGCTTCGTCATTGAGGGCATCGACACCGACGAAAACGGACAGCCCTTCTACCGGCTCTCCCGGGCCGAGGCCCAGCGGATGTGCAAGGCCGAATACCTCGACCAGCTTCAGCCCGGCGACATCCTGCCCTGCGTCGTGACCCACATCGAGCCTTTCGGCGCGTTCTGCGATGTGGGCTGCGGCATCAGCGCTCTTCTGCCCATCGATTGTATGTCGGTGAGCCGCATCTCCTCCCCCGCCGACCGGGTCAGCGTGGGGCAGCAGATCCTCTGCGCCATCAAGAGCCGGGACGCGCAGGGGCGGTTCGTGCTGACCATCCGGGAGCTTCTGGGCACATGGGCCGAGAACGCCGCCGCCTTTACGGTGGGCGAGACGGTGGTGGGCATCGTGCGAAGCGTGGAGGAATACGGCACCTTTATCGAGATCGCGCCCAACCTCGCGGGCCTTGCCGAGAGCTGCACCGACCTTGTGCCCGGGCAGGCGGTGAGCGTCTACATCAAAAACATCCTGCCCGAGAAGATGAAGATCAAGCTGGTCATCGTCAATCATGCCCTCAGCCAGAGCCACCGCTTCGAGCTGCGGTACTTTATCACCGAAGGGCATCTCGACCACTGGCTCTACTCCACCCCCGAGAGCCGCAAGCGCATCGAAACCGATTTTGCGGACATGGCTTGCAATCCGGCCTGAAACCCTTTATACTATAGATATACTATAGAACACGGGAGATGGGAATAACAATGGCTGCCAACGATGCTTTTACCGCCGGTGTTCGTCCCGGTGGGCTGACCAACAGCACCGAGATCCGACTGCTGCTGTGTTATCTTGTCAAGAATGCCGGGCCGATCACCCGGGCGGAGATCGAAAACGCCCTGATGGAAGAGGCTCTGGTGAATTATTTTGAGATCGGCTCCTGCTTGGACGACATCGCCAAGCAGCAGCTCGTGGTGGTGGACGGCGACCGGTATACCATCACCGACAAGGGCCGGAAGGTGGCGCAGGAGCTGGCCTACGACCTGCCCCGCAGCGTGCGGGAAAAGGCGGTGGCCGCTGTGCTGCGCAGCCAGACGTGGACGCGCAAGGAGGCCGAGTACAGCGCCCGCATCCGCGAAAAAGCCGACGGCCACTGTTCGGTGCGCTGTCAGGTGAAGGCGCTGGACAGCGAGCTGTTCTGTCTGGACATCGGCACGCCCGATCGGCTGAGCGCCGAGCTGGTGAAAAAGCAGTTCATCCTCAAGGGCAACGAGATCTATCAGATGCTCATCACGAAGCTCACCGAAGAAGAGAAATGACCGAAATGGCCGCTGCACGAAACCAACGTGCAGCGGCCATTTTTGTTACAGTAGGATGCAGATAAGCCCAGTGCAGCCCTCGTTAATGACCCGCTCCAGCGTCTCCTGCAGGCGGCTTCGGGCCTCCTGCGGCATATGGAGCAGCTTGTTCTGCAAGCCGTCGTTGACCAGCTCGTGGAGGCTTTTCCCGAAGATGTTCGACTCCCACAGGCGGACGGGATCGTCCTCGAAATCCTGCAAGAGGCTCTGCACGAGGTCTTCGCTCTGCTTCTCGGTTCCCACGATGGGGCTCAGCTCGGTGTGGATGATCGCCTTCATCATGTGGATGGACGGTGCGCTGGCTTCAAGGCGGACGCCATACCGCCCGCCCTGCCGGACGATCTCGGGCTGCTCCAGCGACAGCTCATCAATGGAGGGCATCACGATGCCATAGCCGGTGGCCTCCACCTGCTCCATCGCGCTGCGTATCTTCTCATAGGCACGCTTCGCTTTCGCCAGCTCGATGATGCAGGGCATCAGCCCGGCCTCGTCGCCGATCTCAAGCCCCGTCTGCTCGCTGAGCACCCTGTAGAACACCTCCGGCTTGAGCAGCACTGTGATGCGCACGATGCCGTCGGCAAGGTCCATCCCGCTGAGGGCGGCGTTCTCCACCGCCTCGCAGTCCAGCACCGCCCGGCCAGGATCCGAGATGTCCTTCATCCGCGCGATCTGCCCGGAGAGCTGCATGGCCGCTGTGTACACCTCAGTCTGGAGCCAGTGGCCTTTGTCCAGCATCGTCACCCAGCGCGGCAGGGCAAAATCCAGCTCCCGCACCGGGAACTCGTAAAGCACCCGGCGCAGGATCTCCCCCAGCTGCTCTTCGTCGAGGTCGAGGCAGCTCACGGGCAGCACCGTCCGGCCATAGCTTTCTTCCATCTCCGCCGCCAGCGCCTTTGTCCCGGGGGCATCGGGATGGGTGCTGTTGAGCAGGACGACGAAGGGCTTGCCCAGCGCTTCCAGCTCGTCGATGACCCGTTTTTCCGCCGGGACGTAGTTTTCCCGCGGTATCTCGCTGATGGTGCCGTCGGTGGTGACGACGATGCCGATGGTGGAGTGGTCCCGGATGACCTTCCGGGTGCCGGTCTCGGCGGCGAGGTCGAATGGGATCTCCTCGTCGAACCACGGACTTTTGACCATCCGGGGCTTGTCATTCTCCTCGTGGCCCATCGCCCCCTCCACCATGTAGCCCACACAGTCGATGAGCCGGATGCTGCACTCTCCCCCGCCCTCCAGCGCCAGCGGCACCGCCGACTCCGGGATGAACTTCGGCTCGGTGGTCATGATGGTGCGCCCCGCCGCCGACTGAGGCAGCTCATCGCGGGCACGGAGCTTTGCGTCCTCCGGCCCGATGGCGGGCAGCACCAGCTTCTCCATAAACTGCTTGATGAGGGTGCTCTTGCCCGTGCGCACCGGCCCCACCACGCCGATGAGGATGTCTCCGCCGGTGCGCGCCCCTATCTCGCGGCAGACTGCCGCCTGCTCGATTCGTTCCTGATTTGCCAAAACGCTCTCCCCTCTCTTCCCGTTTCTGGGTACACTTTATGCGCGGACATGAGGAAAATATGACGCAAAAAAGGCCGAAGCCCCAAGGTTCTCTCGGGACTCCGGCCTTTTTTCTCCTACCGTTACACCAGCGTCGGGACAAGCGCCGCCAGCTTTTCGGCCAGCTGTGCGTGACCGTGACGGGTCAGGTGCATGAAATCCACCTGATTGAATGCGCAGTCGGCAGCATCGAGGAAGTGGACGCCCTGCCGCTCGGCGACGATGCGGAACTGCTCTGCCACGCCCTTCGACTTCTCCACGCAGCCCTCGCCCATGACGGCGTCGTGGAAGCCGTCGCCGATGCGGGGCGGAGCCACGACAAGGATGTTGGGGGCTTTGGTGCCCCAGCAGTCCACGCTCTTTGCCTTGAGGATGAGGCGCTCCATCCCTGCGCCGATGCAGGCGGCGTTGGCGTTGAACCGCTCTTTGACGTCGTTGGTGCCCAGCATAATGATGAGCAGGTCGATGACCTCATGGCTCTTGAGGAGCGCATAGGCCACGCTCAAAGCGTCCATCGACTCATGGATGGGGTCCACGAAAACCGTCGTCCGGCCCGAAAGGCCCTCTTCCGTCACAAGATACTCGCTCCCCAGCGCTGTTTGCAGCCGACAGGTCCAGCGCTCATCCTCGTTGAAGCGAATGCCGTGGTCGGCGCAGTCCGCTGGGTCGGCGCAATAGCCGTGAGTGTTGGAGTCTCCCAGACAAAGGATATGCTTTTTCATCGTTCCATTCCCCTTTTCAGTTTTCGCCCCGTGACTGGCGGAAGTAGTAGACTGCGCCCACCATGCCGGCGTCGTTGTGAAGCTGGGCGGCGCGGATCTCCAGTCCCTCTGCAAAGGCGGGCATAATGGAAGCCCTCACCTTTCTGGCGATGGGTTCGATGAGCAGCTCCTGCTGAGCGCTGACGCCGCCGCCGATGAGGATGAGCTGCGGGTTGAAGATGTGCACCAACCCCGCAAGGCCCTGCACGATCTCGTCCGTCCAGTCCTCGAGAAGGGCGAGGATGATGGGGTCGCCCGCATGGGCCGATTCGAAGATGGCACGGCCGTCTCTCCACTTATGATTGCGGGGCTGCGCAGCACGCACGAGGGCCGTAGTGGCGGCATACCGCTCCCAGCAGCCCGATGCACCGCAGGTGCAGAGGACGCCGTCCAGCGCATGGGTACGGTAATGGCCCAGCTCACCGCCGAGGCCCCGGGCACCTTCCAACAGCCGTCCGCCGGTCAGGATGCCGCCGCCCACGCCGGTGCCCAGCGTGACACCGATGACGTCCGTATAGCCTTTCGCCCCGCCGACCCAGACTTCGCCCAGCGTCATGCAGTTGGCGTCGTTGGCGACGGTGACGGGCAGGCCGAATTTTGCTTCCAGCTCGGCCTTGATGGGGCTTCCGATGTAGTTGGGCAGGCTGCCGCAAGTGCCCACGACCGTGCCCGTGTGGGTGTCGATCTGGCCCGTGGCCGAGACGCCGATGCCCGCAAGGCTCTGCGGCCTGACGTCCTGCTCCTTCAGAAACTGTTCGGAGGCCGAAAGCACCGTCGTGAGGATGGGTGTCTCATAGTAGTCGAAACAGACGCTCTGCTCCGCCTTGGCAAGGACGCGGCCCTCTTCATCTACGATGCCAAGCTTGACGCTGGTGCCGCCGATGTCGATGGCAAGATACTGTTTCATAGTCGTATCTCCGTATCATTTTTATTTTTGCATGGCGTTGATGGCCCCGGTAAAGCGGGCCGTGATCTCAGCCGGGCGGGTGATGGCACCGCCGACGACGAGGGCGAACGCACCGGCCTCCAGCGCCTTGACGGCCTGTTCCGGGTAGTGGATGTGGCCCTCGGCGATGATCTTTGCCGGACACTCTGCGGCCAGCTTGTGGACAAAGTCAAAATCGATGTCATCGATGCCCTTGGTCTCGGGCGTATAGCCGCGCATGGTCGTGCCCACAAAGTCAGCCCCGGCTTCCGCGCAGAGCATGGCATTCTCGAAGTTGTCGCAGTCGGCCATCACCAGCTGGTCGGGGTATTTTTCCTTGATGGCGCGGATGAACTGGGCCGAGGTAGAGCCGTCGGGACGCAGCGCACCCGTGCCCTGCACGGCGAGGATGTCCACGCCGCAGGCTGCCAGCTCGTCCACTTCCTTCATGGTGACAGTGATGTACATCGGCGTGCCGGGGTAATCCTTTTTGATGATGCCGATGACCGGCAGGTCCACCACCTGCTTGATTTGGGTGATGTCCCGGACGGTGTTGGCGCGGATGCCCACAGCGCCGCTCATGGCGGCCGCCTTTGCCATCAGAGGCATGACTCCGCCCTCTTTGGTGTAGAGAGGCTCCGTCTCAAGGGCCTGACAGGAGACGATAAGCCCGCCCTTGATCTGCTCAAACAGCTTTTCTTTTTCCATATCCATCAGTCCTCCATCCTGATCTTGATGACTGCTTTGCGCACATGGTCACAGCCGGGGCGTGCCACGCCGGGCTTGTGCAGCTCACCGGGGAAAAACAGAACGAACCGTCCCTCGCCCAGCACACCGCTGACGGCGTCCGGACTGGTCCTGAAACCGATGTCTCCCGCAAACTCCCCTGCTTCCTCGCCGGGCAGGTTGGTATAGCCCCAGCCCTCGCCGCCGGTCAGGTCGATCTGAAGGTCGGCGTACTTTTTGTGGTACTCGAGGCGGGCACTGTCGGGGTTCAGCCCGGCCTCCATCACGTTGATGAAGACATTCTCTCCGTCCACCTCGGTGCGGCCCAGCGGAAGGTCGCTCAGGTCGTGGGACACATGGTAGGCGGTGAGGTAGTCGATGGCGGTTTCCAGATTCTTGTGGAGTCCCCGGTAACGGTTCAGGTTCTCCAGTGCGTCGCAGATCATGGTGATTTTCTCCTAACTGATTTTTTCACAAGCACAAAGAGCGTCTGCCCTCTCCCCTCATGAAGAGACGGAGAGGGGACGCTTTCTGGCTTCTCAGAGCTTTGCGATAGCGGCTTCGATCATGGCCTGTGCCTCGGCAATGACTGCTTCATCCTCCGGGATGAGGCCGGGCATCGGCTCACGGACGCCGCCCAGCTCAAGGCCGTACATCCGGCGCAGGATCTCTTTCTGCACAGCGTAGAGGTTGCCGTGGGCCGAGCACATCTTATAGATGATGCGGTCGGCGTCGTACTGGATGGCCTGTGCTTCCTTGATCTCGCCCTTGTTGATGTGGTCGTTCATAGCCAGATACAGCTCGGGCATGACGGCGTAGGTGCCGCCGATGCCGCCGTCTGCGCCGATGACGCGGCCGGAAACGAACTGCTCATCGGGGCCGTTGAACACCACAAAATTCCCCTCGCCGCGGGCGGCGATACCGGCATCCTTGAACATCTGGATGTCCTGCGTGGGCATGGAGCTGTTCTTCACAGCCACTACATTGGGGTTCTTGAGCATTTCCTTCAGCAGGCTCATGGTCAGGCCGGTGCCTGCCAGCTGCGGGATGTTGTAGATGACGAACTCGGTGTTGGGAGCAGCAGCGGACATATCGTTCCAGTACTTTGCAATGGCGTACTCCGGCAGGTGGAAGTAGATGGGAGGAATGGATGCAATGGCATCCACGCCCACGCTCTCGGCATGGCGGGCCAGCTCCACGCTGTCGGCGGTGTTGTTGCAGCCAACATGAGCAATGACGGTGATCTTGCCCTTGGCCTCGCTCATCACGGCTTCCAGAACGGTCTTGCGCTCGTCCACATGCTGGTAGATGCACTCGCCGGAGGAGCCGCCTACATACACGCCCTTGACGCCTTTGGCGATCAGATGGCGGGTAAGGGCCTTGACACCCTCGGTGGAAATATTGCCCTCTGCGTCGTAGCAGGCGTAAAAGGCGGGGATGACACCCTGATATTTTTTGATATCTTTCATGTTCCAAACCCTTCTTTAAAAATAGTAATAAATACAGATGAAATGGTTTTGCATCAAGCTCGTACGCTTTCTGTTCCGGGCAGCGGCATCAGCGCCCTCTTGCGGTGCCCTGCATCCGCTTCGGCCCTTGGGCGGGCCTTGCGTCTTGCAGACCGCTGCGCCAAAAATCCCTCCCTGCATGCCCCTTTTTGTCGCTGCGCGACATCTTCCCCCGGCCGGGGGAAGTCTTTGCCCGCAGGCGGCGGTCGGGATTTTAGCCCTTAACAGCACCCATTGCGATGCCCTTGGTAAAGTACTTCTGGAAAATGAGGAAGATGATGATGATAGGCACAGCAGCCAGTGCGGCACCTGCCATGATCAGGCCAAAGTCGGTGCTGTTCTCAGCCTGCAGCTTTGCAATGCCCAGCGAGATGGTCAGGTTGCTGGTGCTGGACAGCATGATCAACTGCATGAAGTAGTCGTTCCAGCTGTTGATGAAGGTAAAAATGGCCAGTGCACCGATGCCCGGCTTGACCATGGGCAGCACGATGTCAATAAAGGTCTTGGCCTCGCTTGCACCGTCGATGCGGGCCGCTTCCAGCATCTCAGTGGGGATGCCCTCACTGAACTGCTTCATCAGGAACACACCAAAGGGCCAGCCCACGATGGGGAAGATGACGGCCCAGATGGTGTTGTACAGGTTCAGGCTGCTCATTTCGCGCAGCAGGGGAATCAGAATGACCTGCTTGGGCAGAGCCATTGCACACACGATGAGGGTGAACAGCAGCTTGCGGCCTACAAAGCGCTTTTTTGCCAGTGCATAGCCGGCCATGGCGGCTGTGATGCAGGTGAGGATCATGGACATGACGGCCATGAACACGGTGTTGATCATCCAGCGGATGGCAGCGGGAGCGGTGGGGCCTACCGAGAAGTAGATGGGCTCGCCGTTAGCGCTGAACTTGGAGCCAAAGGGCACAGCCAGCTGCCACAGCGGGGCGCTCTTGCCGGAAAACAGCTTCTGATAGTTTGTCAGCACCCACTGGCTGGGCCACCATTCGGGGGTGGTGGCGTTGATGGCGGCACCGGTCTTGAAGGAACCGGTGATGATCCAGTACAGCGGGAAGGCGAACAGCACCGCAACGATGCTGATGAGGATCAGCGTCAGGATCATGTAGGCGCTCATTCTCTTGAGCTTGCTGGGGTGACGCTTCAACGGTTTTTGCTTTTTTGCAGCGGCATTTGCACTCATTGTCCGGCACCTCCTTTAATTATCCTGGTTGCCCAGCTTGAACTGAACAGCCGACAGAATGGCGATGATGACTGCCAGCACAACACCCATTGCGTTGCCGTAGCCGTAGCGGTACAGCTTGAAGGCGGTGTAGTAGATGTAGTACATGATGGTATCGGTGCTGTGGTTGGGGCCGCCGGAAGTCAGCAGCTGGATCAGCGCAAAGCACTGGAAGGAGTTGATGGTGGTAATGACCAGAATGTACAGGGTGGTGGGCATGATGGCGGGCCACTTGATCTTCCAGAAGCACTGGAAATCCGTTGCGCCGTCCACCTCGGCGGCTTCCACGATGGATTGATCCACATTGCCCAGCGCAGAAACATACAGCACGATGGGCTGGCCCACAGAGGTGGTGAGCAGGATCAGGATGATGCAGCCCAGAGCAAAGCGCTCATCGCCCAGCCAGTTGATGTTCTTGTCAATGAGGCCCAGAGTCTTGCCCAGATAGTTGAAGATGCCGTAGTAGTTGTTGTACATCCACTTCCACACCACGGTAACAGCCACGGAGCCGGTGACCACGGGCAGGTAGAACACGCAACGGAAAAGGCTGGTAGCCCACTCGGGCAGGTCTACGATGGCAGAGGAGACCCACAGCGAGAAGGCGCAGGTGACGGGCACAGACACCACCACGATGATGAAGGTGTTCTTTAAGGCACCCAGAAAGATGGGGTCTGTGAACAGTTCCTTATAGTTTGCAAGCCCCACAAAGATGTCGGCACGGTTCATGGTGGAATCGAAGAAGCTGGTCACCACGCACAGCACCATGGGGTAAATGACGAAGCCCAGGAAGAAGATCAGGCTGGGCAGCAGGAAGCAATAGGAAGCGAAGGTCTCGCGCCGTACCAGCGCACTGCTGCGCTTAGGCTCTTTGATCGCCGTTTTTGCAGCCAAGAGAATCACCGTTCCTTTCGGTTATGATTTTTTTTTTACAAATAAAGCCCCTCCCTCGTCGGGATCTTCGAGGAAGGGGCGAAGCGTCAATAATTATCTGCCCCCGGCAGAGTGGATGGGCTTATGCCTGTGCGGCAGCGTTTGCGTTGTCCACAAAGGTCTTGACGGCAGTCTCGACATCCTCACCGGAGCCGACGCGCTGCAGCATGTTCCACCACTCGGTACGTGCGGTTGCCCAGCCCGAAGTGATCTGGTAGTAGTCGCCCAGATAAGCCATGAACTTGCTGTACTCGCTCATGATCTCGTTGTCGGCGTAGATATCGCCCACGCTGGTGCGGACCGGGAAGTAGGTGGAAGCCAGCACACTGTCCTTGACCTGATCGGGGTCGGCAGCGATGAAGTCGATGAAGGTCCTGGCTGCTTCGATCTTGGCCTCGTCGCCGTTATCAAAGATGCCGAAGCCCCAGATGCCGCCGCACAGCTTCGGGTCGCCGCTGTCGGTGGGGAAGGCCATGGGGAAGATCTCGTCGCCATCGTTGGTCAGACCGGCGGCATTGTTGTCGCTGTTGGCCTGCTGTGCAATGTTCCAGCAGAATGCCATCTGCAGGGTGCCGTTGCGGAACAGGGTGATCTCGTCGCCGCCTGCGATGGAAGCGTCAAAGTTGATGCCCTTGGTGTCGTGCAGGGTCTGGATCGCCTTGATGTTCTCGGCGGAGTCGGCAGTGTACTTGGTGTGGGCTGCATCGGTAAAGGTGCCGCCGTACATGTTGTTGATGATGGCGCGGGTGCCCTGATCGCCG
>OIAA01000779.1_pt1 | contig 10977 bp, 10 predicted proteins | sample 1580591 | NCBI WGS metagenome assembly OIAA01 (sample SAMEA3882556, study PRJEB24775) | human gut metagenome | biome: human-associated habitat; feature: intestine environment; material: feces | place: Netherlands | collected 2009/2010
TTTATTTTGAGGGAAAATTTGACACCGAAGCGATGTTAAACATGTTAGAGAAAAAAGTGCTGGAACCGGCAGGAGTTGATTACAGCAGCATTAAAATCCGGTATATGGGAAAAGGGCGGAAGTAGCAAAAAGTTTAGAGCATGTGCCAGAGCAGGATGAACCGGCAATGCTGCAATCGTTACAGAATATGCAGTTATAAAATGACATTGACAAGTTTCGGCATATAAACTAGTATTACAATGAGACTAGAAAAATGCATTCCATTTCTACGAGAGATAGAACATAGTAGTATATGTAAGATATCTGTAGATTTTGGAATGTTTTTTATTAGCAGAAAGGAAACTGGATGAATGCTGATTGATGTATCAGATAAAATCAAAATTCCGATAGAAATAGAACAGAAGATTTTAAGCCGGTTCATAGCAATGTCGGAAAGAAATATTTCTGCGATCAAAGCATATAAAATACAATATGATCGGGATGTGATATGTGCAATAGAAAATTATATAGGACCAAGTTCTGCATACTACTTTTATCAAGAACTGAATTCTTTATTTAAGCAATATGAGATGGTTTGCTATCATTCAACAAAAACGATTGATGAGAACGTGATCCGTTCTAATGGTCTTACAACGAATGAGTGGAATACCTATAGTAAAAATATGGTTCATACCTTGCAAGTTCTCCATGTAGAAGAAAAAGATATAGTTCATATTGTTGAAATCATAAAGTGCAAGTATGATTGGAAATATCCTGCACAGGGCAGGGAACCACAACTATGTTTTTATTCAGACAGAGGTCTTTTAAGTGAGGATATGTATGCTGGGTATGAACAGTTTTGTGAAAATATTGGCGGAGAGCTGGCAAGGGATGCGTTAAAACAAAATTATCCCAAATTGTATGAGTGCTTAAGGGAGAATGGAAAAGCGTTTTTAGTTAAATTCAAGATACCATTTTCCAATATAAAGTCCTACAATCAAGACACTATTATATATCAATTTGTTGCATATTTTGCGGGAAGATATTTTTGGAATTATGATTATGAAATTCATTTTGATGGAAATACTGATAAAGCAGTTCCGGCAAGTGATATTTTAGAACTTATTCCGTACACAACAGATAGATATTATTTTAAGAAATAGATTATAATGAAAAATATACTATGAATGAAACAAAGGGGAAAGATGTTTAATCAGCTATATTTAATAATAGAGGAAAATAAGTTAAAGAAAAGATTTAAAGGTAATGTTGTAACGGCTGTTTTAGAGGTCTTAAACAAAGAAACAGATGTACAACGTTTGGAATTGATATATCAGACGTTATGGCGGTTTAATGATGCAATAAAGTTTTGGGATGAATTAATAGGATATACATCGGGGGATGAAGAATGGGAAGAGTATGAAAAAGATTTATACAGCAGATACACGGATATATTATTAAATAATCTGCAAAAATTATATTTGAGAACAGGCAGATTTGATTTTATGCAAGAGTATTCGAAAGCATATTGGAAACAGGTGCAGGAATCTATATTGCAGTTATGGAAAAAACTTCCAGAAGGAAAAAGTGTTGTAAAAAATGAAGTTAGTTTCCAAAAAATATTTGAAGATTTTTTTAATGAAACAATAAAGACATTTCCAGATTTTCTAGTAAAACGGTTACAAGAGTTTCATAATTTGTATAGAGCCAGTAGATATCAGGTATTTGATAATTACAAATATATAATGCCTGATCCCGCATATTGTCATGATAATCGGTGGAATGATGACGGAGTAGCATATCTTTATTTGTCATACGATAATGAAAATAAGGAATGTCAAGGTATAAAACAAGCAAAGAAAACATGTTTTGAAGAATTAAGAGGAAAAGAGGGGGAACAGCTCTCTGTTTGTAAATTTAAAGCTATTCACAAACGAGTGAAAATATTAGATTTATCATATGATGGAATTGATTATGAGGAACAGCTTCAAGAGTTAGGAACATCAGAGGAAAACTATAAAGACCGTATATTACAGACGGTTCAAGAGAATTCTAAGTTGTATAACAGAATGAAGGCTTATGCACAAAATGGAAATAAAGAAGCATTTAATAAAGAATTGGATAGGCTGCAAAAGCAAGCCGGATTAGATAGAGAAATTCATGACAAAGTGCAATTACAGCTTTCAAAAATTTTAATAGGAAATATATGTGATTCGATATTTTATGCTGTTGATAAAGAGGATGATCCAAATTTGGAAGCGTATATTCCATTTAGGGCATTCAGCAGGTATCTTATTTCACAGGGATTTGGTGGTGTAGCTTATCGGAGTACAAGAATGGCATTAATTGGATTGCAGGGAAAATGCATTACTCTTTTTAATCCAGAAGATGCAATTTATATTGATGGAGAAATGGAGGTATATGAATATCACAAGGATGGTTGTAACTTAATAACTAGGTATGGCAATAAGCCTTGATGAGTTGAAAGAACAGAAAAATATTTTACGAATGACCTATACTTTTACATGAAAGATGGTTATAATAGAGTTGAGGTTAAAGGAAAGGAGATGTTTTACATGGAAGCTGTAGTAAAGGATATGAATGTTGTAGAAGATAGAACAGCACTGGAAACATTATTTTCTTATCTCGATAAAGGAATTGATGATATGGAAGCAGGGCGGCTTCATACCGTTGATGATGCATTTCAGATTATCAGAGATAGGATGAAAAATGAGTTATAGAGTACTAATCACAGATGAAGCAACGGATGATGTATTCAATTTGGTTAAGTATATTCACGTTGATTTATGTAATCCAGATGCTGCAAATAAGTTATATACGAATTTAAATAGGGAAGTCAATAACATGGGTGACTTCCCTTTAAAATTTGCTGATTCAGGGATAAAGTACAGAGGATATATAATACATAAAAAGATATATCAGTCATATTTATTGTTTTATATCATAAGTGACGAGAATCAGACAGTATATGTTCTTCGTATTTTGAAGGATATTATGAATTGGCGCAATATATTGCAAAAAACAAATATCTATCATTTTTCAAATTATAGATGATAAAAGTAAGTGGTCGGAATCAAGCCTCCAAGTCCCCAAAAAGATTTGGAGGTTTTCTTCTGCCCATTTTTATCGGGAAGTAATTTCCCAAATAAACAATCTATGGTACAATATCTTAGAAATTATCATCAAGGGATGAGTAGTGGACCATAGAGAAAGAGCAGAGTCAATCGTAAGCTGATCTGGCTTACATCTAAAATACAATGCAATCTTTTTCTATGCAGGGACATAAGAGAGTGCATCATGTCAATTTTTTGCAGCCTTGTTACAGAGGATTGCAACATTTTTCATTCCCAGAGTACAGTGAAAACTCTGGAAAGTGCATCTCAATTACCCTATCGACACATGTGGAGACAGTTGTTCTTTTGTCCCAACAGAAGCCGAATGACACGATAGAGATCGACTTAGACCTGGACGAGCTGGATGCTACCAGTGCCGAGTTGAAAGCAACCTATCAGGAAATCAAAGATTATGTGCTGAAAGAATTTGGCTTGAAGGTTTCAAGTTTATATATTTCTCAGGTAAAACGCAAATGTGGAATTGAAGTGGGAGAAAACTATAATCTTCCAAAATCAGAAAATGCAAGAGTTCCACAATGCCCGAAAGAGAAGGAAGAAGCTATCAAGGCTGCCCTGAAATATTTTGCGATGATCTAAGGACATCGCTGATTTCAAGGAGGAATAACACATGAAAAGCACATTTGAAAAAATGGGTGGAACCTACACACTTGGCGCAGACGGAATTTACTATCCGAATCTTGTCAGTACAGATGAAGAACCGCATTATGGGAAATATGGAATGATGCGGAAAACATATCTGAAAGAGCATCGTCTGGCAATGTATTCACTGTATATGTTGGAAGACAGACTGGTGGAACATCTGAATCTTGTGGACGATGAAGCACAGGAGAGAATGGATATTCTGGTACGTCAGATGATGGAGCAGCAGGGCATTACGGAAGAATTGAAAGCTCGTGATCAGATGGAATGGGTCAGAGCGGTAAACAATATCCGGAATGCTGCAGAAGAGATTGTGTTAAAAGAATTAGTGTATATTTAAGGTAATGGAAAGCTCCTTCGGGAGCTTTTCGCTGTTTGGAAGAGATTATATAGAAAATGGGTTAAGAAGATGGTATTATTAAAGCAACGGGATTTTTTTATTATAGTATCTAAAATGTTTTATTCATTACAAGGAAATGGAATTGATGAATGCCATTAAACTTCCTAATAGAAATAGAATCGTTCGATATTCTGAATTGGAAAATTTGATAAGTACAGATTAGAGCACGTGTAGATGTAATAAGAGAACGAAAGGAAAAATATGGGAAAAAGCACAAAGAAGAAAAACAAAAAGATTACAGCTCCAAAAGCAAATATTCAGGAATTAAGTATTTCTAGGGATGGCGGACAAATTGCACTCAGGGGGTATTCATATCAATTTTTGTATTCGTGTTATTTAATTCTTTCGTCATCAAATCCAAGCAATTTTTTCCAGCTTGAGGGGATTGAAGATATTGATTGTATCATGCAGAAAAATGGTAGTAATGATATTACTCATATACAGTTGAAATATTCTGTCAACAAACAGGATGCCAGCTTTTTAACTGATGTGCTCAAAAATTTTCTTGAAGCATATTTGCTGGATCAAAATAGATTTTTTAAGCTTGTTTACGATTTCCCTGTTGCAAAAGGCCATCTAAGTAAGATATTTGCATCTAAGTTAGACGAAAAATCACGCACCCATTGGGCTGGCGTGATTTCAAATATCAAGAAAAACAATCCTTCTTGGAATTGGTCTGTTTATGATTTCGATAAATTTATTTCACATCTGTCATTTGAGAAGATTGAAAAATCTATACTTGCTACTGAAATTGAAAAAACCTTAATTAGAATTTATGAGATTAACACAGACAATGTTTCATTATTTGCAAATAGCATAAAAATTCTTTGCTTTGAAAAAATGGAGCAGCGGGCCTATGTGACAAAAGCAGAATTAGATTCCAAAATCCAATCTGTCAAAATAGATATCAGTAAGGGTCCTCAAAATCCAGCTCATAGTTGGATTCGTAAACTGGACTACTCTAAGCCTAGCATTGATGAAGGGTGTAGTTTTTACGAAGGGAAAAAAGCAACACCAGCAGATATAGTAAGTGGGTTTCCAATCAAACGACCGAGTTTAGAAAAAGATGTTATTAATTCTATTTGCGAAAACATGGTTACTGTAATTAAAGCTTCTAGTGGGCAAGGAAAAACCACGCTGGCTTTGCGGGCAGCTTATATTCTCCAAAATGAATATATACCATATCAGTTACTATGGTGTGATGAGATAAAAGAAATTGGGAATATTGTCCAATATTTCAAAGCAAGAATTCAGCTTGGTGAAAAGATTCTTATCTTAATTGACAATCTGGATAACCATCTCAGCAAATGGAATTATCTTGTTCAGCTCTTACAATCCGAATTGCATTGTCATTATAAGTTGCTCATCACATCGCGAGAGATGGATTGGTATAATTATAGTGGTGACTTGAGCAATATCCAGTCTTTGAAAGTAATTAAGCCGGTTTTAGAAGAAAAGGAAGCAATAGAGGTATTCAATCTATTCAGAGAGGCTAAGCAACTTCACCCAAGCATAACAAGCTGGCAAAGAGCATGGAATAAGATTGCAGAAAGGCAACTACTTATAGAGTATGTCTACTTGCTTACTCATGGTGAGATGTTATCAGAAAGAATAGCCTCACAAATATCCGAAATAGGACAATCATCTTCTGGCAAAGCAAAATGTGAAATCTTACGCAAAGTATGTTTTGCAGATCTTTGCGGAGTCAGGCTTTCTGCTATCAAACTTTCTGCGAGTCAATCAGAAGACTCTGGCTCGGATTTTGGGGAGCTTTTAAAAGGTATGGAATCGGAGTTCCTTGTGCATGTAAATGAAGAGAGTGGGTATATTGAGGGGCTACATCCCATTCGGTCAAAGCACGTTGTTAAGAGGCTGCATGAATTCCTGCCAATTGACAATACCGCCATTTCAGTTATGAAAATGGCGGACAAAGCGGACCTATCGATACTGTTTTCTCATCTGCCGGAGTTTACCCTGAACAAAGAAACGTTTTTCCGCGATGCGGTCGAGAGTCTATGGGATGAAAAAGACCTTTCAAACTATACTTCTGCAATACAGGGGCTTTTTTCAGGGAGTGTGATGCAGTATTTCCTTTCTAACCGGGCTGCGTTTGACGATGCAGATGCCCACGGCGGTCTTTTTCTTCTATCGACCGAAATGTGCCCCTTTGCTGTATTCGAGGATTTCGGTGTGTCGATGGATACGCTGGACAAAATGCGGGAAACATTTCCGGATAATAAGAATATAGAATATCTTTGCCGATTACGGGAGCGTATTCCCACCTGCTGTTTGCAGGAAACGTATGTCTATATTTTCTGCGATTGTTTATATAGGAAAATGCGCACCTTTCGTTTTGACGGAATAAAGGACATCACGTCCTATACCTCCATTTCTGAGTGGATCTATAACATCAATCCAGAGTGGAATGTATCGGCCGGATTTTCTCTGGACGATCTTTGGAGCAAGTCAGAAAAATTGACGCTGGAGTGCGTTTCTACGCTGATGTATCTCTCCTACTGCGGGAACAGAGAGAAATATATGGAATTTGTGGAACGAAATCTTAAGAGTATTCTTACGTACCTTAAGCAGTGGACCAGATCACATAGGGTATTTATTGATTCCGAAAAAAAAGCGATTCACATTGAATATATCCTTCGATTGCACAATATTAAAACGGGAAATGAGCAGAGCGTCTCAAGGCTGAAATTCCTTTGTAAAGCCTTGCCTATTTTTGATTTGTATTGCGCGGATGCTCTCAAGCCGACAGTTGATTTGCTCTCGGCTTATCCTGTTCCCGACGATGCACATAAAGAAATGCCCATTAAAAATATTGTAATCATGTTCCATCAGAATCTTACGTCGCTATGGAACAAGACCATTATGAGCAATTACGAATTTGATACCGCGACAGAATGGTTAAATTACTGGTTTGATGTGAGAGAACATATATGTTTGCTTGCAGATAAGTGCTGTGCCTGTATTTACAAACTCCTTGGCGGAAAACCATTAGGGAGTTTGGCCGGGGAGGTAGATCAACTTCGTGAAGAATTTGCCCTAATTACTACTGGTGAAAAGTGATATCCTAAAGAAGATCGTCCTTTTGAAGAAAAAGCTACAGTGCCCGAGAGGTTAGGAAAAATAAAGAGTAAATACTTTCAAAGCATACAAAACTTTATGAATCAGTTTGCAGGGTTCCTCATTAAGAATGAACAAAAACAAAGATTGGCTATGGTTAACCTCACAATAGCTCAAAGTGCTCTTGTGACAATGCAGAATTACTTTGCAGAAATTGCAATTGATTTTAGCTTTCAGGAAAGACAGTTGACTCTTTGTGTTATGGAAACACAAAACATAGAGCGACTAATAATGTGCTGTAGCTACTACCAGACACATTCGCCAAATAAGTATTTTAATAAATATCAAATTAGCAATTGGTATGACGGGCATTGTCGGGATGAGAGAAAGATAGTAGAAGACGGATTGTCGGAATTAGAATCAAAGTATTCGATTCATTTTCCTGATCAGATTTACACCATTGACATGTTGAGCTATTATCCCATCATAGTTGGTAATTTTGATATGGCATCGGAAAGCAATTTAACCGAATGGCTTCTGGGCTGTATCGCATTTGCTGATGCTCCCTTTGATTACCTAGTCATATTATCTGCAAACGAGTCCAAAGAAATAGATTCTACTGCTTTACAGTTCCCTCGACGGATGCTCGTTGACGTCAAGAAGGCAATCGAATCAGAAAATCATTCATTGCTTGATAAACTGGTGCCTCCATATCCTGTGAATGTGACAGCACAAATGCTTGACTGCTTTAGTGAAAAATATGATTTGCCTGAAAAAAAAGTTACCGATGTCGATGAACTTCCAATAGGATATATTGCAGAAGAACTATGGATATATTCTAAATCTGTGGAGTTGTTGACGGAACCAGAAGATGCGTGTTATCTTGCAGCTCAAACGCAAGATATTCAGCTCAACATTACGGAAATGCTTTGTTTATTGAAGAACAAGCTTCCGGTCAAAGATGTCGATTGGTTAATAGAAATTTGTGATAACGTATTTTCAGGAGAAAAATTTGATGACATTATGTTCAATAATGTTATTGAACATTTCATACAGAAAAAGATTGAACAGTAAAATCGTTGTAGCTTGATTGTTTTAGCAGACAGTGTCTATTTAATCGAAGAAAAAGAATGTTGATAGTATAGGCATTGAAAATGCTAGACTATGACTTAGATTTCAAATAAAAGTAAATAGTTGGAATATTAAAATAATAATGTGTGAATATTATTCATTGTCTCGGCACCATTTATGGTGCCAGGACAATACTTTAGATGATTACAATTCCATATCATGTGACCTTTTCTTAGTCCGAGCAGACTGATTTCGCCGCATTTCCTGTTCTTTCTGATATTTAAGTTCCCATGCACGATGGGAGAAAACATCAGGGTCTTCCACATTGAGATAATCCACCTCATCGGCGGCAATATCACGACGGTGATAGTCATAATACTTACCAAAAGTACCTTTGAGCTGCTCGATCAGCTTATCCCGGAAATCAGGACGTATCTGGATTCTGGTATCCAGTAACTCGGTATATTGTTCTGGTTCAGGATGAAATTTTTCTTCCCGGAAAGCGGCGGCATCTTTTTCAAGCTGTTTTTTGAGCGAGATGTCCTGAGAATCTAGGATATCAAGATTGTTATTCATTTGGTCATATTTCTTGGATAGATTTGTCATATCTTTATCGGTAGAGCATTGTGCCTGGAAGATTAGCTGCTCTTTCCTTGATTTCAGTTCTTCAATTTCTTCGGTAACAGTGGTAAGCTGCTGATTCAATTTTATATGCTGGATGGGATTCAAAATACTGGTTTTCTCTTTTTTCACATTCAGTTCTTTCCGCTCTGTAACTTTAGCTTTGAGTTTCTTTTTAATGGTGTTGTATTTATTCAGTATTGGATTAAAATGATTCATCCAGTCATGGATCACTTCTTTTTGCATCTCATTGTGGAGCAAATGATACTGTGTAAAAATCATATGATTGCGGATCGCTTCTAACGTTTCAGCTATTATTGGAATAGACTTTTCTACAGCTTCAGCCAGTTTTGCTACCTTTGCTTTTAATTCTCGGAGCATTTTGTTATCCGCACGAATCTGACGGTTGATTTCACAGCGGTCTGCTATCATGCCTTTCTTTTCCATATTCTGGGCAATGTAGCCTTCATGGATGGTTGGCTGTTCGGTGATTCCCTGATCTGCAAAGCTGCGGTGATCAATGGTAGCATTTATCTGATTACGTGCAAGCATTTTATTTACGGCATCTGCCCAGTTTGCCCGCCAGATACAAAGTTGTTCATCACTGTTCCATTGTTGGGAAATAGGATTCTGTCTGCCATATCGGCTGCTCTTGGGGTGTTTATCAATCCGTTCATATCCTTTTTCCTGTGCAACAGAGGAAGTCAGATATTCTTTCTTTTTTCCAACTTTATAGCGATATTGCTTTTCCCATCCCTGTTTCTGAGCAGTTTTAAATTCAGAAGCAGTAAACCCTTTTTCTTCCCCATCTTTGATACAGAGATATTCTTTTTCTGTTTTATACTGCCATGTTCCATTTTCATTTAATGGTCGGACAGTAAGAAGAATGTGTGCATGGGGATTGTGACCATCTGTATCGTGAATGGCAAAATCAGCACACATCCCCATATCTACAAAATTCTTTTTAATAAAATCTTGAAGAAGAGAAATATTGCTGTCTTTATCCAACTCAACGGGGAGTGCGACAACAAATTCTCTTGCAAGTCGGCTGTCTTTGGTCTTTTCGGTTTCTTCCACAGCATTCCAGAGTTGTTCCCGGTCATTCCATTCCAATGGAGCCATTGGAGGAAGCATCACCTCCTGATAGATCAGCCCCTGCTTTCTGGTATAGTCATGCTGGATGCCGTCATAATCATTGTACATGTGGCTACAGCTCATATAAGCAGAAGCAGCAACGGCAGACCGACCGGAACCACGGCTGACGACTTTGGCTTGCATATGATAAATTGCCATATCTGGCACCTCCTTTCGATGTTGCCTGCAACAGCGGATAAAGCCCTCGGCAGAGCGCACGAGCCCCGAAGGGGATACCACTGCCTGATTTATCAGGTGGTGAGTAAGTGCGCCCTTCGGGAGTAGAACTTGTGCGTTTACATTCCCCGTAGCCGGATCATCAGCTCCCGTTTTAGGGAATCTAAATCCATTTCTTTAATATGGGGAACAATACTTTCCAGAATGGCTCCTTCCTGGACTAATCGGTGTGTTCTGGCATCACGTTCTTTTTTGCGATTTCTTGCTTCAGCTTCTTCCTGGCGGTGTCTTGCCTGTAAAAGTGCTTTTTCTTCCGGTGTCATGATTCTTTTATCTGCCATACCTGGCACCTCCTTTTTATGCCCGTATCCGGGCAGTTTTGGTTTTAAAATCTTTTGGTTTGGTACTATGGTTTTAGATAACTGACAGTGGCATGTTCTTGGTGAAAAATAAGGAAAGATAGTAGTACCACTGTCAGTGAAAAATAATCATTGCGTTATACTTCTTTGAGTCAATTCTGGTTCGGAGCATGATTGTTCAACAGGATTTTTTTCGCCCGTTTTAAATTATCTGTTGCATTGTCCTGACGGATATTCCGGTTATTGATACGGACAGGAATACATCTCTCCAGAATACGGTCATAAATTCGTTTGTGTGCGATATCAGCGGCATTATTCAGCTCTGATAAAGTGAGATTGGTCGTTATGATCAGGGGCTTTTTACTGC
>OIAA01000784.1_pt1 | contig 10923 bp, 7 predicted proteins | sample 1580591 | NCBI WGS metagenome assembly OIAA01 (sample SAMEA3882556, study PRJEB24775) | human gut metagenome | biome: human-associated habitat; feature: intestine environment; material: feces | place: Netherlands | collected 2009/2010
CAACCTTCGCCGTGGTTTTCTCCAGTTTGTCGTAATGCGCGGCGCACGCCACGATGTCAGTACCGTCGATTGCACCTGCCGCGACAAGTCCTTCGGCAATGGCCTGTGCCATGTTGCCGTATCCGATGAATCCGATGGTTGGATTGGCCATGTTTCTTTCCTTTGCTATCGATGCTCGTCGTTGCTGAACGATCGTCAGAACAACTCCGCCAAATCTCCGCGGTTCAATGCTTCATTGAACAGGTGCTTGAACACTGTTGAACCATGCACGCCGTCATGTTCAAACTCGTTGGTAGTCCAATAATGTGAACGACCGACGCGAGACAGCGTGTCGAGCTGCAATCCAGAATCGACGTACATGTCGTCAAAATAGACGGCAGCCTGCAGCGGAACCTCATTGCGTGCCAACTGGTCGGCATCGTAGATCGTGCCGAAATGCGTGTCTTCCATAAGCACGTCCATGGCTGGTTTGAACGGACGCAACGCACGTTCCTGCTCGAACATCCACGGGAACATGGCCTCGCCGGTGAAATTAAGCGGACGAATGTCACCTGCGAATTCCGGATGCTCGCCGCGCACGCGCTGTGCGGCCCAGCAAATCGGCGTTTCCAGCTCGCCGTTGGCGTAGATGAACTCCTGCAACGGCCAATACAGCGGGCGAGATGAAGTCGCATCCATCACGGAAGACAGGAATTCGTCAGACAGTTCCGCCGAGGTTGAGGCCGAACCGTCGCCGTCAAGGAATGCCTGGTCAAGAATCCAATGCACGCGTTCGAAACTTGGCTTCATGCCGAAATCGGATCCCAAGCATTGGAAACGTTCCACCGTGAGCGGATCGCCGTTCGGCAATGCGACCTTGCGCGACTGCAGAATGTCGGCGACGGCCGCGGCACGTTCGATATCGATCGGGTAACGCTCGTAGAACTGCTTCGTCTTTGCCGCCATGCGCGGGAACGTATGACGGTACACGTCGGTCGCATCGGCGGGAACATGAGGAATGCCGCCCGTGGTGAAACTGGCGATAACTCCTTGCGGGAACAGCGAAAGATACGTCAACGTCAGGAATCCGCCATAGCTTTGGCCAAGCGTGACCCAACGTGCGCCCCCGAATTCGGTGCGACGCAGATGCTCGAAGTCACGAACGATCGAATCGGCGAGGAAGCGCTTCAAAAACGCGGCACCGGCCTTGCCGTCGCCGTCCATGCCCTCAATCACATGCGTGTCGACGCGAGACGAACGCCCCGTGCCACGTTGATCCGGCAACACCACGCGGAAATGCTTGATGGCCTCCTCGATCCAGCCATCGGAACTTGGACCGAGCGGACGCGGACCGGAACCACCGGGACCACCCTGCAGGAACACGAGCAGCGGAAGATCATCATGCACATGTTCGGGAGCGGTGACCACACGGTAGAACAGGCTGATCGATTCGCCATCGAACCCATGACCAGGCTCGTGGCCCGTCCAATCCAACGGCACCTTGATGGAACGATCCTCAATATGCAATCCGGGCACGTAGTATTCGCTCAGCAACGTCATGCATTCACCTTTCCTCTGGCGTCATCGGCATATTCAATGCGGGTAGTGACTTTCTGATGGCTTCCATCTCACCCACATGCGGAAACAACCTTACCTCACAAAAGCGGCTTTACCTTACCGCTATTTCATTCCTGCGCATGATGGCGTCACAGCATATCTGGCGCTAGGGTGGAGCGTATGTCGAATTTCAAGCAGCGTTTCCTGTCGTGGATGCATGGTCATGTCTTCGCAGGCGATCTCATCATCACGCTTGTTATAGGTGTTCTGCTGTTCGGCGTGACCAGCGGCATCACCTATAATCCGGGATTGCTGTTTGACCTTAAGCCTTCCACGCAGATGGCATGGGAAGCGGCAATGCTTATTCCACTGCTGATCCGTCGATGGCGGCCGCAGACCGGAGCATTGCTCTGCGTGGCATTGGCCTTGGCGCATCTCATATTCGGCCCCTGCCTGTTGGGCACCGATATTCTGGCATTGTTCATGCTGTATTCGGTAATCGTCTACGGCAATCCCAAAAACACGAAAGCCTTCATTATTCTGGCGTTGACCATCGGTCTTCTGGCTTCGGCGCTGGCGGCATGGACCATGACCAATGGACCATTGCTCACCGGAGGCAAAGTGCATACATGGAGCAGCTGGAATGACTCAAATCCAAATGGCGTTATGGTCACGGAAGACACTCTCGGTTCCATCTACACAGGAACATCCATATCGGAAGTCGCCGACATGGTGGCGCATTCCATGCTGGTGCTGACGCCGATTTTCGAAGTATGTATCATTTCCACCGTCATTGTAGCGTTCTGGCAGCGTGCCCGTCTGGCAACCATTCGCATGATGCGGGAACGCAATGAGGCAATCACCGCGCGAGACCAGGATGAACGCGATATCGCCGCGTTGGCGGAACGCGCACGCATCGCACGTGACATGCACGATGTGGTGGCGCACACCCTGTCAATCATCATCGTGCAGTCTGATGGCGGTCGCTATGCAGGCACGCATGATCCCGCGGTGGCCAGAAACACCATGGAGACGATTCGACACGAATCGGAACGCGCACTGCATGACATGCAACGTCTTCTGGGAGTATTCGGAGGTTCACCGCACGCCGATTATAACGATATCGGCAATCTTGTGGAACAAGCGCAAAACGTCTCCCCCGACATTCGAATCCAACGGAATATCACCGGCACCGCCAGCCCGGAACAACTCGGTGAACAAGCCTCGATAGCTTCCTACCATGTAGTGCAGGAAGCGCTGACGAATATCCGCAAGTATGCAGGGCCACACGTCGATGTGCACATTAAAGAGTCATGGAACAACGGTTTGCTCACTTTGACCATCACCGACAATGGTCATGGCGCGGCGGCCAATATCGACGGACATACGCCAGGTTACGGCCTGCTGGGCATGAAAGAACGCATCGAATCGGCCGGAGGCTCGTTGCAGGCTGGCCCTCAACTCGGCGGAGGCTTTGAAGTCATGGCCACCCTGCCTTACGGCGGTAAAGAACAGGTGACAGAAGAAACCGGCGAACAGTATGCATCGGAACAGTCCGAATCGTGCAACACAACTGCCGTATCCAACAAAGCGAAATTCTCCGACGAAGCAATCGCACCTCACACAGTCGTCAACATATCGGCGCGAATCCCAGATCAGCCATCGGAGCGGACGCAGGAAACCAACCAACCGACCGGTCGCGATCATCGTTCGAATGCCCTGCAACATTTGCGTATCACCGCACCCAATCTGCATGATTTGCTCAAATCGTTGAAACTGAAATCCGTAGAACTTGCAAATACATCCAATTCGCGAGGGCTGAATTGGGTGGAACGTGTTTCCGCGTGGACGCAGCGCCATTATGCGCTCATGGATTCCGTTGGTGCCGTGGCATTGGTCATGCTGCTGAATCGCATGTCGGTTACGCTCTTTTTTGATAGTTCACCTCAGGCGCAGCTCTCTCATGCGATCGCCGCATGCTGCTTGCTGGCGCTGGCTCTTCGACGCAGGTTCCCCGAGACTTGCGCGCTTATTGTGTTCGTATTGTCGGTTGTGCAATTGGTGTTTTTGGAATCGATTGAGGTTGGACATATCGTAGCGTCGCTGTGTGCGCTGTATTCAGCCGTATTGTATGGGCGTGAACACGCATGGCGTTGGACCGGTCTTGCCGCCGCTACCTGTTCGGCGCTGATGGGCTTGAAAATCGCAGCTGTTCAACACGGATACACTACCTTGTTCGGCGCCATCGCCGCTTCCGTGGGCTTAACAAAACCGGTTTCAGCCACGTCAAGTAGTAGTGCAGCGTTCTTTACCGGCGTTATGTATACGGTTGCGGTGCTGATGCTGATGCTGTGCGCCGGCATCATGGCGTGGGCACGTTGGGCTCGTTCCAGTGATTCAAACGCACTGGTGTTGCAGGCGCGAGAGGAAGCGCTGGTGGCCGAGCAGGAGAAGCAGCATATTCTCGCGGCGAATATGGAACGTGACCGTATCAGTGCCAGCATTCAGGCTGAAGTCACTGCCACGTTGAACAGCGTGATCAACCAAGCCGTCGATGGTATTCGCATGTTGGACGCTGCCGAAACACAAGGCAAAGAGCCTACCGCCGACGAGATTTCCACAGCGTTCAAAGCCATTGGCGAACAGGGGCGCGCCGCGCTTAAGCGTATGCGCGAACTGCTCGGAGTGCTTCGTGAGACTGGTTTCAGCGATGACGCTCATGCCGGCAGTGCGAGCGAACTGCAGTTGAGGCCCGCAGCACCGCTGGAGGAGCAGCTGCAGCGCGTGTCTCGATAGCCGATTCAAGTTTTTCAGGGAGATTTAAGGGTTCGTTTCGCGCTATGAGCGGAACAATGCCGATAAGGTGGAGAGTATGAGTGAAGAACAGAAGATTCGTGTGGTCATTGCCGATGATCAGGAATTGGTACGCGCCGGTTTCGCCATGGTGATCAGTTCCCAACCTGATATGACGGTTGCGGCGCAGGCTCGCGATGGTGCAGAGGCTGTGGCGTTGGCGGAAACGCTGCATCCTGACGTGGTGTTGATGGATGTGCGTATGCCCGGCATGGATGGTATCGAGGCGACTCGGCAGATCAGTGCGTTGCAGCATCGCTTTGCTGCCGATGGAACGCAATCAGAAGTCACTCATACCAAAGTGATCATTCTGACGACATTCGATTTGGATGAATATGTTATGGCTGCGATCACTGCCGGAGCTTCCGGTTTTCTGCTGAAAGATACGGAACCGGAAACGTTGCTGAATTCGATTCGCACGGTTTTTCAAGGTAATGCGATTATCGCACCGTCCGCCACGAAACGTCTTATCGAGAAAATGATGGAAGGCGACTTCATGGCTACGAACGTCGGTAGGCCTGAAAATTCCGCAACTACTTCTGCTACGGATTCAACATATACCGATCCGGAATTGGACGAGCTGACCGATCGCGAGCGCGAAGTGCTTATTGAGATCGCGCATGGATTGTCGAATCAGGAAATTGCCGACAAGCTTTTCATCAGCCTGCCGACGGTGAAAACGCATGTGGCGCACATTCTGTCGAAAATCAATGCGCGTGACCGCGTGCAGGCGGTGGTGTTCGCCTATGAAAACCATTTGGTCTGATTGATTTGTTGTTTTGCGTATGCATGATACGCAAAAAGGGCTCCTACCATGTTTGTGGCAGGAGTCCTTTTCGTTGTGTTTACTATGAAGCTTAGGCTTCGGCGAGCGCCTCAACAGGAGGCGTGCTCACTGCCCTGCGTGCGGGGAATACGCTGGCGAGCAGTGCTGCCACGGCTGCCACGGCGAGTACGATGCCATTAATGCCCCATTCGAACGGGAACACCACTTTGCCGTACATGCTGAACACCACGTATGCGCCCAGCCAACCGAACAATGTGCCAAGCAGTATGCCGGCAAGGCCTGAGACTACGGAGATGAGCAGCGCTTCGATGGCGAGCGATGCCCTGAGCTGGCCGCGGGTCATGCCGATGGCGCGCAGGGTGGCCGATTCGCGGGTGCGTTCGATCACCGACAGGGACAGCGTGTTCGCCACGCCGACAAGTGCGATGAGCACGGCCACGGCGATCAACCCCACCAGAAGCATCATCATGGAGTCGATCATGTTCGCCCATTCGATGCGTTCGGCAATCGGTCCGGTCACTGTTGCATCAGTGCTCTTCTCCAATGCGGCCTGCATGTCGTTGTAGATGCCGTCAACGGAAACTCCCGACTTGTCAGTATCCGCCTTGACCAGCAGCACATGGGTGGCGGCATCGAGGTCACCATTGGTGAAATGGCTTTCATCCACGAATCCGACAGCTCCATACTGTGCGGATACGCGACGGTAGTCGGCTTGGTTTGCTTGCAATGTCAGCGAACGCGTAGCGTCGCCGTCCTGGTTCCATTCGGTAGAGAAATCAGCCGTACCATTGGCGAACTGCAGTTCCTTGCCGGTTTGCGCATTGTATGTTGGCATGAGCACGCTATCACTGTCGATGGAGGCGTTACCCAAGTTGGCACGCATGACCTGCTTGACCTGATCGATGTTCTTCACACCGACCAGCAATGCGGACGTAGGCTGGGTTCCATCCGCTTTCTCCAAGGTCACGGAAACCGCCGGCGCATACAATGTGTCGGACACGCCGTTGATGTCGGCTACATCCTTGACCATTTGCTGACTGATGTCATCGCCCATGGCCACGATGTCGACGCTATAACGGGTGGCGAGCGCACCATTCATAGTCTCTTTGGCGCTGGCGGCACCGGTTGCGATGGTGGAAACCAGGGTGACGCCGATGAGCAGAGCGGCACCGGTTGCTGCGATGCGTCGCGGATTCTTCTGAATGTTGGCGTGCGCAACCGTTGCGGAAGGTCCTGTCAGCGAGGCCAACGCTCCAACGCCCTTCATGAGGGCCGGCATCCAGAACACCGCTGTGACCACCATTCCGAGGAACACCAGTGCGGCGCCGGCGATGGCTACGAGCAGAATCATCGTGAATTGATCGCTGCTTGCATTCTCGCCGCCATTGGTGGCCTGTACCCGCCAGATGGAAAATACCACCATGGCGATACCGACCACCACCATCAGAATACCGATTATGGCTCGCGTGAGGCTGGAACGACGGTTGTCGGTCAGTTCGATCGGGCGCAATGCCTCCAATGGTGTCACCGCAGTAGCGGAACGTGCGGATCCCAGGGATGCGAGCACCGTCACCACAATACCGAAGAGAATAGGTATGACGGCGGCCTGCCAAGAGAAATTGAATCGCATACCCTCTTGCATGATGTTGCTGACGCACATGCCCCACATGAGCAGACTTCCCAGCACCACGCCAAGCACGGATGCGACGAAGCCAAGCACTGCCGCTTCGGACAGCACGGAACCATACAGCTGGCCTTTTTTCGCGCCGATGGTGCGCAGCAAGGCGAGTGTGCGGCGGCGTTGCGCCACGAGTACTTGGAACGTGTTGGCGATCACCAGTGCCGCCACGAACATGGCAAGCACGCCGAAGCACATGAGGAATGTGGTGACGATGCTGGTTTGGTTGCCGGTTAAGGATTTGATGCTTTCGTCACTGATTTGCTGTCGTGACATCAGATCGAAATGCTTTGGCAGCAACGCTTTCACACCGTTGATGGTTTTTGCGGATACGCTGTTTCCATCCAAGGCAAGGTCGAGATACACCATTGTTGTTCCGGTGGCGTTGAAATCGTCCGTTCCCTGCATTGCGGCAAGCAGATTGTCGGATCCTACGATCGCACCACCATAGTACGAGTAGGCGCCGTTCGGATCGGAGGTGAGTCCGACCACGCGCACGTTGTCCGCTTTGGCTTTGCCATCGGTGCCTACCGCATATTGGGAGGTCAGTCTTACAGTGTCGCCAATGCCGACGTTCAGCTGTTTCGCCATGTCTTCCGGCAGCGCGACTTCGTTGGAATCCTTCGGCTGGTCCCCTTCCGTGATATTCACGGGGAGCATGTTCTTCTGTGCCGCGGTGGAGATGATCTCGCCGCTGATGGTGCTGTCTCCCTTGGAAACGCTGGCGCCGGTTTCCACCGAGGCGCGGACACCGTCAACCCCTTCGATGCCGGCGATCTGGTCGAGATGGAAGTCGCCGACAGTGCTGGAGTACGCCTCGTCGAGTTCCTCATCGCTCAGGTCGGAGCTGTTGACGGTCACCGCATAGTTGGCGTTTCCGAACATGGCGGTCATCTGCCGTGTCAGGGAGTCGTTCATGGCATTGCCGAACAGGAAGGTGCTGGCGATGAACGCCGTGCCGATCATGATGGCGATGCCTGCGGGTATGAGCATGCGCTTGGTTTTTCGCATGAGTTTCAAAGTGATGGACCACATGGTGAATTCTGTTCCCTTCTTCGAATGCTTCTACAGTGCGTTTAGCGGGAATCTCTCGCGGAAGCCGCATTCATTGTGGCGGCTTCGCGTTCCTTCATCAACAGTTCACTCATCTGGTCTGCTGTCGGCTTGTTCACGTCCGCCGCGATCTGGCCGTCGGCGAACACGAGCGCACGGTCGGCGTAAGACGCGGCGACCGCATCATGCGTGACCATGATGATGGTTTGGCCAAGTTCGTTGACGGAACGTTTCAGGAAGCTCAGCACTTCGGCGCTTGATACGGAGTCAAGATTGCCGGTGGGCTCGTCTGCGAACACCAGTTTCGGTTTGGTGATCAATGCTCGTGCGATGGCCACACGCTGCTGTTGACCTCCCGATAGTTCGTTCGGACGATGGTTGAGACGTTCCTTAAGGCCAAGCGTTTCCACCAGCAGACGCAACCACTGTCGGTCGGGTTTCGCTCCAGCCAAGGTCAAGGGCATGAGAATGTTCTGTTCGGCGGTGAACATCGGCAGCAGGTTGAAGCTTTGGAAGATGAATCCGATGTCGCGGCGGCGCAGCAACGTAAGCTGATTGTCGTTCATGCGCGTCAGATCGTCGCCATTGAATATGATGTGCCCGCCGGTTGCACAATCCAGTCCTGCCAACGTGTGCATCAACGTGGATTTGCCGGAACCGGAAGGTCCCATAATCGCCGTGAATTTTCCTTTTTCAAAAGCGACGTTGACGCCACGCAACGCATGCACCGTGTTATTTCCGGAACCGTAGTCCTTCGCAAGATCCACGGTTGCAATGGCCGTATTGGTAGCTTTGATGGAGTCCCTGATATCCATGCTGTCATTCCTTTCTTTGGATTACCTCCAAAATTACGGAAAAACAGCTGATTCGAATATCATGCGTTGGTCTGAATTATCATCTCATCCTTGAGAATGAGCAAAGACGAGGCGCCTAATACCATTGATTCATCAATCGTCGAGAAGTACACCATCCTGCGGAGGTTCGAGCCAGTACGACTCTTTTTCCACGCTGACGGTGGAAGCCCACCATGTCTGGTCCACGCCTGGCAGCGAACGGATGGACTCATCCACCACACGCCACAGGTCCTCGTCATCTCCGGCGATGATTTCGATGAGGTAGTCGGCGCCATTCAAACCGACTCCGCTCATTGCATATGTCACCTCGTCGATCGCTAACAACTGTTCGACGTCGAGGCGATACGGAGGCTTCACACCGATGCCGAGAAACGCTTGGCGGAATCCGCCTAAACGCATGGGGCTTACCGTGGCCATAATGCGCATCACACCGGAATCCTCCAGTTTTTTGACGCGCCCACGAATCGCAGTGTGCGTCACACCAAGATGCTCCCCCAGCATGGCGTAACTTGCCCTGCCGTCTTTCTGCAATTCGTTGAACGTGTGCACGAATCGCGCGTCCAACCGATGCACGGGAATATCGGTGCCGACGCTGGCCTCACGTTTGGTCATGAATCCAGTTTCGCCGCGTTCGGCCAGCAGACGGTTGACCACGCTGACATTATGGTCGTCAAGCACCAATCGACCGCAGGAGAACACTTGCAGACGGGTCAATCCGGGCAGTGCGCGCAAATCGTACTTCAGGAAATGGTCCATACCGTCGGCTGAATACACCACGGCTTCGGCGATGATGTCGGCATCGCCCAGCGTGCAGACCACATAGGTGACCTGAGGCATGGCTTTGAGCATGGCGAGCGCCTCGTTGCGATTGCCGTTGATGCGCAGTCCCACAAGCACCTGACTGTAATTGCCGAGACTCAACGGATTGCATACGGGCACAATGGTCATGATGCCCGCATCGGTGAGCCGTTTGTAGCTTTCCGTCGCCGCATATACGGAAATGCCGATTTTATCGGCAAGCGCCTGCATGGTCATGCGTCCGTTGCATTGCAGTGCCGATACCACCTTCAAATCACGTGCGGTGATTGTGGTACGCCCTTCATCCTGTGTCATTGCACCCCCTATGACAGCCATGTCATCAACCACACGCTGCCTGCGGCGGCGGCGATGGCAATCACGAGAATAATCCAGTCGGCAATGCTCATCGTGAGATTGACCCGATATGTGCGTTTCACACCGTTCCGATTCAGGTTGAGTCCGCGCGATTCCATGGCCCAGCCCACGCTTTGGCTCATTTTGTAGGCGCGGATCAATACGGCGATGATGATCGGCAGATACGATTTGAACCGGTCTACGAGACGTACGAATATGTTGCGTTTTTTACCTGCCGCATTGACTTTGCCGCTCAGATCAAGCCCTCGCGCACGCTGCGCTTCGGACACGGATTGGAAGATGGAAAAGAACACGGGAATATACCGTAATGCGGTTGCCAGGGTAAGCCCGGCCTTGTAGGGCATACCAAGCGAGGTAAGGCCACGAACCAGTTTGGTCTGGCTGGTGGTGAACAGCGTGATGAAACATGCAAAGCCGAGCGCTGGAATGCGCAGACCCATCACCGCCGCCATGAGCAGGTTCTCCTGCGTGAGACGCAACCATCCCCACTGCCAGAGCACGTGCGTTCCACTCTGGTCGAAGACCGGCCAAAGCACCACGATGAACACGATGATCACGGCGAGGATCTTCCACACCCAGCCGATGCGTTCGGCGGGCACACGGTCGGTGGCGAGCATCACATGTTCGAGAATGAGGATGCCGAGGATGAACGCCCAGTTACGCCATACGAGGCAAAGGGCCAGCATGACGATGGAGATGAGGAATTTGACGCGCGGATCGGTGCGATGCAACCATCCGTCGCCTGGCACATACAGGTCGGCATCCATCAGCGTTCCTCCTTGTCGCATTCATCCTTGGCGATTTTCAACAATACGTGGGTCGCCGATACCGGACCGCGCGACTTGTACGGCTGCCGCGCCTGTCGCGCGGGCGATTGTTGCGCTTCCTGCGATTTGTCGATCGGTCCATATTGCACGATATGACCGTCTTCCAATTCGAGCACGTGCGTGCAATACCGATATACGGCACGCATGTCATGGCTGATCATG
>OIAA01000787.1_pt1 | contig 10898 bp, 10 predicted proteins | sample 1580591 | NCBI WGS metagenome assembly OIAA01 (sample SAMEA3882556, study PRJEB24775) | human gut metagenome | biome: human-associated habitat; feature: intestine environment; material: feces | place: Netherlands | collected 2009/2010
TGATGCTGGACCGCATGGAGGGCAATGCAGAACTGAAAAGCAGCGTGCAGCTGATGCTGGCAGCCCGCCGCCTGACCCACAGCGTGCTGCTGGTGGGTGAAGAGGGCCTTGGAGCCGGTTTTGCGGCCCGCTGCATTGCGGCAGATTATCTTTACCCTGCAGGCGGAGCGCCCGCTGAGGCCCTTCTGCGGGGCGAATGCTGCCGTGCTGTGGGTAAGCCCGGCGACCGCGACAGCGGCCATGTGGAGACCGGCATCGTGCGTGAAGCGATCAGCGTTGCCGGTATGGGCGCAGGCGGAAAATATCTGGTCAGTCAGGTCAAGGCTATGCGCAGCGAGATCTTCAACACCAGCCTTTCGGCCGAGGGCCGTGCCGTGCTGCTCTACCATGTGGAAAAGATGAACGAGGAATCTGCCAATGCCCTGCTGAAGGTGATGGAAGAGCCGCCGGAGGGGGTGCTGTTCCTGCTTACGGCGGATTCGCTGGCAGGCGTGCTGCCCACCATCCGCAGCCGCTGCGTCAGCTTTGCAGTGGCTCCTGTCTCGCCGGAGCAGTGCGCTCGCTACTGCGCCGCACAGGGGGTGGACAAAAAGACGGCCGCGCTGTACAGCGAACTGTTCGACGGGCACATTGGTACGGTGCTTGCCGCCGCACAGGACGAAGCCCGCACCGCGCAGGTGGAAAAGGCCCTGCAGCTGGCAAAGGCCGCTGCCGACCGTGACAGCTATGCCGCAGCCTGCCTGCTGGCCGCCTACGAAAAGGACAAGGCCGGTGCCGCCGCCCTGCTGACGGACTTCCGCGCGGTGGCCGCTGCGGGCCTGCGGCAAAGCCCCCACGCACCGGTGCAGGGCATTGCCGCCCAGCGTGCCCTGCGTCTGGCCGAAGCCGCCATCCAGCGCCTTGGCGCGCAGGTGAACCCTAAAATCGTGCTCAGCGTGTTTGCGGCAAAGTTCAGAGCGTTGTAAACAAAAACTCCCCCGAAAGGCTTTTTACGGCATTTCAGGGGAGTTGATTTTTAATGATTGGAAACAGAGGGATCGTTGATCAAACCACTGTAATCGAAGACGCGGGAGGTGCTGCCGACCTTAACGGTAATGGTAAAGCTGCCCGTGTAAAACCGATTGAATGAAGCAGTGTTTACCGGGCCAAGGTCGATGTAGAGGGGGAAGATTTTGCTCTGACCAGCAGGAACGGTTACACTTTTAATAAAGTTGAAGCCGGTTTTGGCGTCATTCAAATCAAAATTGCCCAGACTGCACACTTTCAGACCAGATTCGGTAGTACCATTATGTTTGCAGGTAAAATTACTGGTATAAATCGTAACGGAAGAATCTGTGTTATAGGAGTTATCAATAAAAAGGCCGGTGTAAAGATAATTATGCCGCCATCCGTCCGATTCGTAAGTAGTACGGGATGTCCACTGGCCGCTCAGAGGGCCAAGATCTACCGTAAAGGAACCAAAGTTAGCATAAGTGCTGTTGTCAATGGTGGGCAGGGTCGGGTTGCCGGGGGTTGCACCATAACCTTCGCCGCAGCCAACCAGCATACCGCTTGCGGCAGCGACCAGTGCGGCGGCACCAGTGGCCTTTAAAAAAGTACGGCGGGTGATCAGTTCAGACATAAAAATCTCTCCTTTGATTGCAGGAAATCATAAAATACAAAAGCTGATGCAAACAGAAACTCCCTCCGGCGCTTGCGGTACACCGGAGGGAGTTTCTGTTTGGGGTATTGCTTTGGTGTGAGGAGGAATCATGTGCGGAAAGACGGTTGCGGCCCCGTCTCCCCGCAAGGTATAGTATACCCGATTTTAAGTGAAAAGTCATTACATTTCTGTGAAAAAACATCCCGCAATGAACTTTTTACAAAATTCCCCCAATGATAAAAACCAAACAGCGCGGTGTACAAAAATTCTGGTATTCCAGAATGACATAAACTGCCAATTTCACTATAGCAGACAAGACCGCAGGTGTCAATTAAAATGTCGGCTTTTTGGCGGAAAGACGAAAAAATGTGGCAAAAAACTGTAAAATCGGCACAGGGTCAGCCCTTGGCAAGCTCGGCGGCGTGAAGCTTGCCGTGCTCCACGTAGTGGGCGGCGTTGTGCAGGTTGGCCTCGATCTGGGCCGCGCTTACCTGCTTGATGACCCTTGCGGGCACGCCCACGGCTACCGAGCCGTCCGGGATGACCATGCCCTCCGGCACCAGCGCACCCGCGCCGATGATGCAGTTTTTGCCCACGACACAGTGGTTGAGCAGGGTGGCGTGCATTCCGATGAGGCTGCCATCCCCTACCGTGCACCCGTGCACCAGCGCGCTGTGGCCCACAGTGACGTTCCTGCCCAGCGTCACGGCCCCGCCCACATCGCAGTGCAGCACGGCATTATCCTGCACGTTGGAGTTTTCGCCAATGGTCAAAGTGCCGTCGTCGCCGCGCAGCACGGCCCCGTACCACACCGTGGAACCGGCTTTCAGGATCACATCGCCTTGCACGGTGGCGTTGGGCGCAACGAACGCAGCCCCCTCGTTGCGGGGAACTTTTCCACAAAAGGACAGAAACATTGTTAAAAACCGCCTTTCTCTCTTTCTCTTTTGGCTGGTTTATGGTATTCTTTAAAGTAGTATAGCAAGCCAGAGCCTTTCCGGCAAGTAGGAGCTGTTTCAAAACAAAAATTTTTGCCGTGCGTCGGCAAGCAGATACAAGGGGGCACGCTCATGTTCAAAAACACCATCTTCCGCCGCATGACGGCGCTGGTGCTCACGCTGGCACTGGCCGCTGCCGCTGCACTGCCGGGCCTTGCGGTATATCCCATGCCCATCCAGACCGCCAGCGAGACCGAGGCGGTGTACCTGTTCAACGCCGACACCGGCAAGACCATCCTGAACCAGAATGCTGACCAGCAGCAGTATGTTGCCAGCCTGACCAAGCTTATGACGGCCCTGCTGCTGCTGGAAAGCGGCAAGGATCTGAACGGTGAAGTGACCGTGCCCACCGCGCTGACCCAGGAGTTCCGGGATATCCAGAACGCCAACGGCACCACTATGGGCCTGCGCATCGGCGAGACGGTGCGCCGCATCGACCTGCTGAACGCCATGCTCATCGTCAGCGCCAACGACGCCGCCAGCGTCATTGCCTACGATGTGGGCGGCAGCGTGCTGGATTTCGTCAAGCAGATGAACGCCCGTGCCCAGGAGCTGGGCTGCACCGGCACGAACTTTACCTGTGCCCACGGCCTGTTTGACTACGGCAACGTGTCCACCGCGCAGGATCTGGCAAAGATCGCCGCCGCCTGTGCGGCAAACCAGACCTTTGCACAGGTGGCGGGCACCGCCAGCTATGTCCTGCCGGCCACGAACCTCCGCAAGGCTGAGCACACCATCAGCAGCTCCAACAGCCTGATGAACAGCGAGAGCGCCAACTACCGGGAGTATGTCCGGTGGGTCAAGGGCGGCTTTACCACGCTGGCAGGCCGCTGCATCGTTGCCTTTGCGGAAAAGGACGGCCACACCTACGGGCTGGTGATCCTTGGCTGCGATACGCCGGACCACCTCTTTGCCGAGTGCGATGATCTGTTCGACTGGGCCTTTGCCAGCTTTGCGGACCGTCCGCTGGTGGACACCCAGACCGAGATCACCACCGTGGCGCTGACCAAGTGCCGCACTGAACCGGCAGTGGAGCTGTATGCTGCCGCACCGGTGAGCGGCTACGGCCACGCAGACGATATCGTTACCTACTCCTTCGACCTGCCGGAGAGCATTGCGGCCACCGTCAAGAGCGGCAGTGTGGTGGGTACAGCCACCGTGTATCTGGACGGCGATGAAGTGGGCACGGTGGACCTTGTGACCCACCGGGAGTACGTCTCCGACTTCCGCACCGACACCAAAGCCACAGTGCTTCTGCTGTGCGCACTGCTGTTCATCCTCGCTGCATTAACGGCGGTCACTCTTGCCGCGGGCGGCGGCTCGCTGAACCTCAAAAAGAGAAGGCGCAGAAGATAAAATGCCGTGGCCGCAGATGCGGCAGGTTGGAGCAGAAAAAAATAAGAAAAGCGGCGCTCAGTGCCTTGCAACAGGCTCTGAGCGCCGCTTCTTTTGTGCTTATTGGTTGAGGAACTTGATAAAGTGGTAAGATTCCACAATCTGGAAATACTTGATGATGCGCGGATACAGGGGTTCGGCCTTTTCGCCGAACTGCTGCTTCATGCAGTCAGCAAGCTGTGCAACGGTCTTCTGGCCGTCGATCAGCGGCCAGAGATAGCTGCCGGTCTCGTCCAGATGCACCTGTGTGGTGCGCGGTTTATGGAACACTTTTTGCGCGATCGTATTGAACACACCGGTGTTCTCCACCTCAAGGGTGATAAGGCCGGTGGCTTCGTCTGTGTGCCAGCGCAGGGTTTCCGCCCGCTGCGGAATGAGGTCCAGATAGTTGATGGACTGCTTTTTCTTACTCATCAGTTCTTCTTTTTCTTCATGGAGAAGGCCAGCAGGCATGCGATCATCACGATCATCAGGACCACGCCGCCAATGTTGCCCAGATCAATGCTCAGGGCAGTGCTGATGCCGAACACGGCAAACACAGCCAGCAGGATGCCCACAAGGCCCTCGCCTGCGATCATACCGGCACAGAACAGGGTGCCGCGGGTGGTCTGCTCTTCCTTGAGCTTCGCGTCAACATTCTTGCGGCTGTCCATGAACCAGCGCACAACACCGCCGATCATGATGGAGGTGTTCAGGTAGATGGGCAGGTACAGGCCGATGGCGAACGGCATCACGGGGATGCGCAGGACCTCCAGAGCAATGGCAAGGAACACACCGGTGAACACCAGGTTCCAGGGCAGGTTGCCGCCCATGATGCCCTCGACGATCATCTTCATCAGGGTAGCCTGCGGTGCGGGGACCTCGGCACCGCCGTAGCCCCATGCGCTGTCCAGCAGGTACAGCACACCACCGATGGCCAGACCGGCGGCAATAACGCCGATCAGCTCACCGATCTGCTGCTTGACCGGGGTCGCACCCAGCAGGTAGCCGGTCTTCAGGTCCTGAGAGGTATCCGCAGCAATGGCAGCGCAGATGCAGATGACAGAGGCGATGGCCATGGAGCCGATCATGCCCTCGATGCCAACGTTGCCGGTGGCCTTCAGGATCATGGTAGCGATCAGCAGGGTGGCAATGGTCATGCCGGAGACCGGGTTGTTGGAACTGCCGATCATGCCGACCATACGTGCAGAGACGGTGGAGAAGAAGAAGCCGAAGATGACGATCAGCAGAGCACCCAGCGGGCTGACGGGGATGGCCGGAGCCAGCCAGATGATGAGGATGATGAGCAGGATGCCGCCCAGAATAAAGGGCATGGGCAGGTCCTTCTCGGTACGGGAGGTGCCGGAAGCACTGCCGCCCTTCATGCTCTTCATGGCATCACGGAAGGTGGATGCGATCAGAGGCAGGCTCTTGATCAGCGAGATGATACCGCCGGTAGCAATGGCACCTGCGCCGATATACTTGACGTAGTTGGACCAGATGGCGTCTGCACCGCCTGCTGCATACAGATCAGCAATGGTGGTGCCGGCTGCTGCCGGGTACAGGGAGATGTTTGCGCCGAACAGGCAGATCAGCGGGATAATGACCATCCAGCCCACCAGAGAACCGGTGAACATGTAGGAAGCGGTCTTGGGGCCGACGATGTAGCCCACGCCCAGCAGAGCGGGGTACACTTCCATGCCCAGAGCACCCTTGAAGGAGCTGAAGGCCACGGCAATGTCGGCGGGGATCATCTTCAGGCCATCGACGATGAACTTGAAGATGGCTGCCAGACCCATGCCGGAGAACACGGTGGAGGCGTTTGCACCGCCCTCTTCACCGGCCAGCAGAACGTCTGCACAGGCGGTGCCTTCCGGGTACAGCAGGGTGGCGTGCTCCTTGACGATCAGGGCGTTGCGCAGGGGCACCATGAACAGAACGCCCAGAATGCCGCCGCACAGGGCGATCAGGGTGATCTCCAGGATGCTGGGCTTGTCGCACAGGCCCTCTTTTGCCCACAGGAACAGTGCGGGCATGGTGAAGATGGCACCGGCGGCCAGGCTCTCGCCTGCGGAACCGATGGTCTGCACCATGTTGCTCTCCAGAATGGAGTTCTTCTTGAGCAGGACGCGGATCACGCCCATAGAAATGACTGCTGCCGGGATGGAGGCAGAAACAGTCATGCCGACGCGCAGGCCCAGATAAGCGTTTGCAGCGCCGAAGACCACGGACAGGATGATGCCCATGATCACAGAGGTCGCCGTCATTTCTGCGGTGATCTTTTCCGCAGGAATATACGGCTTGAAGGATTCTTGATCTTTCATGTTTGCTCTCCTTGCGACAGCACAAGCGCCTTGCTTTTTGGGGCAGGGCGCTTGTGCTGTCCGTTTTCCGATTTCCTAAACACGCGCATCCCATCCAAAAGGACGCGCTGGCACGTACTCTATTATACTAAAGTATGACTGAATTGGCAACTGGAAATGTACACAAGAAATTTACAAAAAATTCGTTTATTCAAGCATTTTGCGGGAAATTTGGGCAAAAGCGTGCGAAAAATTTCCATATAATTCCAAAACTGTGCGCACATGAAGAACAGTTCTGCAGGAAAAGAATGCCTTTTAACAGCGTGCGCGCCTGTCCGGAGGATAGCAAAAAGCTCCCCCTGAGAGGAAAGACTTCCCCCGCTCCGGGACAGATTCTCCCCGGCCGGGGAGAAATGTCACCGCAGGTGACAAAGAGGGGAACGGATGTCACCGCAGGTGACAAAAGGGGGAGTCTGGCACGGCGTAAGCCGTGACTGAGAGGGTTTACCTATCGCGGCTGTCCTGCGCCCTCATCAGTTCCCTGCGGTGATATTTTATGATAAAGAGTGCTTTTACACGGCACCGTAGATGCCGTGCACCGATACTTCGCCGGTAAAAACGTGCACTTCGCCGCTGTCGGTGCGCACCACCAGACGGCCCTCTTCGTCCACATCGACGGCTTCGCCTGCACCCTGCCCGCCGTCCGGCAGGTCGAAGGTGACCCGGCGGCCCAGATTGACGCAGGCGGCCTTGTATTCCTCCCGGAAGGGTGCAAAGCCATCGCGGGCAAACACATACATGTTGCGGTCAAAGCCAAAGTCGGTCAGGCCCTCGGCCAGCCATGCGGGGTCGGTGGAAAGATCCACCTTTGCGCCCTGCAGTGCCAGCGAGGTGCCGTTGGGCAGACCGGCGGCATCAAAGTAGCTCTGCGGCTGGGCCAGATTGATGCCGATGCCGCACAAAATGCCCCGGCCCTGCTGCTGGTAGCCGTAGCTCACGCCCTCGCACAGGATGCCCACGATCTTTTTGCCGTTGAGCAGAAGGTCGTTGGGCCACTTGATCTGGCAGTCCACGCCGTAGCGCAGCTTGAGCTGGGTGCGTACGGCAAGGCTTGCCAGCAGCGGCAGGGTGGCAGGCTGGGCCAGCGGTTCCCGGATGGCTACCGTATAATACAGGGCCTTGCCCTCGGCGTTCACCCAGCTGCGGCCAAGGCGGCCCCGGCCTGCGGTCTGGTTCTCGGTATACACCGCACCCACCGGGCCAAACTCTTCAAAATGTTCCTTCACGTAAGCGTTGGTGCTGCCGCATTCCGGCAGATAGCGCACCTCATTGATGCTCATTGTTTGGGTACCTCTTTATGTTCATAGGCGGTCACTTTGCCTTCGTCCAGCGTCAGGATGCCGTAGGTGTCCGGCCCGGTGTAACACCGGCCGCAGGAGCCGGGGTTGAACAGGAACACCCCGCTGCGGGTCTCTGCATGGGGGATGTGGGTGTGACCGAACAGCGCCACCTCGGCACCCCGGGCAGATGCGGCATCTGCCAGCGTATCCAGATCGTATTTCACACCGTACATATGACCGTGAGTGTAAAAGATCACCACGCCGTCAAAGGCGGCAAGGCCGTCGGTGGGTTCCAGTGCGCCGTAATCGCAGTTGCCCGCCACCGAGTAGGCCCGCAGCTTGGGGTACAGCGTCAGAGCCAGTTCCAGATCCCGCAGGCCGTCGCCCAGAAAGATCAGGGCATCGATGCTTTTGCTCTCTTTCATCAGCACGCGCTCAATGGCGGCACGTCCGCCGTGGCTGTCGCTCAAAACCAGAAGCTTTGTCACAAAAGGGGTCCTCCTCTATTACCATTTACCTGAGATGCTGTCATTCACCAGCCTGCTGGCCCTGTTGCAATACCAGCAGCTGCTTGTACACTTCGCTTTTAGAATAAGGTGTGCCCTGTGCCGCCGCCTTGGCTGCGGCGGTGGGGCCAAAGCCCTGTCCGGTCAGCTCCAGCGCCCGCTGCGCTGCCTGCTCCAGCGTCAGCTCCTGCTCCGGGTCGGCGGTCTCCGGCGCACCGGCCATCACCAGCACATACTCGCCGCGCGGCTCGTTGGTCTTGTAGTGCTCCACCGCCTCGCCGAGGGTAGTCTTCCAGATATCCTCGTGCAGCTTTGTCAGCTCCCGGCACAGGGTGATGCTGCGGTCTGCGCCAAAGGCATTGGCCAGATCGTCCAGCGTGGTGCGCAGCTTGTGGGGCGCTTCGTAAAAGATGGTGGTGCGCTTTTCCTGCAAAAGCTCAGCCAGCCGCTCTTTTTTCTGCTTGCGGTTCACGGGCAGAAAGCCCTCGAACACCCAGCGGGAGGTGTCCTGCCCGGACACGGCCAGCGCTGTGACGCAGGCGGAAGCCGCCGGCACTGGCACTACCTTGATGCCCCGGGCCAGTGCGTCCCGCACGATCACCTCGCCCGGGTCGGAGACGCAGGGCATGCCCGCATCACTGCACAGGGCACAGCTCTCGCCTGCTTCAATGCGGCGCAGGATGCCCTCACCCTTCTGCAGGGCGTGCTCATAGTAGCTGACCATGGGCTTTTTCAGGCCCAGAAAGTTCAGCAGCTTCATGGTCACACGGGTGTCCTCGGCGGCAATAAAGTCTGCCGCGCCAAAGGTGGCCGCTACGCGCGGCGGCATATCGTCCAGATTGCCGATGGGCGTTGCCACGATATAAAGAGTTCCTGCCATAGTTTACCTCCCATATAACGCCGCACCGGCGCTGATCAACACATCCGGCTCCACCCGCAGGCCGGTCTTGCGGTTCTTCTGCGCTTCCACAAGGAAGAGCCATGGCGCGCCGTCCGCCTTGTTCTTTACAAAGGCCAGCCGCTTCGGCTCCAGCCGGTTGACCCGCAGCACCGCCAGCACCTCCGCCAGCCGTTCCGGCCGGTGGCACAGCGCAAAGCGCCCGCCGTCCTTCAAAAGGCGGAACGCACACTGGCACACATCGTCCAGTGTGCAGGTGTTCTCGTGCCGGGCAAGGGCGTGGGCTGCGTTTTGGCTTTGGGGCCCATCCGTGAAATAGGGCGGATTGCACGCACACACGTCAAAACTGCCCTCGCCCTGCCGGAAAGCGCGCAGGTCGGCACAGACAGGCTCAATGTGCCCGATGTCCTGCTCCTGCACCGCAGCGGAAAGCAGAGCGCTGCCATCGGGCTGCAGCTCCAGCCCCATGCAGGGGCCGCGGTGGCCGCGGTCGTGCCATTCCAGCGCCACGATGCCGCAGCCGGAGCACAGGTCTGCGGCCTTCTGGGCACGCTTTGGCTCACAGAAACGGGCCAGCAGCAGCGCGTCGGAGCCAAAACGATGCTCCGGCGAGCAATAAACCATAGTTCTATTATACAAGACTTCGGTAGAATGTTCCATAGATAAGTGTGCCGTACCCTCTCAAAAAAATGCGTGGAATTGCTCGGGGAATTTGTGCGAATTACTGCAAAACAAAAAAGCAGCAGACCTGCTTTGGACAGGCCTGCTGCTTTTGATGCGTTTTTTGTGCAGCTGCTAAAATTATTCAGCAGTGATAGCACCGGTGGGGCAAGCACCCTCGCAAGCGCCGCAATCGATGCAAGCGTCTGCATTCACAACTGCAACACCATTCTCAATGGTGACAGCACCAACGGGGCAAGCGCCCTCGCAAGCGCCGCAGCCAACACATGCGTCAGAAACCTTGTGTGCCATAATAAACTCTCCTTTTTATCTCCGTGCCCGAAGTATGTATGAAGAGTCATGTATGGCACGGCTGTGCATGTCTCTCCGGAAATCATATCCTTGCCTGCATTTTAACAAAGCAGGTGAGAAAAGGCAAGACTAACCGTGACCCGAAAAACACAAAAGTCTGTTTTTTGTTGGGTTGCACAAAAGCACAGGCTAACTTATGGCCAAATTTGCAGGAGTTTTTTGGCAAAAATCACGAAGAGGGGTTAGTTTTAGCAGACTAACTCCTCAGAACCTCCGGCGCGTCCCTCACTCCTTTTCGGCAGCGCGCTTCCGGGCGCAGCCGCAGCCCGCGCAGCGCTTTTCTCCATCGTCGGAGGAAGCCACCACCGGGGCCGGGTTGCGCACGCCGGAGTAATCGTCGTCCGGGTCCGGGCGGCGGGGCGCACGCTTGCCGCCGCTGATATATTCGCACACACCCACCTTATAGTAACGGGGCGAAAGACTCTCGGTGCCGCAGCGCACCCGCAGGTAGCCGGAGACCGGGTTCACCTCCAGCACGGTGCCAAGACCGTCCGGCGTGCGCACGGTGCTACCCACCATGGGCATGATGCTGTTCAGGTACTCGTAGGCGCTTTCCTCGTAGGCAAGGCAGCACATCAGCCGGCCGCAGGCACCGCTGATCTTGGTGGGGTTCAGCGAAAGGCCCTGCTCTTTTGCCATCTTGATGGACACGGGCTGGAAGTCCTTTAAAAAGCGGCTGCAGCAGAAGGGCTGGCCGCAGATGCCAAGGCCGCCGATCATCTTGCTCTCGTCCCGCACGCCGATCTGGCGCAGCTCGATGCGGGTGTGGAAGATACCGGCCAGATCCTTGACCAGCTCGCGGAAG
>OIAA01000790.1_pt1 | contig 10868 bp, 9 predicted proteins | sample 1580591 | NCBI WGS metagenome assembly OIAA01 (sample SAMEA3882556, study PRJEB24775) | human gut metagenome | biome: human-associated habitat; feature: intestine environment; material: feces | place: Netherlands | collected 2009/2010
AGGCCAGCTTGTCCGGCTCGGCGATGCCCAACAGCTCGCTCAGGGCAGGCTTGTTGATGGCACCCATGATGCAGCTGCCCACGCCCTTGTCCCACGCGGCAAGGGTGATGTTGGCCAGCGCGATGCCGGTGTCGGTGTTGAGGTCGCCGGGGATGGCGCTGTCCTGCACGACGGCCAGATACATCACCGGCTGCTCGTCGGCTTTGGGCGTGCCCTGCTCCGGCGGCAGATAGCCGGCCCACTTGACCAGCGGGTGGACTTTCGCCACCATCTCAGGGCTTTGCACCACCACCAGCTTCACGGCCTGACGGTTCGCGCCGCAGGACGAAAGGCGCAAAGCCTCGACCATATCCTCCACCACATCCTGCGGCACCGGCTTCTGGGCGAAGCGGCGGTAGGTGCGGCGGGAGGCAAGCGTTTCCATAATAGACATCAGCGGACACTCCTTTACTATATAAGTACAGCCTGATTATAGCATAGGCGCAGGCGCAGTGCAAGGAATTTGGATGCGGCAGAAAACACGGGAAAGACCTGTCTGAGAAATGAGAGAAAAATCCATAAACCGGAGATAAAAATGACGATATGATGTTAATGAACGCTAACATACTGGAAAAATATTGACAAAAAGCAGGAGATGACCTATCATTAGTTACAGCAAACTAACCGTCCTCTGTGGAGATGCGCAGAGGAAAACAAGAAGAAGCAAAACAACTTATGAGGTGTAAGAAAATGACTAATATGACTCGTCGTAATTTCCTGAAGAGCGCTGGTGTGATGGCTCTGGCCGTGGCAGCAGCGGGTGTTCTCTCTGGCTGCGATAGCAGTAGCAAAAACCCTGTGATGGCAGATGTTGAAGTCCAGTACTGGTATGAAAGCCTTATTTTGGGTCAGAAGCAGGTTGACGACGGCTCGTATACGGAAACCGTTAGTGTCGTCAAGGGCGGCACGGTCAAAAAGGAGCAGATCGACGAGACCCTGAAAAAAATTCGGGTGAACAATAGCTTTAAGCTGGCAGATGAAACGCTGACAGAGTTTGACGTTGACTGGACGGCACAAAAGCCTGTTGCGAAAATTAAGATGGTCACTGCATAATTGAAACTGCGCGACAAAACGCATTTTTAAACAAAAAAACACCCGCAGTACGTTTCCATATCATGGGGAAACAGCGCTGCGGGTGCTTTTTGCTGTTACAGCTTATTTGCTCTTCCACCTATGCCCCTTCGGCATGGGCAGGCCCAGAACCAGCGCGATGCCCACGGCCAGCGCGACGGCGACCTTGAAGGTGGAGATGCCGTTGGCCAGCGAGAGGGCGTTTTCGCCTTGGATGAAGTAGTAGGCCGTGTAGTAGATGCCTGCGCCGGGCACGAGGGGGAAGATGCCGGTGAGCAGAAAGACCGTTACCGGCGTTTTGAGCAGGATGGCGAAGAGCCGGGACACCAGCGTCAGCGGGATGACCGCGATGAGGGAAGCCGCCGCGGCATCGGCTCCGTACAAGACCGCCAGCTCATAGACGAACCAGCCCGCTGCGCCCACCAGTGCGCAGCAGGGGAGGGTGCGCCGGGGGCAGGCGAAGAGGATGGCGAAGCTCAGCGTCCCCGCCCCGGCCAGAAAGAACTGGGCCGCCAGCTGGCCGATCTGGGCATTTGTCAGCGTCATCATACCACTGTCACCCCCGTCAGGATCGAAGTAAGGCTCAGCACGAGACCGGTGCCGATGGCGATGCTGGCTGCGATCAGCAGGGCGTCGATCATCCGGATGGTCCCCGAGAGGTAGTCGCCCTGCACGAAGTCCCGGATGCCCATGGTGAAGGCGATGCCGGGGGTCAGGATCATCAGGGTGCCGATGATAGCATGGCTGGACTCGATGCCCAGCAGGGAGCACCCGACGATGCAGACCAGCGTGATAAGGGCTGCCGCCGAGATCTTGCGGAAGCCGCTGGATAACCCTTTTTTCTCGCAGAGCAGCAGATAGCCGCTGACGAGGAAGCCGGCCACAGCCGCCGCCAGCGCCGAGCGCACCGTGCCGCCGAAGATGAGGGCGAAGCAGGCTGCGCCGCTCATCCCGGCCAGAAGCTGGGTCCGGCCCTTGGGGAAGGGGATGCGCCGGGCCTCGGCCAGACGGCACTCGGCCTCGTCCAGCGTGACGCCCCCGGCGGCGATCTGACGGGAAAGGGCGTTCACCGCCACCACCCGGCCCAAGTGGGTCGTCCGCACCGGTACGTTCCGCACCTCGGCGATCTCCGCCGTGCCTGCGCTGGCGAAGATGCCGTTGGTCAGCACATAGACGTGGAACTCCCGCAGATGGAAGCTGCGGGCCATGATCTCCATCGTCTGCTCCACCCGAAAGACCTCCGCTCCGTTTTCCAGCAGCGTCTCGCCTGCCGCCATGATGAAATCCATGATGCGGCGGCGCTGCTCGTCGGCGGGGTATAACTCTCTGCTGTCCATTCCGGCCCTCCTTGTCCTGCCTGTCAGAGGCGGACCTGTTCTCTCCTGCTATACTTTATCACAATTCCCGGAGCTTGCAAAGGCGTCTTTTCACATTTTCGCACAACTTCCGTCCTTGCCGTCGGGGGCGCAGTGTGTTACACTGATACTGACTATGGAAATGTCGAAAACGACAGGAGGAAAATGACTGTGAAGCAGAGTCTGAGTTTCGCGCGCCGTCTGGCGGCGCTGGTGCTGGCAGCGGCGATGCTGTGTGTGGCTGTCCCGGCGGTGTTTGCCGAGGATGCCGCGCCCGGGGCCACCACCATCGGCGGCGCAAACACCACCCTCGTCCCGGGGGAAGAAGAAAATTGTCTGAGCTGGCTCTTCGGCTCCAAAGATAAGATTACCATGCCCTATCTGAACATCAAGGGCAAGGGCCTGCGCAGGAACGTGACCCTCGACCTCGTGGACTGCCTCGTGGGCATCACCTACACCGAGCTTGGCTCCATCGGCAGCTATGTCAGCGCCAGCGCGGCGCAGGAGGCGTGGAAAGCGCAGGCCGTGGCCATCCACTCCTACCTCGAGTACCACAAGCAGTACGGCTCTTCGGCCAACGCCCTCATCTATACCCCGGTGGAGGACATCCCCGCCTCGGCCCGCTCGGCCATCCGTAAGGCGGTGGAGTCGGTGAAGGATGAGGTGCTGACCTATAACGGCAGCGTCATCGATGCCGTCTGGTCGGCCAGCGCGGGCTATAACACCCAGACCGGCGTTTACGGCACCTGCTCCAGCCTCGATGCGTGGGGTTCGGATGTGCCCTACCTCAAGAGCGTCGAAAGCCCCTACGAGCGCCAGTACCACGAAAAGCTCCGCCGCGTCATCGGCAAGGACTACGACTACACCGAGTACAAGGACAGCCGCACCGGTGAACCTTACCAGAGCGCCGATACCACCCACAAAGACCTCGGCGGCTTTGTCCAGTACAACACGCTGGTGTCCAACGGCCGCAGCTACCGCTACATCAACCAGTTCGTGTCCTCCCGCTACTGCTTCGATTTCAGCGCAGATGCTGCGGGCGTGCCCTGCATGAACTACTATGGCTTCGGCCACGGCGTGGGCATGAGCCAGTGCGGCGCGGTGGGCTATGCCGCCGAGGAGGGGATGGGCTACCGCGACATCCTCAAGCACTACTACTCCGGCGTTTCCATCCGGACGGTGGGCAGCGGCAGCTCTTCCGGCGGCGGACTGTTCAGCTGGCTGCGCCGCCTGCTCGGGATGTAAAAAACGAAAGGAATTGCGCAAAATACTTCTCAAATGAGGCGCGATTTGGTATACTGTACACGTTTGTACTCAAGAAACGGCTCTTTTGCGCTTCACGTCCCGAAATCGCTGGGACGATACGATAAATGATATTAGGTGGAGAGAACGGAATGCAGTTGGAGAAGGAAAAGAAAGAAAAGCAGGAGCGGGAGCGCTGCCGTGCACTGGCGCAGCGCATCGCAGAGGAGGCGGCTGCCGCCTCGGCGGCCCTGCTGGGAGAGCAGAGCCTTCTGCTGACCAAGGCGCTGCGCCGGGCAGGCGTAGCGGCGGAGGCGTGGGCGGAAGGCTCGGAGGCAGAGCTTCTGGTCGTGGTGGACCCGGCCTATGAGACGCTGCCGGAGAAGCTGCCCGCCCGGGTGCTGCTGGTGAGCAGTGAGAGCACCGTCATGGCGGGCTGGGCCGAGCAGCTGGCGCAGAGAGGATATTTCCGCGACTTCGGCTGGCGCAGCAAGGGCCGCGCCCAGCAGTCCGCCCTCTTCTGCGTCTCCCAGCCCACCGGGTATAAGATGGTGCGGGGCTATGAGCTGGAAATGGACATCCTGCGCGACCGGATGGTGCGCGCCGAGCGCACCTGCGGCGAGGAAGCCGAGCTGATCGCCCGGCTGCGCAGCGACCTTTCCCTCAGCCGCAGCCACGAGCAGCAGCTGGAAAAGACGCTGGCCGAAGTGACCGGCTCGACCTTCTGGAAGATGACATGGCCCATGCGCTACGCCGTCAGCAAGAGCCGCCAGCTCTGGCACACTCTGCCCCTCTTCGTCCTGCTGCGGGAGCTGCGCCGGGGCGGGATCGAGGGCGTGCGGGAGCAGGCCCGTGCCCGCCGCGAGTATGCCGCCCTCTTCCCGGGCAGGGTCATGCGCGCGGACCGCTTCGCCTCGGCGGAGCTGCTGGTGCATCAGGCGGAAGATCAGCCCGCAGGCCCCAAGATCAGCATCGTGGTGCCCCTGTACAACACCCCGCTGGACTTCCTCGAGGAGCTGCTGGACTCGGTCGTGAACCAGACCTACCGGAACTGGGAGCTTTGCTGTGTGGACGCCGGCACCGCCCCGGGCGTGGGGGAGATGGTCCGGCAGCGTGCCGCCGCAGACCCCCGCATCCGCTACCAGAAGCTGGAAAAGAACGAGCTGATCCCCGGCAACACCAATAAGGGCATCGAGATGGCCACCGGCGACTTCATCGCTCTGCTGGACCACGACGACATCCTCCACCCCTGCGCCCTCTGGTATGCCGCCAAGGCCATCGCCGAGCAGGGGGCCGACTTCGTCTACACCGACGAGGCGACCTTCGAGGGCAAGGTGGAGAATGTGGTGCTCTACCACTTCAAGCCCGATTTCATGCTGGACAACCTCCGATCCAACAACTATATCTGCCACCTGACCCTCTTCAGCCGTCGGCTGATGGACGCCGCAGGCGGCCCCGAGCGGATGGAGTACAACGGCAGTCAGGACTACGAGCTGTTCCTCCGCCTGACCGAGAAGGCGAGGAAGATCGTCCACATCCCCCATGCCCTCTATTACTGGCGCTCCAGCCCCGGCAGCACGGCCAGCGACATCTCCGCCAAGACCTACTGCATCGATGCGGGCATCGCGGCCCTCAAGGCCCATTATGCCCGCTGCGGCGTGGCCGTGGACGATGTTTCCCTCATCCCGGGTACGCCGGGCTATTACAAGACCGACTACACCATCGCCCATCCGGGCCGGGTGAGCATCCTCATCCCCACCTGCGATCACATCCACGATCTGGAGACCTGCGTGGAGTCCATTTATGCCCGCACGACCTATCCGGATCTTGAGATCATCCTCATCGAAAACAACAGCAAGGCCCCCGAGACCTTCCGGGCCTACGAGCGGATGCAGAAAGAACACCCTGATACCCTCAAGGTCGTCACATGGGAGGGCAAGGGCTTCAATTACAGCGCCCTGAACAACTTCGGCGAGAAGTACGCCACCGGCGAATATCTGCTGCTCCTCAACAATGACACTGAGGTCATCACGGCCGCATGGCTGGAAGAGATGGTCATGTACGCCCAGCAGAAGCGGGTGGGCTGCGTGGGCGCAAAGCTGCTCTACCCGGACGATACCATCCAGCACGCCGGCGTCGGCTTCGGCATCGGCGGCGTGGCGGGCCATCTGCACAAGTATTATCCCGCCAGCTCCGACGGCTATATGGGACGGCTGAACTATGTACAGGACGTCTACGCCGACACGGCCGCCTGTCTGCTCATCCGCAAGGAGATTTACGACGAGGTGGGTGGTCTGGATGAGAGCTATGCCGTGGCCTTCAACGATGTGGACTTCTGCGTCCGTGTTCGTCAGGCAGGCTACACCAACGTCTTCACTCCCTTCGCCCAGCTCTACCACTACGAGAGCAAGAGCCGCGGCGTGGAGGACAACCCCGAAAAGCAGAAGCGCTTTCAGGGTGAGGTGCTGCGTTTTCAGGCCCGCTGGGGCGACCTGCTGGCTGCAGGCGACCCCTGCACCAACCCCAACTTCGACATCCAGCGCGAGGATTTCAGCCTGAAGATCCTGCCGCTGGAATAAACAAAAGAGGAACGACCGCTCAGTCTCGCTTCGCTCGCCAAGGCCGGGTTGCGGCTCCCAGCATCCGCGGCGCTTCGCTCGCGTCTTGCTGGCCGCTGCCCCAACAATGACTCCCTGTTTCCGCCACTGGCGGCGGTCGTCATTGTTGCCCCATCGAGGGGGAGCCTTTGGCATGGCGGAAAGGTCTGAGCCATAAAACAAGGAGCATAAAACTTGGAACTCTCTGCTTGCATCGTTGTTTATAACGGCTGCGACGAAGCCCTCCGGGCGGCGCAGACGGTGCTGCAATACACCCGCCGCCACCCGCTGACCCTCTATCTGGTGGACAACGCCAGCCCCGACGGCAGTGGTGCACGGCTGGAAGCCGCTGTCCGGAGCGGCGCTCTGAGCACCCTGCCGGGCCAGCGGGTGGAGGTGCGCTGCCGGAAGGAGAACGGCGGCTTCGGCACCGGCCACAACACCATCCTGCCCGAGCTGACGAGCGATTATCACTTCATCCTGAACCCCGACATCCAGCTCACCGCAGACACCCTCAGCGATCTGGCCGACTGGATGGCCGCCCACCCGGATGCTGTGATGGCCCGGCCGGGGCTGTGCTTCCCGGACGGCCGCACCCAGCATCTGCCCCTGCGGCGCTGCGCCCTCCGGCCGATGGTCTACCGCCAGCTGCCGTTCCTGAAATTCTGGGAAAAATATAACCGCGCCTATCTCATGGAAGGGGAGGATCTGTCAGCCCCCGTGGAGATCGAGTTCTGCACCGGCAGCTTCTCGGCGGTGCGGACGGCGGAGTTCAAGGCCGTGGGCGGCTTTGATGAGCATTACTTCATGTATGTGGAGGATGCGGACCTGACCCAGAAGATGCGCACCAAGGGAAAGGCTTATCTCGTGCCCCAGTACACCGCCATCCATGCGTGGCATCGTGCGGCCCACCGCAGCCTCAGGCCCTTTCTGTGGCAGACCGGGAGCCTGCTGCGGTATTTCTGTAAATGGGGGTTCAAGTTCTGAATCTCTGCCGCGACGAAACAAGAGAGCGCCCGCCACAAAATTTTTGTGGCGGGCGCTCTTTCCTTGCTTTTTTTTCGATTTGATAGTAAAATAAGGTGTAATACTATCGCAAGCCTGCACGGTGAGCAGAGTGTATTGCGCAACATTGTTTACAGCGGACGCAGCTCCGCTTTGAATCCATACAGGGCAGGGCGGATACGCCGCCGTGCCTTGTACAAGCTGCACAACTTTTTTATTTCATAATATAAGGAGTGCACAAAATGAAAGGTATCATTCTGGCCGGCGGTGCCGGCACCCGGCTTTATCCGCTTACGATGGTCACCAGCAAGCAGCTGTTGCCCGTCTACGACAAGCCGATGATCTACTATCCTCTGTCCACCCTCATGCTGGCGGGCATTCAGGACATCCTCATCATCTCTACCCCCACCGACACGCCCCGCTTCGAGGCGCTGCTGGGCGATGGCAGCCAGTACGGCATCCATCTGCAATATAAGGTCCAGCCGTCTCCGGACGGTCTGGCGCAGGCCTTTATCCTCGGCGAGGAGTTCATCGGCGACGACTGCTGCGCCATGATCCTCGGTGACAACATCTTCTACGGCAACGGCTTCTCCAAGATCCTGAAGACCGCCGTGGCCAACGCGGAGAACAAGGGCCGCTGCACCGTCTTCGGCTACTATGTGCCGGACCCCGAGCGTTTCGGCATCGTGGAGTTCGACGGAAACGGCAAGGTGCTCAGCGTAGAAGAAAAGCCCCAGCACCCCAAGAGCAACTACGCCATCACCGGCCTGTACTTCTACAACAAGGAAGTCGTCCGGATGGCAAAGCAGGTCAAGCCCTCCGCCCGCGGCGAGCTGGAGATCACGACCCTGAACGATATGTACCTCAAGCAGGATGAGCTGGACGTCCAGCTGCTGGGCCGTGGCTTTGCATGGCTGGACACCGGTACGATGGACAGCCTCGTGGAGGCAGCGGACTTTGTGCGGATGATCGAGAAGCGTCAGGGCATCAAGATCAGCGCCCCTGAGGAGATCGCATTCAAGTACGGCTGGATCGACCGCGACACCCTGCTGGAAAGCGCCGAGCGCTACGGCAAGAGTCCCTACGGCCAGCACCTCAAGAATGTGGCTGACGGCAAACTGAAGTATTAAGAGAGGCGGTATCCGCATGAAAATCATTGTTACCGGCTGCAAGGGCCAGCTTGGCACCGAGATCATCAAGCAGCTCCGGGAGGGCCGCAGTGAGCTTGGCCCTCTCCCTGAGAAGCTGATGAACGCCACGGTCATTCCGGTGGACCTGCCGGAGCTGGACATCACCAACTATAAGATGGTGGACGACTTCATCCGCCGCCAGCGCCCGGATGTCATCATCAACTGCGCCGCCTTCACCAACGTGGACGGCTGCGAGGTGAACCATGACGCTGCCTTCAAGGCCAACGCCATCGGCCCCCGCAATCTGGCGCAGGCTGCCACCAAGACCGGCGCACGGCTGGTGCACGTCTCCACCGACTATGTCTTCTCCGGCCGTGAGAACGGCGGCATCCCGCAGGATGAGGCCACCATCCCCGGCCCCATCAGCGCCTACGGCTCCACCAAGCTCATGGGCGAAAAGTATGTGGAGCAGTTCTGCCACCGCCACTTCATCGTCCGCACCGCATGGCTCTACAGCTACTACGGCAAGAACTTCGTCAAGACCATCGTGAACGCAGGCCGAAAGTTCGGCAAGCTGGAGGTCGTCAACGACCAGTGCGGCAACCCCACCAACGCGGTGGATCTGGCCCACGAGATCCTGCAGCTGTGTGTGACCCACGAGTACGGCCTGTACCACTGCACCGGCGAGGGCATCTGCTCTTGGTATGATTTCGCGTCTGAGATCATCCGCCTGTCCGGCGTGGACGCCACCGTGGCCCCCTGCACCAGCGAGGAGTACAAGTCGAAGCACCCGGACAGCGCCGACCGCCCCAAGTGGAGCGCTCTGGACAACCGGATGCTCCGCTGCACCGTCGGCAACGATGTCCGCGACTGGAAGGACGCGCTGGCCTGCTTCTTCGAGCACTGGGACGGCGACAACGGGATGAAAGCTTAAATTCAAGAGGAAAATCTGATTATGAAAAAATATCTTATCACCGGCTGTGCCGGTTTTATCGGTTCCAACTTCGTGCATTATATGCTCAAGAAGTACCCTGAAATTTTGCTGGTCAACCTCGACAAGCTGACCTATGCCGGCAATCTTGAGAACCTGAAGGACGTTGAGGGCGACCCCCGCCACGTCTTTGTGCAGGGCGACATCTGCGACAAGGAGCTGGTCGAGAGCCTGTTCGCAAAGTACGATTTCGACTATGTCATCAACTTCGCCGCCGAGAGCCATGTTGACCGCTCCATCAAGAACCCCGAAATTTTCGTCCAGAGCAACGTGATGGGCACCGTCAACCTGCTGCAGCGTGCCAAGGAGGCTTGGTACGACGCCGACGCCAAGACTTGGAAAGAGGGCAAGAAGTATCTGCAGGTGTCCACCGATGAGGTCTACGGCGCTCTGGGTGCCGAGGGCTTCTTCATGGAGACCACCCCGCTCTGCCCCCACAGCCCTTACTCCTCCTCCAAGGCCAGCGCCGATATGTTCGTTATGGCATTCCACGATACCTACGGTATGCCCATCAACATTACCCGCTGCTCCAACAACTACGGCCCCTACCAGTTCCCCGAGAAGCTCATCCCGCTGATGATCAACAACGTCAAGCACCACAAGCAGCTGCCCGTCTACGGCGACGGTATGCAGATCCGCGACTGGCTGTATGTGGAAGATCACTGCAAGGCCATCGATCTGATTATCCATAAGGGTCGTGTTGGTGAAGTCTACAATGTTGGCGGTCATAACGAGAAGCAGAACATTGAGATCGTGAAGATTATCTGCAAGGAACTGGGCAAGCCGGAAAGCCTGATTACTCATGTTGGGGACCGTAGGGGCCACGATATGCGTTATGCAATCGACCCGACCAAGATCCACAATGAGTTAGGCTGGCTGCCAGAGACTAAGTTTGCTGACGGTATCAAGAAGACCATTCAGTGGTACTTAGACAATAAGGAGTGGTGGGAGACCATCATCTCTGGTGAGTATCAGAACTACTACGAGAAGATGTACGCAAACCGCTAATGGAGGTCGTTATGAAAGTATTTGTTACTGGAGTTGCCGGTCAGCTCGGACATGATGTAATGAATGAACTGGCTAAGCGCGGCTATGAGGGAATCGGAACTGATATTGCACCAGAGTATTCTGGCGCTGCTGACGGTACTGCTGTTGTTTCTATGCCATATGTTTCTTTAGATATCACTGATGCTGATGCTGTTGATCGTGTTATCTGCGAGATGAAGCCGGATGTTGTCGTTCACTGCGCTGCATGGACAGCTGTTGATCTGGCTGAGGATGAGGACAAAAAGGATAAGGTGCACGCAATCAATGCGGATGGTACTGCAAACATCGCAAAGGCCTGCAAGAAGACTGGCAGCAAGATGGTTTACATCAGCACCGACTATGTATTTGACGGTCAGGGTACTACTCCATGGACACCAGATTGCAAGGATTA
>OIAA01000791.1_pt1 | contig 10843 bp, 7 predicted proteins | sample 1580591 | NCBI WGS metagenome assembly OIAA01 (sample SAMEA3882556, study PRJEB24775) | human gut metagenome | biome: human-associated habitat; feature: intestine environment; material: feces | place: Netherlands | collected 2009/2010
TCAATGTCTGTTCAGACTTATCGGCAACAAAGTCTAACGTAACTGTAGGAACTCCCGTCAACTCATCCGCACTGATCACCGGACGACAGGAACGAAAAAAGGAGGTAAGTTTATGCAAAGCACTCTCACTGAGTGTATCAAGTCGCCCTAATACAGTCTTTGCCAACAAACGAACCAAAGAGGATAAATCGCGCGTAGCAAAAATATCCATATAGAAACAGGCAACTTCCGGCTTCTGCTCTTGCAGGGTATAGAAGACATTTTTTATCAATCCCGTCTTACCCATACGGCGAGGTGCTATCAATGTCAGGTTTCGTTCATTCTCCAAAGCCGACAATATCTGTTGTGTCTCAGCTTCACGATCACAGAAATAACGAGGACTCGCATAACCATACACTAAAAAAGGATTCCGGAGTTGTATCTTCTGAGCTTTCATAAGCAGTATTACATATTTTACGTTACACTTTTTACGTAACACAAAATACGGAATAAATATTGGATAAAGCAAATAGGCGCAAACATTTAACCTGTATTATTAAAGCCAGCCCAACAATTCCATCGGATTTTTCATCTGTTTCAGTCTGGGATGGTTGAATGTATCCACCACCTCATGCTGCCACATCACCTCAAAAGGAATGTGTACTCCGTATCCCCCGATAGCCAGTACCGGCTTAATATCGGATTTCAAAGAATTACCGATCATCAGGAATTCTTCCGGAGCGACCTGAAGGACTTGCAGCAGACGAGTATATTCTTTCTCCGTCTTATCAGACATTATTTCAATATGATCAAAATAAGGCATCAGTCCGGAACGTTGCAATTTACGCTCCTGATCCAACAAATCACCTTTCGTAGCCACTACCAGGCGATAGTCCCCTTGTTCTTTCAAGGCTTTCAGAGTTTCTTCCACACCGGGTAGCAATTCAATCGGCATCTGGAGCAGAGATTTACCTAAAAGAATTATTTGCTGTATCTTCTCTGCTGAAATCTTCTGTCCGCTCAGCCGCAAAGCCGTTTCAACCATTGAAATGGTGAATGCTTTGGCACCATATCCTAAACATTCCAAATTTCCCATTTCTGTTTTAAACAACTCTGCCGAAATCTCTTCAGTACTTCCGTATTCACTCAGTAAGTCTGTATATTTTCGTTCCACTTCTTGAAAAAATGGCTCGTTACTCCAAAGGGTATCATCTGCATCGAAAGCGATGACTTTAATAGCATGTTTCATCTTCTCTATTTTTATAAATAGTATTACGCACTTTACGTTACATGTTTTACGTTATACAAAACACGGAATAAATATCGAGCAAAGCAAATGAGGAACATTTTTTAACCTCTTTCTATCCAAAAGATAACTCAAAAAGCTGCACGGAACATACTTGAGACATACTTGCTCCGTACCAACCCCGCACTTTCTCCACCCAGAGGTACTTCCAGCTGGAGAAAGTACGGAGCAAATATGGTTCTGATATAGCTCAGGTACGGTTCAAATATGATTGGAAGATAGCTCTAATAATACTTATATATATATTAAAATATAGTTACATTATCATAAAGAAGTATTATTATCCTGTTTTTTATAAAAAGCTATCTATTTTTGTATAGACGAAAGCATTAGCAACGAAATTACACACAAATATGAGACTTATTAAACTATCACGAATCATTACCTTTATGAGATCAGGATGCTATTCTTGCAATAACATACAAAACTCAATCTATGGAGCATCGCATTAAAGAATTAGACTATCTGAAAAGCATTCTTATCCTTCTAATGGTTGCTTTCCACCTGGTATATATAGGAGATAAATATCCTTATATCAAACAGATCGTATACACATTCCACATGCCCGCTTTCCTAATCATATCCGGTTATTTGACTAATGTACAGAAAGATATCAGAAGCTTTATGAGAAAACTATTATGGATTTTCATTCCCTATCTGTGTCTGGAAACAGGTTACGTACTCATGTCGCATATCTTACCCGTGAGAGAAAATGTACCGGAAATCAGTTCAAGCATTTTATTGCATAAGATATTTATAAAGCCATTGGGTCCCTACTGGTATCTCCACACGCTTATTATCTGTAGTCTACTATATTACCTGACTTTCCGCTATACCCGCATGAAAACAATATCACAGGCAATATTATTGGGTCTTGGTCTATTCGCAGTATCATACTGGGGTGGAATTATGGTGCTTGCCAATGCCATTTACTTCCTTGCAGGGGTAATCATTAAACAAAGCAAATTACCATTTATCCGCATCTTTCAGCCATCGCTTCTTGCCCTTGTCCCCATGATACTACTCTGCTGTTTTCCAGACAATCTGAACAGAGGGACGCTGGCAGGTATCACTATTACTTATCTGGCTATCATTATATCACTATATGCACACAGTTATCTATCCAAGGGGATCAGGCAATGCTCTTATTTTATAGGTAGAAATACTCTTGTCATATTTCTCTTCTCCCCTCTTTTCACAATATTATGCAAAATGTTCCTATCATTTTTATTCTTTGAACCCACCGGAATACTTTTTATGATCATATCCGTTGCAATCACCGTGAGTGGATGTATAATAATAGCATGGAGCTTGGATAAACTACGTTTCTCACGCTTCTTCTTTGGACAAGATGCAATATTAAATCAACAAGAAGAAATCCAGGATTGAAAAATCAATTCTGTAATATTGTAATCATTAATAAAAAAGCCTATCTTTGAGACAAGAAATGATGGAGCGAAGACAGTAATCCGATATTGATATTATTCCAGTTAAGCCACCAATAAATATAGATTTCTGCTACATGTAGTTGGATATTTCATTGTCTTCTCTTTTTCTTTGAGTGGAAAACTGCTATCTTTGCACACCAAAATGCGCTCATAACAAAAGAGATACATATATCACAATGGAAAAGAAATTCAAACGCACTACCGTTACGTCGGCATTGCCCTACGCTAACGGACCGGTTCATATCGGACACCTGGCAGGAGTTTATGTACCCGCTGATATCTACGTTCGCTATCTGAGACTGAAAAAAGAAGATGTAATCTTTATCGGAGGTTCGGACGAGCACGGAGTACCCATCACCATACGCGCCAAGAAAGAAGGCGTGACGCCGCAGGATATAGTAGACCGTTACCATACACTTATCAAAGAATCATTCAAAGAGTTCGGCATTTCATTCGATGTATACAGTCGTACGACTTCAAAAACTCACCACGACACTGCTTCGGAATTCTTCCGCAAGCTGTATGACAAAGGTGAATTCATCGAGAAAACCAGTATGCAGTATTACGACGAGGAAGCCAAAACTTTCCTTGCCGACCGCTATATTACGGGCGAATGCCCCCACTGCCATGCAGAAGGTGCCTATGGCGACCAATGCGAGAAGTGCGGTACAAGCCTCAGCCCCACAGACCTGATTAATCCGAAAAGTGCCATCAGTGGAAGTAAGCCTGTAATGCGTGAAACAAAGCATTGGTACCTGCCGCTCGACCAACACGAAAGCTGGTTACGCCAATGGATTTTGGAAGACCATAAAGAGTGGCGCCCCAACGTATACGGTCAATGCAAAAGCTGGCTTGACATGGGTTTGCAACCGCGTGCAGTAAGCCGTGACCTCGACTGGGGTATTCCGGTGCCTGTAGAAGGTGCAGAAGGAAAAGTGTTATATGTATGGTTCGATGCCCCTATCGGTTACATCAGCAATACAAAAGAATTGTTGCCCGACACTTGGGAAACCTGGTGGAAAGACCCCGAAACACGTCTGATCCACTTTATCGGTAAAGATAATATCGTATTCCACTGCATCGTATTCCCTGCCATGCTTAAAGCAGAAGGTAGTTTCATCTTACCGGACAATGTACCGAGTAATGAATTCCTGAATCTGGAAGGTGATAAGATTTCTACTTCACGCAACTGGGCTGTATGGTTGCACGAATATCTGGCAGACTTCCCGGGTAAGCAAGATGTGCTTCGCTATGTGCTGACTGCCAATGCACCTGAGACAAAAGACAATGACTTCACTTGGAAAGACTTCCAGGCACGCAATAACAATGAGTTAGTGGCTGTTTATGGTAACTTCGTGAACCGTGCTCTGCAACTCACCAAAAAGTATTTCGATGGTGTAGTGCCTGCTGCCGGTGAACTTACGGATTACGACCGCGAAACATTGAAAGAATTCTCTGACGTAAAAGCAGAAGTAGAAAAGTTACTGGATGTATTCAAGTTCCGCGATGCACAGAAGGAAGCCATGAACCTGGCCCGCATCGGAAACAAATACTTGGCAGATACCGAACCCTGGAAGATTGCCAAAACGGATATGGACCGCGTAGCCACTATCTTGAATATCTCCCTGCAACTGGTTGCCAATCTGGCCATTGCATTCGAACCGTTCCTGCCGTTCAGCAGCGAGAAATTGCGTAACATGCTGAACATGGACAGTTTTGACTGGGCTACTCTGGGCAGCACTAATCTATTGCCAGCAGGTCACCAATTAGCGACACCTGAACTACTGTTCGAAAAGATAGAGGACAGCGTTATCGAAGCACAGGTACAGAAGTTGCTCGATACCAAGAAGGCCAATGAGGAAGCCAGCTACAAAGCCAACCCCATCCGCCCGAATATTGAGTTCGATGACTTTATGAAACTGGATATTCGCGTAGGTACCGTATTGGAATGTCAGAAAGTTCCTAAAGCCGATAAATTACTGCAATTCAAGATTGCCGATGGATTGGAGAACCGTACCATTGTCAGCGGTATTGCACAGCATTACAATCCGGAAGAGCTGGTAGGCAAGCAAGTATGCTTCATAGCCAACCTTGCACCGCGTAAGTTGAAAGGTATCGTCAGTGAAGGTATGATCCTTTCTGCCGAGAATTTTGACGGTTCACTCTCTGTGGTTACTACCATGAAGGAGGTGAAACCGGGTAGTGAAGTGAAGTAATTAATAATCTTAATGCCGAATGACAACTCAAGAACTCATCAAACTTCTGGAAGATTTCATCCACTTACCGGGAGAAAATGAAGTCGTAGAATTCAAAAAGGCTCAGAATGGATTCGACACACAAAAGTTAGGAGAATACTTCTCTGCGCTCAGCAACGAAGCCAATCTTGGACAGGAAGAATTTGCGTGGTTGTTATTCGGCATTCATGATAAAACTCATGCCATTTTAGGCAGCTCATACAAACCGACACGCCCCTCACTCGATGCCTTGAAAAGAGAAATAGCCGAAGGGACCAACTGTGGCATCACTTTTACGGAAATACATGAAATCATGTATCAAGGGAAAAGAGTTATCATGTTTCAAATTCCGGCAGCCCCTAAAGGAATACCGACTTCTTACAAAGGACACTATTATGGACGCGATGGCGAATCATTAGTTGCCTTGAGCCTTCACGAATTAGAATCTATCCGCAAGCAAAGTCAGCAGTCCGATTGGAGTGCCCAGATTATAAAAGGAGCGACTCTTGACGATTTAGACCCCAAAGCCATTTCCATTGCACGCTCACTGTACATTACTAAAAACAAAAAGAATGCTGCTGAAATTGCAGAATGGGATGACATAACCTTTCTCAATAAGGCAAAGCTAACAGTAAAAGGCAAAATAACCAATGCTGCCATTGTTTTATTGGGAAAAGAAGAAAGTGAAGTACTTATTTCACCGGCAGTAGCCAAAATACGCTGGATACTCAAAGACTCACAGGGAACGGAGCGAGATTACGAGATTAAAAGTTGTCCGTTTATCATCTCCATCGAAGAAATCTACCAAAAGATACGTAATTTGAAATATCGGTATATCAACCCGGAGTTCCGTACGCTATTCCCCGAAGAAGTGGACACCTATGAGCCGTACGTCATTCGAGAAGCTATTAATAACGCTGTCGCACATCAAGACTATACATTAGGAGGACAAATCAATGTAGTAGAATACGAAGACAGGCTTGTATTTACCAATAAAGGGAGTTTCATTCCCCGTACAATCAGCAACGTATTGAAAGACAATGCACCGGAAGAAGTTTACAGAAATCCTTTCCTGGCTCGTGCAATGGTAGGACTACAGATGGTAGACACGATAGGAAGCGGCATCAGGAAGATGTTCAACTTTCAGAGGCAACGGCTTTTCCCTTTACCCGACTATACCATTGAGAGAGATAGAGTACAAGTAACCATTATCGGAAAGATTCTGAATATGGAATATGCCAATATATTAGCAAAAAAGCAAGATTTATCTTTGGTGGAAATCGAAGCACTCAATCGTATACAACTGAACCGTTCGATATCAGATGAAGAGGTATCGCATCTTAGGAAGAAAAAGCTTATTGAAGGAAGAAAACCGAACCTATTTATAGCAAAACCGGTTGCTCAGCAATTAGATCAGAAAACAGCCTATTCCAACAACAAAGGATTTGAAGACAGTTATTATTGTGATTTAATTCTCAAAGCACTCACCGAACATGGTACGCTTACAAAAAAGGAAATAACAGAATTACTTTGGAATAAGTTGCCAGATGTGCTGAGCGAAAGCCAAAAACACTCAAAAGTCAGAAACCTACTTACCAAACTGAGGAAGCAGGATAAGATTAGAAATGTATCCAAAGGCATACACTCGGATTGGTTTCTTAATGCGGATAATTTAAACGCAATTTAAACGCAATTTAAACGCAATTTAAACGCAATTTAAACGAGACCGAGAACGTAATAAACTAATAATAAGCAATATACATTTTAATATTTACAAGCAATTCATCCGAGATTTAAACGCAATTATAATGATATCTTAATCATAAATTGAACAAACGATGGCAGAAGCGTCACTCAAAGAGAAAACAGCAAAAGGATTATTCTGGGGCGGAATAGGCAACGGGGTCATGCAATTGCTAAACCTCGTCTTCGGTATATTCCTTGCTCGGTTGTTATCTACAACAGACTATGGCATGGTGGCTGTATTGACCATCTTCTCTGCCACAGCCAGTATCTTTGCCGAAAGCGGTTTTGTAACGGCCATCGTTAACAAGAAAACAATTAAAAACGAAGATTATAATGCGGTATTCTGGTTCAGCTTCTGCATGGGTACCGGACTCTACTTGCTGTTATTTATCTGCGCACCGCTTATAGCCAATTTCTTCGAAGTTCCAGCACTATGTCCTCTGGCAAGAGTGCTCTTTCTCGGATTTCTGTTCGGCAGTTGTTCTACAGCCCCTTCCTCCTACTTTTTCCGCAACTTAATGGTAAAGGAACGGAGCCAGATACAAATCATCGCCATTATCATATCCGGTATCACAGGTATTGCCTTTGCCTACTTCGGCCTCGGATATTGGGGCATTGCACTGCAAACTCTCCTTTATTCCGGCTGCAACACTTTATTGCTATGGCTACGTTGCCCGTGGAGACCTAACCGGAATTTCCGTATGGAGCCCCTCCGTGAAATGCTTCCATTCAGTCTGAAGATATTCTTCACTACCTTGTTTACGCATATCAACAACAATATCTTATCATTTTTGATAGGCAAATTCTATACAATAGCACAGGCGGGATACTATTCTCAGGGAAGTAAATGGACTACTATGGGGTACTCCACGATCTACGGGATGATTAACAGTGTGGGGCAACCCGTATTCCGTGAAGCCTACACTGATATGGAACGTCTCCAGAATATATTCCGTAAAATGCTTCGTTTCACAGCATTTATATCTTTCCCTGCCATGTTAGGGTTGGGAATTGTCTCTGAAGAACTGATCGTCATCACCATCACCGAAAAGTGGCTGCCATGTGTACCTATCATGCAGATTCTTTGCGTATGGGGCGCATTTATGCCTATAAGTACTTTGTACACCAACCTGATGAACAGCATAGGCCGCCCCCATATTTACATGTGGAACACAATTGGCTTGGGAATTGCCCAACTCCTGTTCGTATACTTTAGTTACCCCTTCGGCATCAATACGATGTTAGTGATATACACAACCGTCAATGTATTGTGGCTGGGTATCTGGCACCAATTCGGCCATAAACATATCGGATTACCCTTGTTTTCAATCCTGAAAGACATTATCCCTTATATGCTTTTGACAGCATTTTCATTAGGTATCGCCTGGTATGCCGCCTCGTTTTTCACTAATGTTTATGCAACGCTTTTCATTAAAATATCTGTAGCAGCTTCACTCTACATCCTGGCTTTATGGAGATTGAAATCAAAAATATTCGAAGAGAGTATCCAATTCCTGTTCAAACGAAACAAGCAGTTACTATGAGAATTCTGTTTCTTACTCAAGATATTACGGTGAAAGATATCCCCAGAGCTTACAATACGGGATTTTCACTCATGGTGGCACAAATCGCTACAGCACTTGCTGCCGAAGGTGCCGAAGTGTATGTTTCTTCGTCTTCACTGACTAATGGCACAACCGTAGTCTACTCCAAAACAGGAGAGAAGCAGTTCACTTTGCTGGAAAGAAAACTGAAATACCTACTAACTAATCTTCGGTGGAAAGATATACCACGGGCTATCCGTCATGCCTTGTCCTCGCATAAGATGTCTATGGCATGGCGTATCAAATTATTTAAATATACCCTCAGTATCGGTTTTAATATACACCTGATACGGGAAACGAATCCGGACGTTATCTTCATCCACTCTTTAGGACCGGAAGTACTCCCTTTCATATCTGCCGCCCTGCATACAGGCAAACCGTTTGTTCTTGCTTTACACGGACTATTCAGCCAAGCTAATAAAGACGACTTCACAACACAAGGTGAAATACAGTTATTGCCCAACTTGCTTCAATCAGGAATGCCGCTTACTGTAGTAAGCAGTGGCATGCACAACAAATTACTCAATCTCTGTGGATGGAAAGAATGCAAAAACATATACGTTGTTCCAAATGCACTGAATGACGATGATGAAGAAACAGAAAATACAGCAATCGATGATCCCTGGACAGAAACCTACCGCATTCTTTCAATCGGTAACCTCAATGAAAATAAGAACCAGCTGCAAATACTACGGGCGTTTTCTCTTTTGCCTACCAATATCAAGGAGAAAAGCCAGCTGTGCTTGATAGGTAAAGATGCCCTTAATGGGCAACTACATAAGGAAGCAGAAAGATTAGGAATCAGCCAAGCATGTATTTTTACAGGAAGTCTACCCCACAATGAAGTATTCCGCTGGATAAGAAATACAAAAGTAGTAGTGTTGGCAAGTAAGCTTGAAGGATTCGGCCTTTCTATTATTGAGGGTTATCACTATGGAGTACCTGCCGTCTGCTTCGACCGTATAGATGCTTTTGACGATTTATATCATGAAAAGTGCATGACTCCAGTCTATGAATATAGCGACAAAGCACTTGCGAATGCTATTCACAAAACTCTGATGCAGCAATGGGACAAAGACTTCATTCGTACGTTTGCCCAAAAGTTCAGCAACCATGCGATGGCATCCGCATACTTGAACATCCTTCGACAAGCACAGGTTGGCAAGCTAACAGAAAAGGCATTCAATCGTTTAGCAGATAAGTATTTATCATAAGAAGACTAAGAAAAACTTTTCACTAGTTCTTCCAACATGCCGTTATCCGCAAGAATCTTCTCTACAAATTCACGGAATGCGCCGAAACCACCATGAGCTTGCGTCACATAGTTCACTTCTCGCTTTACATAATCAGGTGTATTACAAGGAGAAGCACTGAAACCAACCGCACGTAACAAATGGATATCATTCAGATCATCACCGATAAAGGCAACATCCGCAAGGGTTATTCCCATTTCCGCACAAACTTCTTTTGCCTTCGCCAGTTTATCACCGACATGTAGATAGCAACGGGAAATCTTCAATTTATCCGCACGCTTCTGAACGATTTGTGAATTTTCTCCGGTCATAATGGCAACAGGTATGTTCAATTTATGTAGGAATATCACCCCCCAACCATCTTTTACTGAAAAACGTTTCATAACATCTCCTTCAGCAGTATAATACATTCCGCCGTCGGTCCACACACCATCAATATCGGTAATTACTAATTTCGGCAACATAATTCAATAACAGTTAAATGATAGAACTCGGATAAATGATCTCATTACGGGGAATTTCTTTCAATACCTTATGCCCTACTACCTTCTCACGGTCTGCCCACTTAAAGCCATCACCGGGACTTAACAAATGGATATCATCTTCAGTAATAATGTCTCCGGGATGCAAGGTTTTATTTGTTGCAATAGAACGTTCCAGCTTCACTTTTGCCGAAGCCACCGAGGAGTCGATATACAATTCTTCTTTTCCCAACCAGCGTTCGGCAATACGGATATCACGGATCATGCGATTCACACCATCAGGTCCGAGCGAACCTTGCTGATCGGTTCCTTTCATGCGACGGTCGATAGTGACATGCTTTTCGATGATCTCCGCACCCATACCCACAGCAACGATAGGAGCAGCAATACCAATGGTATGGTCAGAAAAACCAATACAATATTGACCATAATGCTGTTTCAGATAAGAAATCGTCTTTAAATTCAGATTATCGGGCTGAGTGGGGTATTGGGATACACAATGCAAGATAGAAATGCTATCATGATAGTGAGTGATAACTTCCAAAGCATCATCCAGTTCCTTCTTGCCTGCCATGCCGGTAGACAGGATAATAGGTATCTTCGTTTCAGCCATTACTTCCAGCAACGGCAAGTTGGTAAGGTCACGGCTTGCCACTTTCAGGCGGTCGGGAGTGAAGAGCTTCAACAAGGAGAGACAGCCTTTGGAACAAAGCGTTTCCACAAAATCGAGGCCTAAAGCCTTGGCATGCTTATAGATTTCCAGATGCTCTTCGTCCGTCAGTTCCAGGAAA
>OIAA01000795.1_pt1 | contig 10814 bp, 6 predicted proteins | sample 1580591 | NCBI WGS metagenome assembly OIAA01 (sample SAMEA3882556, study PRJEB24775) | human gut metagenome | biome: human-associated habitat; feature: intestine environment; material: feces | place: Netherlands | collected 2009/2010
CCCCAGCGGACAGCCTTCAATCCCCCGAAAGCTCCGATTATAGCCAACCAGTCGTTTAATTCCATTTCGTCTATTGTTTATCTGATTATAATACAACTTCAAAGATATGTCTATTTACTTGCGTCATTGTTGCAGAATTACTTAAATCCATTGCCACGATATGACAATAAAAAAAGAGCCCGATGACAATATTTATTGCCATCAAGCTCCTGGTTATACTGCAAAGATAGTGATAAAAAACGATTTACCGAAGAAGAATATAAATATATTGAATAGGACTGGAATGTAAAAAATTATATTACAGACTAGCATCATTATCATTTTTTAGTTAATTTTGCGCTAATTATTTAATAAATATCTGATAACATTAGTTTAAAAAGCGTTATGTTCGTCTTGTAGATCGGGATATATGGATTCTCCAAATGAGAAGGAATAGTATGATGTTTTCTTACATCATAAAGTAAATCACTATTGTTGTATTTCTCTATTGGTCATTCTTATAGTTCTCTGTTTACAATATAGCATGGCAGTTCCACGCTTGATTTTTTTTGGTAATGGCCTTTTTAGGAACTGGGAAGGCTTGATTTTTTATGGAAAGAAGTATTATTGGTAAAAATGTGATCCGCAAGATGTGGATTGCAGGCTTTGTGATGTGTGCATTCGGTTTGCCTTCCTGCTCCGATGATTATGACGACTCAGAACTTCGAAACAATCTTGAGAATCTGGAAGACCGGATTACGGCTCTTGAGGAATGGCAGAAGTCTGTCAACACCAATATCCAGTCATTGCAAAGCATTGTCTCAGCTCTAGAAAACAGGAATTTCATCACAGGCGTCACCCCTTTAATGGAGAATGGAAAGGAAACCGGTTACACTATCACTTTCCAGAGCGGATCCCCCATCATTATCAGACACGGCAAAGACGGTGTTGACGGTGAGGATGGGACGGACGGGCAGAACGGTACTGACGGCAAAGACGGTTCAACCCCGGTTATCGGTGTGGCAAAGGATAGTGACGGAGTGTATTACTGGACTGTGGACGGAGAGTTCCTGCTTGATGGTGACAAGAAGATTCCTGTAACCGGTCCTGAAGGTGACAAGGGAGATGCCGGAGATGACGGCATCACACCTCATATCGGTGAGAACGGAAACTGGTGGATAGGTACGACTGATACAGGGATAAAGGCACAGGGAGCCAAAGGGGACGACGCCATTGCCCCCCAAGTTCAAATCAACGCCACGACAAATGAATGGGAAATCTCAACGGATGGCGGCAAGAACTGGAAATCGACAGGGATTAAGGCGACCGGGGAGAAAGGCGACAGAGGTGATGCGGTATTTGCGGAAAACGGAGTGGACTACACAAGTGATCCTGATAATGTCATATTCACTCTGGCTGACGGAAAGACCAAGCTGACCGTACCACGTACCAAAATATTATCTGTCAAGTTCAAGGATGGTTGCGATATTTTCTCGGTAACTTCCGGTAGTAATACAATTGATATTGAATTTATTGGTCTGACAACAGAGAATTATAAGGCTTTGGTTGCGGAATTGAGAAGCAAGGACGGTACTACAGATATAGACATTGTGACCCGTGCTGAAAATAAGGATGTGGAAATTAAGGAACCTGTATTTACGGATGGGAAATGTACCGGAACGACAGTCAAAATCAACAAGAAAGGAATAAGTGGAGAAAAGGCCGTTCTGAAAGTGACCCTTATAGATAACAACGGGCAGGAAATTTCAGTTTCCCGTATCGTGAAATTCTTTGGTTCGGGTGCTCTTGATGAAGCCGCCCAGAACGGAGGTAGCTTTACATTGTCTGATGACATTATTCTAGAGAAACCGGTTGAGGTGGCAAAAGGGAAGGAACTTGTATTGGATCTAAACGGTAAAACCATCTCTAATTCAACAAAAATTTATAGTGGAAATAATTGGTCTGCCATTTCTGTTCAAGGTGGGACACTGACAGTAAAGAACGGTACGATTAAAGCGAAAGAGGGTGACTGTTACGTGTTTGATGTCCGTGATGGTGGCAAACTGATTATAGAAAGCGGAGTTTACATTGGGAATATTTCTGCAATATATTGCTATGAAGGTGAAGTCATTGTAAAAGGTGGCGAGTTCTCTATACAACAAAAGTCAGAGAGTTATGGCGATTACAGGTTCCTTTGTAACTGCCAGGATAAGAATTATCAAAATGGAACTGCCAAAATCAGTATATCCGGGGGTACGTTTACGGGATTCAATCCGGCAAATAATCTGGCTGAAGGTCAAGACACTAATTTCTTGGCGCAAGACGGGAAATATATGACTGTGAAAACTAGTGAATTGCCGGATTCTTACGGAACATGGGAAGTTAAGGAATATGCCAATAGTACAAGTTTCCAAGATATCATCAACAACAGTGAGGGAGCAGCGGTCTATTTGCCGGAAGTTGTTTCATTCAATGATGAGAATGTTGTGCTTGATGGAGGTGCGGAAGGAGTGACTTTACAAGGCAATCCGGTGTATTTCAATGGTACAAATGTCAGTGTGAAAGGTATAACATTTGATAACGGGCATAATGCCAGTGGAAAAGGTTCTGCTGCATATGTCAATGGAGGACAATGCAAGAATATTACATTTGAGAACTGCACATTCACCAATTCCGAATGGGATGCCATCCAGTTGACAGATAAGGATATCTCATCAGTGACCATTAGAAATTGCATATTTAAAAACACTGTGCCAGGTTACCGCTATATACATCTTGAACTGACAGATGAAAACGGTCTTACAGTAAATGAGAATGCCCGTGTCGAAATCACCGGATGTACTTTTGAAAATATATCAAAAGATTATTGTAAGGATTCAGCCATTACAATTGCTGGATTCAAACTTAAAAATATGATTGTTCAGGATAATATTGTAAAAGGTGCAGGTGCGGACAAGTTAACCACAGATATTATTTGGATATGTGACGGTATTGAATTCGGTACATTGATGCCTGAAGAAGAACTTAATAAGGCATTCATATACAAATAGGGCATAAGGATGGAATAATCAATCAGAATTTTTCCAAAAGCTCCGGGGCAAATCTTGTTTCGGAGCTTTTTATTTTCTGAGATTTTATACCATCCGGGCTGTTTTACTATCTAAAAGTTGGAAGGTGGATGATATCCGGATTTATTAATAGAAAACAAATAGGATTCATGAAATCTACCGGTTATCTATAAAATCAGATGTTCTCAAACTTTTATCGGGAAATATCTTTACTTTTCTCCTTTTCTTTTGAGCGTTTTTCAAGTCACGTACTATGGTGCTGGAAAGTATCTCTGAATAAATCTGTGTGGTCTTTACGGAAGTATGTCCGAGCAGCTTCTGGACTGTTGTAATCGCAACTCCCTGATGGATCAGCAGGGTGGCACAGGTATGACGGCTCACATGATAGGTTATCCGCTTTTTGATACCACACAATCCGGCCAGCTTTCGAAGCTGCCTGTTCACCTCCGAGTTGCAAGGCAGGGCTGCAAGACTGCCGATATCCGGATAGCGGTCAAGACTGCCCAATGCCCTGCTTTCAAAAAGCAAATGCAACGGCAGACGGATTTCCACCCCTGTCTTGACGGATTTGAAGTACAGCCACCTCTTGCCGTTTATCCTGATAAAATTCTCAGGTGTGAGCTGGCGGAAGTCAGAATAGCGCAATCCGGTATAACAACAGAACAGGAAGGCATCGAGCACATGGCGCATGGATTCCTCTTCCACCTCAACCGTTTCCAACTTCTTCAACTCGTCCGGGATAAGAAACTCATGTCTGCCCTTCTCCTGCTTGATTTTGTATTTCCGAAAGGGATAAGCGTCTGCGTGCATGTATCCTTGGTTGATTGCCTCATTGACCAAGGTACGGAGCTGTCTCATGTGCTTGGCTATCGTATTGACCGCATTGCCCTTTTCCCTTAAATATTGCTCAAAATCACGAAGGAATGTATAGGTAATATCCTTGAAGTCCAATCCGGAACGGAAATCATGCAGGACCGCCAGTGTAGAGTGCAGGTTGTCCTTGGTGGACTGCTTCTTGTCCGAATTGTCAATGGCTGATTTGGCGAAAATGGAGAAGCTGACATTCACGGCACTTTTCTTTTTGACGGCATCTTTCAGTAAAGAGAGCGTGGCAGGTATTCCGCGTTTCCAATACCCCAACTCTATGCCTTGCAGATACAGGATGTATTCATAGAGCATTGCGTTCAACTCATTTGACTGGGGATGGTTAATGACTTGTACCCCTTCACGGCTCCAGCACTCTGGTTTGAGGTACACGTTTGTCTTCAGGTAGATTTTTCTTTGGTTTAAATAGGCTTCAACCTGTACAAGGGTCGTGCCTTGCCTGTTTAGTGTGTTCTGGCGGTTATATACAAGACGGTATCTGATTTTATCCATTTTTCTGCAAAGGTGCTATTTAATGCACAAACGACAAAAAAATGGAGTGCAAATTACCGATTTTCTATAAGAACATTACATGATCAAACAATGTTGTGTGAAGAATAGTATATGGTTGTTACAGTATAAAGGACGCAAAGAATATCCGCGTCCTTTATATATTTAAATTAAATAGAAATCTCAATTCCGATCCCAAGTACCGTCAGACTTGATTTTTTCAACATTGGAAACAAGGGAATTGTAATTGGTTTCCATGGTTGGAATAACCGCAGTCCATGCATTTTTATCGGCAGGACCGTAATTTCCTCCGGTTGTGGTGTTCTTTTCGGCAAAATAAGTAGCCCAGCTTCCTCCTTCTGCCCAGGTCTTGCGGACCATCGGGTCTCCCCAGCGTTTTAGGTCGAACCAGCTGTGGCCTTCGTTGCAGAGATCAAATTTACGGTATGCTTTAAGCTCCTCCCAAAGACTGTCACCACTTTTTGTGCAGGTATAATCCGCATTATAAGGCTTGACCGTTTGCTCAAGAAGCGTACGTACGGCCTGTTCGTTACCTAAACGGAACTGTGCCTCCGCCTCATTATACATCATCTCAGCTGCACGGAAAATAGGGATACATCCGTCTCCAGTCCCGGATTTCACAATGAACTTAGTGGAGAGATAATAGAAGATTGTCGTGGTGCTGTATATGCGTCCGGCGAACTCCTTCTTCACACGGTTGTAGAAATCACCTTTGGTCACCTTACCCGAGCCGCTGACTTTGGAAACATCGCCCACCTCTTCCGGGGTAGGGATGGCATAAATGGCGAGTCGCTTGTCGGCGGGATCAATCGGGTCCACTATCTGTTTGCTTATACATGGTGGATAAGTACGGGATGCGGAGCCGAGACAGCTGGCACTCATATAGTTATAGAATGAATAGTAATGAACAGGCTGTGTGTCGTCTTCGAACACCTCCCATATCCATTCTTGATTGGCTGTGTTGAATCCTGCCTTATACTCATCGGGAGTCATGATGGAGTAGTTCCTGCGAGCTTCCTGTGAATGGGTGATGACCGTCTGCCAGTCATTACGTATAAGAGCTGCCCGTGAATAGACGGCATGGGCCACATCAAGGTTCGCCATCCACCTCTTGTCCACATCGACAGGCCGATCGTATCCGCATGATGTGAAAAGGCTGATGGCCTCATCAAGGTCATGGTAGATCAGTTCGAATGTCTCCGCCATAGTGGAGCATGGCATTTCGTCATTGTTTACTGTGGTACGCAGTACAAGACCGCGCTGCAAGCCGTCTGCATCTGTCCATCTTCGACTGTACAGCTGTGAGAGCATGGTGTAGGAGTAGGCACGGTAGACCAGCGCCTGTGCCTTTATATAGTCCCATTTACGTTGCTCCGCCACGTTGGCAAGCCCCGTCTTGCAGTTGTCTAGAATCTGGTTAGCATTTCTGATGAGTTTGTAATAGTAGTACCATGTTACATGGATGTTGCTGTTCGTACTGCTGGTAAAATAGTTGCCTTTTGCGAGGTTCTGCCAGCCGGTGTAGCTGCCTTTCTGTATCACATCTCCAGGATATTCGCCCTGATACGCATAAACGGTACCTTCTCCGTTGTACCCCTGTGTGTCCAGGTACTGTGTGCTCATGATCCGACCCAGTCCGTTCACGGCGTATTGTGCGGCATCGGCATTCTCAAAAATCACCTCGTCTGAAACGCTTGATTCCGGACTGAGTTCAAGATACGAATCTGAACAGGCTGCTGTACAGAAAAGCAGAATTGCCATTGAAACTATATTATATATCTTTTTCATCTTTCCAAATGTTAAATGGTTGCATTAATACCGAATGTGAAGACACGGGCCGGAACCAGATAGTTGCTCTGGCCGCCACCTATTCCCATCATGGGGTTCATACCTTTACGGGCCGACCAGAGGTGTATGTTCTCGGCCGAGAATAAGAAACGGACAGTGGAAAGGTTGACCTTTGCTGTCCATCTTTTCGGAAGAGTGTAACTTATATTTAGATTCTTAAAGCAAAGATAGTTACGGCTGACCAACCAGCGGTCACTTCCAGCATTATTGTCGGTACTGGTCAGATTATTGATCTCGGGATTGGTGTTGGGATTGATACGTCCATTGCCGTCCACAGCCTTGTTTGCCGCATAATATCCGGCATAGTTCGCCTCTGATGTAGTCTGGCCTGCTGCAATAGCAGCATTGTAGGCGTCATCATAGGCATTCTTGTAAGTGGCTATCATGGCATTGGACCTGTCGTTGATCCGCCAGGCGTTGTTGTACAGGTCCACATGGTAATTTCCGGCACTTTGTCCGGGTGTCATCAGGCTGGAATAAGGGCTGTCGTATATCTTTCCACCAAGCGAATAGGTGAACATTGCAGATATGTTGATGTTCTTCCAGCGTATGTTTGCCGAGAAAGAACCGTATGTGGTAGGCAGCGCGCTGCCTGCCCATTTCTTTTGGGCATAGGTGGTCTTGAGCACATAATATTTCCCGTTGATCAGCCTGTAGTTCTCGGGAGCAAGCTCGGTGGCTCCCTGGACGGGATTGCCGTTGGCGTCCCACATCAGTTCTCCTTCATCGTTGAGTTTCTGCTTGCCACCAAGCTGTGACCCGTCAGGAAGTACAATATAATAATCATTAAGATTTGCCTCGTAAAGCGACTGTCCATCCATCTCGTCCACTCCTGCCCAATGGTATGTATAGTAGTCATATCGTGACTTGCCTTCGGAGATGAGATAGCTGCCGGAAGTTATGCCGACAGGCAGGTCCTCCCTTTGTCCAAGCTTTCCTGATGGATCAATGGGATATACGGTTTTCTTTTTATTCTGTTCGGGAAGTTTGACGATCTTGTTCTTGGTGGTGGTAAGGTTTGCGGATACGCTGACAGTCCAATCCTTGCTCTTCACGATATCGAAATCAGCGGAGATCTCCCAGCCGCGGTTGGAGATTGTACCTATGTTCCTGTCTGTGGTTGATGTGGAGGAACCTGTGCTGGTACCTCCTGCTGAACTGGGGGCATATACGCTGAAAATAAGGTCCTTATTCCTTTTGTCAAAATATTCAACGGAGAGATTCAGCCGGTTGAACAGACGTCCTTCAACAGCTGCGCCCCATGATTCTCCGGTTTCCCAATGCAGGTCTCTTGCTGGATTCTGACTTACAACGTATGCCGGCTTGGAATTCTGGGTCCATGATCCGTAAAGGCCATAATATGCGTAGTAACCGGAGCCGGAATCATTACCTACCTGTCCCCAGCTTGCCCGCAACTTGCCCTGATTGAGCCATGTATATTTTTTCATAAACTCCTCGTTGCTGAAGACCCAGTTGGCACCCAGCGAACCGAAGTTTCCCCACCGTGATTCCTTTGCGAAACGGCTGGAACCGTCACGGCGAAATGAGGCTTCGATATTGTACCGATTGTCATATCCATACTGTACGCGCGCCAGATAGGATTCAGTGCGGTAGCGGGTTTTGTATCCCGAGATACTTGCCATTTCAGAGAAGTTGGAAAGCGCATACCGGTTTGGAAAAGCCTCATTGGTCTTGCTTGTATAGGTATAGTCATAACGATAGCTGTAGTTCTCGTGTCCGAGAAGGACTTCGATGTTATGTCTGTCATTATAGGTCATGTTCCAGCGCAGCTGCTCCTGTAGAGTCCAGTTCTTGTAGGTATAGAGGGTTTTGGCAAGAGCCCCGTTGCGACCCGAGATGGAACCGTCCTCGGAAACAGTACCACGTGCATCACCGATGACCGCATTCTCGTATTTGTAATAATCGCTGTTACGTGTGTTCACATTTGCTTTAAGGGTTGCGGTAAAGCCGTAGGGCAGCACGAGGTCAAGATAACCTATTCCGTTGAGTGTATTGCGTATTGTCCGACTGTCATTCAATTCCGACTCCCATATCACGTGGCGGTCACGGTTCTGATTGCGGGTTATGACCTCCTGAGGATTTCCGTTCTGGTCGTAGATGATATAGCTTCCGCCGTCCCATTGCGGGTTTCCGGCACCGTCAAGCACATAATCCCCCTTATTCACCTGTATGGGGGTTCCGGCATTGTCATATACCGTTCCAGTTTCCGTATAGTGCGAGTGTACCGGGTAAATGGGAGCCATATAGCGGCAGAAATAGAAAGGATTGCTGTATGATGACGAGCCGTCCCCGACACCGTTTGACGTGTTCTGGAACTTCTGATGTGAGGCGTTGATGCTCATGCCGGCCCGTAACCATTTCACAGGCTTGATGTTGACGGCCATGCGTCCTGTCAGACGGTCAAACCCGGAATCTTTCATATATCCGTTCTCATCAAGATAGGAGAGTGAGAAGTAATAGTCGCTCTTGCTTGTAGCACCCGATCCCGAGAACTGGTATTCCGAACGATATCCTTTGCGTGTGGCCTGGTCAAACCAGTCCAGATCACCGGCATACCCGTCAATGATAGAGGCATCGGCAGCCATTTTCCCATCGAGGGTGAAAAGCTGGTCGTCTGGTTTGTTGAAGATGTTGACATAAAGTCTGTCGGGAATAAGTGTGCTGTTCACGGCATTTAAAATTGCCTGTTTGTCCGTACGGTCACCTCCGCCGTGTACGAATGCGTTGGCTGCGTTCTGGTATTCAACCTCCATGAACTGGAAGGGATTGGTACGCTCATATTCCGGCAGGGCACGTTCGTACCAGCCTTGGTTGGTCTTGAAATTGAACTGGATACGTTCACTCTTTGACTTTTTGGTTGTGATCAGAATCACTCCGTTTGAAGCCCGGTTGCCATAGAGTGCGGCCGAAGCGGCATCCTTCAGAATGGACATTGTTTCAATATCCTCCATATTAAGGTCGGAGATGTTTCCTCCATACGGAACGCCGTCTATCACATAGAGGGGAGAGGTACTACCATTTACTGTGCCGATACCTCGGATAAGCACTGTGGGGTCACTTCCAGGCGAGCCGTAGTTGCCTGTGACCGTAATACCCGGTGTGGAGCCTTCAAGGGCTGAAGTGACGGATGTCACAGGACGTTTCAGGAGTTCCTCATTTCTGACCTGGGTGATGGCACCGGTAATCGAAGACTTTTTTTGCGTGCCGTAAGCGACAACAACAACTTCGTCAAGTGCCTGGCTCTCTGCCGTAAGCTCGATTGTCATTTCTCCGGGAGTGATAGCAACTTCGCGAGTTGTCATACCGACAAAAGAAACAGTGATTGTTTTGACATTGTCGGGGATTTCCAAGGAAAAATGACCTTCAATGTCAGTGATTGTCCCCTGTTTTGTACTTTTGACAAAAATGGACGCTCCCACGATGGGTTCCTTGTCAGACGAGTCTATAACCCGCCCCTTTACAATTTTTGCCATTACCGTTCCTGTCATAAGGAACAGGCATGCCAACAAGAACAACAAATGTTTTTTCATGGTCGTTTAATTTTTGAATATTTAAAACGGTTTGTTTTTGCTTCTCAAAGCTAATCAAATTTATATAATAAAAAAACATTTTGCTTAAAAAAATTAATTTGGGATAAAAATAATGTTCTGGAATGCTAATCCTTGGGTTGGAGCTATAGTTTTATAGACTAGATTGATTGTTAATGGATATTTTTGATAAGTCCAGCTTTGGTATACAAAGATTCAGAAGTAAAGACAAGCTCTGATTAGCCGGACTAGGGTTTGAGACAAAGGAGGTGAATTCTAAGTCTTCTTTATCATAATTTGAAATGAGTCCGTAATTTGCTAAGGCTATGCAAAATTTCTTATTGAATATCACCTTTTATTCATTTATGGTCATGGCATTGATGGTGCTCATGAGATAGACAACCGATTCCCGAATCTGTAAGTTTTCCGTTCAGATAGTCCGTTACAACATTCAAAATATTTCTGGAACATCCCCACAGATTCCCTTAAGATAAAATCCTTCAACTGTGTGCATGAATAGATACCAGAATTATCTATTTTGTCTAGTCTTTCCTGATTACTTATTGAGAAGATTACGCAATTTTGTATTTATCATTACGGCATCCGAGCGTTTTACCACCTCTCCGTTCTTGAACTGGAAGAGATTATCTATGATAAACCGAATGATAATATAGCAAGTTTCCTGCTTATGGTAAACGACCACTCTAATTTTATGTCTGCCATCCTTTAAAACTTTTGCTTTGAAAATTGTTAGTTTGAGAATTGCCATACTGATTAAAATTAAAGGATAAGTTTTGGATAAGTTTTTGTGTCCATTGATGGGCAAAAATTCCTTTTTTTAATCAATAAAATGAAGATTTTTTACATAAAAAAGACTTTGAAAACAGCATCAAATCACTGATTATCAAAGTCTTTTTCTTTTGTCGGGGTAGCGGGATTCGAACCCACGACCCCCTGCTCCCAAAGCAGGTGCGCT
>OIAA01000804.1_pt1 | contig 10731 bp, 10 predicted proteins | sample 1580591 | NCBI WGS metagenome assembly OIAA01 (sample SAMEA3882556, study PRJEB24775) | human gut metagenome | biome: human-associated habitat; feature: intestine environment; material: feces | place: Netherlands | collected 2009/2010
CAAGAGTCATATCAATTCTTGGAATCATCACATCTTTAGCTGTTGAATCACCAAAATCAAAGAGGTTATTAATGATTTTCTTTTCGTTAGATTCAATTACACCTTCCTGCTGGCTTACATTAACAATGGTTCGTATCTCATCCTCAGTAAATATATCTTTCTTCTTGTTATTGTCAATTCTTAATAACCATAAGAAGAAGCCTGCAAGGTGGTCTACTATGAATATAACGGGTGTAAGAACAATCATAAGCACCCATATTATAGGAGCATAAGCCATTGCCATATTAGTGGCATACATGTTGGCAGTATTCTTAGGTGTAATCTCACCAAATATAAGAACAAGAAGCGTAAGAACACCGGTAACAATACCTGTCGCTTTATTACCCCATACACTGATTGTAAATGATGTAGCTAATGCAGAACAGCTGATATTGACTATGTTATTGCCAATAAGAACAGCAGAGAGCATCTTTGCCGGCTGGTCAATAATCTTAATTACAAGAGCAGCCCTCTTATTACCCTCTTCAACTAAAGACAGCACTTTGATTCTGTTCACAGTGATAAATGAAGTCTCTGCAGATGAGAAAAATGCTGATAAAACCAATAAAATAACAATTGCAATAAGTTGGATGATACTATCCGTATCCAAGAAAAATCCCTCCAGTCATAAAATTAAAATATTTCTTTTCATTCTACAGTACGCACATTGTGCCGTCAAGTGCTATTAAAGAAAACAGGAGATAATCATAAGATAACATTTTTAATCATACAATTAATAAAAAGAGGACAACAAAGGAAATCAATGGATTATATAAGAAAAATGGTTAAATCTCTTATTGCAGGATATGTAATAACTCTGCTTATGCTAGTACTTCTTACATATTTTATGAGAAAATTTATACTTGATGAGAAAGCGGTTGATAATATTATATTTGGAATATATGTGGCAGGAAGCTTTACAGGTGCAATGCTTAGTGCATGGATGATAAAAAAGAGGAGAGTGGTTACAGGAATTATATATGGAGCAGTGTATATTACAGTGTTATTGGTAATAGCTACAATAATGAAGAAACAGGCACCAGACAGTAGTAATAATATTGCCATGTCAGTAGCTGCATGTGTAGCTGCAGGGGCATTTGGTGGATTTTTCAGTCCATAATGTGGGGAATTATAATAACAAATAATTATTTTGTGAAAAATTTTAAAAAATAAAAAAGGAAAAACACAAGTTTTGTTGAATAATTAAATTGTGAGCTTTAAAATTAGTGTTTCAGTGCGGGAGGCACATACAGATGAACATTAGAGAGGAACAGGAAAAGAGGGAACATCTGATATTCAGCCCATATGCAAGCTTTTCTGACGAGTCAAGAGGGCGCGACAGAGATGAAGAACCATGCCCTATGAGAACTATATATCAGAGAGACAGAGACAGAATTATTCATTGTAAGACATTCCGGCGTTTAAAGCATAAGACGCAGGTATTTCTTGCACCAGAGGGAGACCATTACAGAACAAGACTGACTCATACCTTAGAGGTTGCCCAGATTGCAAGAAGTATAGCAAGGGCACTTAATCTTAATGAAGATCTGACAGAAGCTATTGCATTGGGGCAATGGGATAGAGGAAAATCACTTGTGTCTACTGCTTATTTTATGATGACTATTATTTTTCTTCCTTTATGTTTATTGCTTGAATTATTTATTCCTTTTGTTGAATGGGCGTTATTTTTAAATGTGAGTGAAATATACAATACAGAAATACAAAAAGTAATGTCTGTGCTTGTACTCTGCTTCTGCTTGCAGATGATAATAAATGTTTTGTCTTCTGTTATTGCAGCTTTTCAGAAAGTTGCGCTTTCTTCGGTTTTTCCTGTCATAGGTAATTTCTTTTCTTTGATAGTAATATATCTGTTCACAAAATTGTATCCTCCGTCGTTGTTGAGATTAGCTGTAGTAATATCTGTGATGCCAATACTTGTTGGTGTTGTTGCTTCTGTTATCCTGTTTTCTTCACAATTCAAAAAGGTTGCTCCATCATTTAAGTTAATAGACAGAATGTATATAAAAGATTTGTTTAGTCTTGGACTTAGATTTTTCATAATTCAAATACAAGTTGTTGTAATATTTCAGACTACTAATATACTTATTTCAAATCTTTCAGGATCAAATGACGTGACATCTTATAATATAGCTTATAAATATATAGGCATTGGACTTATGGTATATAATATTATTCTTGCTCCCCTATGGCCGGCATTTACAGATGCTTATACACGAAAAGACTATGCATGGATGCGAAGTATGTACTCTAAAATGATAAAAGTTTATTTGTCTTCTGTTATAAGTATTGTTTTTATGGTTCTTGTATCTCCATTTGTATATGAATTATGGATAGGTGATAAAGCGGAAATATCATTTTTGATGACAATACTTGTTGCTGTATATGTTGTTTTAAATTCATGGGATTCTCTTCAGGTGATGATACTTAATGGTATTGGTGCTGTTAAGTTACAGGTATATGTTACTATGATAGGTTTAATATGTCATATTCCGTTGTCTTTGGGGATTGGTAATTATATTGGTGGATATGGAGTGGTTATTTCAATGATTATAATAACGCTAATTTATCTTTCTTTTTTTACTGTCCAAGTAAGAAAAATATTAAATAATAAAGCCAATGGTATTTGGATAAAATAAATTGAAGTGAAATACGTTTTTTTTATTATATCAAAAATAACAGAATTCTATTTTAATGTTTTTTTTAATGTTTTGATAGAGAAATCTTTACTTTGGAGAGTTTCTTTTCATAAATGTAAAAAAAACAAAATAGAGCTTCAAGATGCAAAGGTTGAACATACGAAAATTTTTTTTTCTGGTGAAAATAATACTGTATCGATAAAAGGTCTTTGTCATCACTGCTGTATTGAAATTTATGGTTCAGGCCATATTGTTAATATATGCGCCCGAACAAAGTTGCATTTTGTAAGAATAATAGTTAGGGGAAAGAATTGCAACATTGATATTGGTGATGGAACTACGATTGGCAGTGCTTATATGGTATGTATGGGAAATAGTAATTCTATAGTTATAGGACGTGAATGTATGTTTGCTGAGAACGTAGAAATATGGTCATCTGATACTCATCCTATTTTTACAAAGGATTCGGAAACTATTATCAATCCCTCTAAGCCTGTTTCTATAGGGAATCATGTATGGTTAGGGAAATATGTCATTGTATTAAAAGGGGTAACTATTGATGATGATGCTGTAGTAGGTATGAGATCATTAGTAACACGGAATATTGAGGGGAATAGTCTGAATGTTGGGATTCCAACTATGCAAATAAGAAGAAATATTAATTGGAAACGGGATTTTATATCAAATTATGAATGACTACTAACTATGAATATACTAGTAAATTTTGCTGATGAAAAATATAGAAAGGTCAGATCTGTTAATTCATGGACTGGATCTTATATTGCTGGTATGGATGTTGTTAAAGAATATGATCTTAATGATATAGATTCTGAATTTAAAAAAAAGTACACGAATATTTTTTCTTTTCAACGGGGGTGTGGCCTTTGGCTTTGGAAACCATATTTAGTGAATAAGGTTATTAAAGAAAGCAATGATGGAGATTATATATTTTATTGTGATTCTGGTAGTTTTTTTATCCGCAATCCTAAAGTTCTATATAAATATTTGACGGATGAACAGCCTTTGTTTGTGTGTGACATTCCTCTTTTGGAGTCTTGTTTTACTAAGCCAGAATGCTTTAACATTATGGAATGCGAAACTGAAAATATAAAGTTCTCAAATCAAATAATCGCTACATATTTTATTATAAAAGTTTGCGACAAGAGTAGAAGGTTTGTGAAAGAGTGGCTGGATTACTGTTGCCAGGAAAAATTGTTATCTCCTGCTGGATTAAAAAAGAATGAAACTCCGACAAATTATATGGGAAGTAATTTTGTATCACATAGGGAGGATCAATCAATATTTAGTTTATTATGTAAAAAATATAAGATTCAGCCTCATAAGGATATATCTCAAAGAGGACATGACCCTGAAAGTTATAGATCTCCATTTTATGTATATAAGGAACCTGTACATAATAATGATTTATACAAACCTATAATTTTTTTACATAAAACTCAAAAATTAAATTTAAGATGGGGGATAATATACATATATAAACGACTTCGACGATTTCTATCACAAAAAACTATATAAAATTATGAATATAATATGGTAGTGTTATCTAACTGATATTTTGAGAAACATGAATATTCTGTTTGATATTATTAGAAATTTTTTTTTGATTGATATTATAGTAGCATGGATAATATTGCAATACTACTTACTGTATATAATAGAAAAAATGTAACAATAAATGGAATTACGACTCTTTTTTCTATTATGAAAATGATGAAAGATTTTCATTTTGAAGTATTTATGACTAATGATGGTTGTACAGATGGAACAGAAGAAGAAGTAGCAGCTTTATTTCCTTCTATACATATAATTAACTGCTCAGGGCAATTATATTGGAGTCGTGGCATGAATGTGGCTTGGAGAGCTGCTGTCCGTTATGGAAAATTTGATTATTTTATTTGGTTCAATGATGATGCAGAACTTTATCCTGAGGCTTTACTGAATTTGTTTAAACCTTTATCGGTATTGGGTAAAAGAACTATAATAGTGGGAGCCTTTCGTTCTTCTGAAGGTGTTGTTTCTTATGGTGGTAGAAATTGTAAAATGGAATTTATTGAACCAAAAGAAGAAAATTATCCATCAATCTATTTTATGAATGGAAATTGGGTATTAATTCCACAAGAGGTTTTTGAAGAAATAGGATATATAACGGCTTTCTATAAACATGGGCATGGAGATTGGGATTATGGATTTATGGCTTTAAAAAAGGGAATCAACGTGGTTTTAACAGATAAATATGTGGGAGAAACCAATAGGCATGATGTAGATATTCCTGATTTTTTTAATTCTGATCTTTCCTTATTAAAGCGTTTTAGAATTTTATATTCTCCTAAAAATAATCCATTTGATGCTTTTTATTTTCATCTTAGACATATAAGTTTCTTTTATGCTGTTCGCAAGATATTGGCTACCCATATATATGTATTATTCCCTAATTTATTCCACGTTTGAAACTAAAAATGGTATCTGCTATAATTACTACACATAATCGTAAAGAACTTTTAAGAAGAGCTATTGAAAGTGTGCTTAGTCAAACATACTTGGAAATGGAGTGCATTGTGATAGATGATGCTTCAAATGATGGAACAGATCAAATCTGTAAATTGTATCCTGTTAGATATATTTATATTCCTAAAGAAGAAAGTAAAGGTGGTAATTATGCTCGTAATTTAGGAATTTATGCTGCTGTTGGAGAATATGTGGCTTTTTTAGATGATGATGATTATTGGCTTCCAACTAAAATAGAAAAACAGGTGAAGTTGATAGAAGAAAAAGATTGTGAACTTGTTTTTTGTGGAAAGAGATTGGAAATTGTAGGACATGAATGTATGAAATTTAAAGATTCGTTACCTGAGACTACCTATGAGGGGGATATGAGTAGAAAAATTCTGTTAACAATTTGTTGTACTACTACTAATATTTTGGCGAAACGTCAAGCTTTGATAGATGTTGGCCTGTTTGATGAAAGTTTACGGTTTTGGCAGGAATATGAGTTGACAATTCGGATGGCTCAACGTAAACCTTTTTATTTCGTGAATGAAGTTTTAAGTGTGTACCGTATCGATAAAAAAGATTCTAGCAGGTTGACAAATAAATATTATTTATGGAAAGATGCTGTGAGATATATTCATTCGAAGCATAAACAATTATACTCTTTGTTGTCTTATAGTGAGCGCTTGGAGGTTCGTTTGTTGATATGGTATGATGCTATGGGGAGATGTAAAAATTCAGGTTTGATTTTTCATTATTTATTTTATCGGATGATAACATTTCCTTTTTCTCTGTTTGAGAAAATAAAAAATATAACTTTTGCTTAATGTGTAATGTTAGCTTTGAGTGAATATATAAATAATGTTATATTATTAAGAATTGTATTTCTTACTATCGAATTTTTCAACATAGCGCTATTCTTTTACTCTGGTTTAAAAATTAGATATTTAAAAAGAAATGAAGATTATTGGAAATATGCAAGTTTGCCTATAGTTTCGTATAGTTTGTGTCGTGGATTAAGATTCGGACGTGGGGTTGATTATAATGCTTATTATGATGTTTATTATTCTATAGGACAGGAATTCGACTCCACAAATCATGAATTGCTTTTTAAAGCAATAAATTGGCTGATGTACCAATTGGGGCTGTCTTATCAGACTTTTATATTTCTCTGTAGCTTATTGTTGATATGGGTGCTTATGATTGCTCTTAAAGATTATAAAAAGGCGGCTCCTTTAATTTTATTATACTTCTTATATGAAACACGGAATGCGGGGATTTATATCCGATGGTATTTAGGCTTTAGTTTTTTTTTCTTGTCCTACTTGTCTTTAATAAGACGCAAAATAACATTGTTCATTTTGTATACTGTTTTTTCAGTTCTGATGCATTTAGGTTGTATCTTGTTAACTCCTGTGTTATTGTTGTTTTATAAATTAGGCCGTCCTGTTCTGCCTTCTCCAATTGTGGTTGGATTATTGTTTTTGAGTATTGTTTTGGGCGGAGTACATTTATTGGAAGGCTTAATTCCTTATTTAGAATTTGTTTCTATGTGGGCAGAACGTACCCAAGGGTATACAGACAGGTTTGAGGAGTTAATAAATGGTGACTGGGGGACAGGCATCAATAGATTTTCATTATTTGCTTCAATACGGATTTTTCTGCAATATTTTTTTCCTATAATTTATGCTCCATCTTTGATAAAATCTGAGTTAGACACAAAATCAATATCTTTGAATTTCTTTTATATAGGTGTGATAATATTGCCAATATTTAATTCTTTGGAATTATTTGATCGGTATTCTATGGCTTTTATGTTTTTCTCAGTGTTTATATGTGGTACTACATATTATAAAGCTTTTAAAAAATTTAAAAATCTATCTGTTTTTTTTCAGCTATCGTGTCTGATCGGCTTTTCATTCAGCATTTATGCTGTTTTTGCAGAAATCATATATCAAAGCCGTTATTGGTTCAACATGTTATTTATATGGGATGCTGGTAATTTGAAGACTTTACCCATATGGGTTTTTCATATGTATGATTAATGTTAATAACTTTTGCAATTATGAAATTTGTTAATTTGGAATATTCTGCATTATTGAGAGGAAAAGGCAAATTTGAGGCTAGTTCTAAAGCTCGGAATGATGTAATTACATTTTTTAAAAATAAATATAAAAAAATTGAATATATACCCATATATCGCCATACAGAGCATAAGGTTTTTGGAGTACTTGAATTTATGTTTCAGTGGATATATATATTGTTGCGTTTTAAGTCTCGGAGCATATGTTTTATTCAGTATCCGATGGTGAATTTGAGACCTTTTAAAATGTTTAGTTTTTTATTTTCACGTCTTAAAATAATTGCATTAATTCATGATCTACCATCATATAGATTTTCTGACGATCCTAAAGAAATAAAAGAAGAAATAGATTTATTGAATAAAATGTCTGGTATAATTGTCCATAGTAAAGCTATGGAGAAAAGATTGAAAATGGATGGATTAAAGATCCCAACTTCAATATTAAATGTTTTTGACTATTTATTGCCTGTTGAGCAGGAAATAAGGTTCAAGAAGAATGTGGTTGTGTTTGCTGGAGCGTTACAGAAAAGTTTATTTTTGCGAGAACTTCACCAATGTCCTTCTGACAATATTTCATATAATTTGTATGGTGGAATAAAACCTGATATTGTAGAAACTGAAAAGATTCATTACAAAGGAAAATTTGTTCCTGATAATATATCAGATATTGAGGGTGAATGGGGATTATTATGGGATGGGAATAGTATTAATAGTTGTGAAGGTAATTATGGTCGATATTTGGAGATTATTGCACCACATAAACTTTCTCTTTATATAGCTTGTAAATTGAAAATAATAGTATGGGAAGGAAGTGCGATGGCGGATTTGGTGAAAAAGAAAAATATAGGGATAACTATTGGAAGTTTGTATGAGGTTGATAGTAAAATAATGTCATTATCTGAAAGTCAATTAAAAATCATTGAAGAAAATATCTCTATATTATCTGAAGAATTGAGAGAAGGAAAAATGTTTGAACGTGCTTTTAATTCTATAAAAGAAATATTTGGGGAGTGATGTATGATGAGAAATATTGCGATAAATGGACAATTTACAGCTCGTAAAATGACAGGGCAAGAACGATTTGCTTATGAAGTGGTTGCTTGCTTGGATTCATTAGTGAGGACTGATGATAATATAAAATTGGTTATTCCTGAAAATGCGGTAAATATCCCTGTTCTTCAAAATATTGAGATTGTTAGATTTGGAAAAGCAAGAGGTTCATTATGGGAGCAAATTTTCTTTTTTTATTATACATATAAGCATGATTGTTTGTCATTGAATTTGTGTTCTATCATGCCAGTTCTTAGGCCTGGTGTTATATGTATACATGATATCAGTTATAAGGTTAATCCGTTGTTCTTTAAAACAGTATATGCTAGAGTGTCACAGGTTTGGCATAAATTGATGTTTCATTTGGCAAAACAATTTTCTCCTGTAATATTTACAGTTTCAGAGTTTTCAAAAAGACAGATGATTGAAGTTTATGATTATAAGCCGGAAAAAGTTGTTGTAATACCCAATGGATGGCAACATTTTAATAGAATCAAATTACTTGATGAGAATCTTGAAGATAAATACCCACAAATAAGAGGGAAGGAATTTTTTTTCTCTTTAAGCAGTTTGGCTCCGAATAAAAATGTAGATTGGATTTTTAAGATTGCACAAAAGCACCCACAATATGAATTTCTGATAGCTGGTAATGTACAGAAGAATTTTGCAGGGAAAGATTACAGAGAAATGGAACAAAATAATGTTACACTTATTGGGTATATATCGGATGCAGAAATAAAAACTTTAATGTCCAAGTGTAAAGCGTTTATTTTTCCTTCTTTTTTTGAAGGGTTTGGCATACCTCCTTTAGAAGCTATGAGTGTAGGTGCGGAAATTATTATTTCAAAGGCAAGTTGTTTACCTGAAATTTTTGAAAATTCAGTACATTATATAGATCCATTTGATACTAATATATCCTTAGATGAAATTTTACGTTCCCGCGTTGCTGATTCATCAAAAATATTACAGAAATATAATTATAAAACAGCTGCTGAAATTATATATAGTCATCTCATTAAAAGATAATTATATAGCTTGTAAATTTTATGAAGAAAATCCGAATCCTTCACTTGGTTCAATGTGCAGGTGGAGTAGATTGTTATTTACGTATGTTATTGTCCTTTATGGATAAAATATCATTTGAGCAGATATTAGTTTGTTCTAAAGACTATAAGAAAATTGATTATCAGTTTTTGGTAGACAGGTTTATACAGGTGGATATGTGTAACTCTTTGTCATTAATATCAGATATTAGGGCAATATATTTAGTACGTGGTTTGATAAAACATTTTCAACCGGATATTATATATTGTCACAGTAGTAAAGCTGGAGGGATAGGACGTTTAGCTAATATAGGAACAGGTATTCCGTTAATTTATAATCCCCACGGTTGGGCTTTTAACATGAAAGGAAGTTGGAGCAAATGTCTTGTATATAAATGGATAGAGAGATTTTTGGCATTGTTTACGGTGAAGTATATCCTTATTTCCAACAATGAAAAACTGTCTGCTATACGCTATCGTATAGCTAATCCCAATAAAATGAAAGTGATTTTTAATGGTATAGATTTGGCAAGGGTGAATAGGCAAGTTCAAGGTGGCACTGTTGATAGACGATATTTACATATATCAGATAATGCTTATATAATAGGAATGGTTGGGCGTATTTCTGCCCAAAAAGCACCGGATACATTTATACGTGTTGCATCTGTGATAAAGAAAAAAATTCCACAAGCATATTTTATAATTGTTGGCGATGGTGATCAAAGGGATGAAATTGAGCAAATGATAGAAAATGAAGGATTGAATGGAGAAATATTGATAACTGGTTGGGTTGATAATCCTTTAACTTATGCAAATTTGTTCGATCAAGCTGTATTGCTTTCACGTTGGGAGGGCTTTGGATTAGTGCTCGCTGAATATATGGAATTGGAAAAACCTATTGTAGCTACTAATGTGGATGCGATTCCTGATTTAATAACTGACTATGATAATGGTTTGTTGGTGGAAGTTGATAATGTGGAACAAATAGTTTGTGCTATTGAAACTATTTATAACGATCATAATTTGAAGCGGAAAATTGTAAAAAATGGGCGGATGAGAGTTGAATCTTTCTTTACGATAAATAGAATGGTAGATGAGCATGAACGATTGTTTATAACGTTGTTGGATAGAAAATAAATGAATAATAAAGAAATGGTAGGGAGATTTGAAAAGAGTCTTAGACTTATAATTATGGTTCTCCTGATTTTACAAGGTTGTATAAATTTATGTGCTCAACTTAATTATGGTACAACAGGATTAATGAATATGCCTACAGCCGATATGCAGAGAGACAAGACTTTCATGGTTGGAGGTAATTGGTTGAATCATCACGCTACAGTACCGAGATGGT
>OIAA01000806.1_pt1 | contig 10720 bp, 14 predicted proteins | sample 1580591 | NCBI WGS metagenome assembly OIAA01 (sample SAMEA3882556, study PRJEB24775) | human gut metagenome | biome: human-associated habitat; feature: intestine environment; material: feces | place: Netherlands | collected 2009/2010
GAGCAGGAAAAATGGCTTGCTCAGATGAAGGCAGCAATGGAAAAACACGATGCAAAACTGAGTGAAGAAGAGAGGACATTAGAACAAAAAAAGAGCGATATGGAGTTGCAAAACATCATCCAGAATGCTGAGAGAGAAGAAAAACAGACATATAGAATCGTGAATACAGAAAAGTATTGCTGGTTTAAGAATATCACAAAACGAGTAATTCAATTTGCACAGCTTTCGGGGTGTAATATAAAAATTGAAACATTATCAAGTATGGATGCTGTGATTAAAATGCAGACGGGATGTATCTGGTTGCTTAGTGATGGAGAAGCTGCTCAGCAAGATAAAAGAGTGATACAGGAGTTGATAGATCAGGCAGAGCATGTTTACATAGGAAATAGTGAAAGAGAAGGTAAAAAAGTATTGGACATGGAATTTGTTTTTAGACTGTATGAAAAATTGAAAAAAACAGAGAATTAATGTGTTTTCATAAAAATCTTACTGTGATAAACTTATAGGAAAAACGACGGAGGATAAATCAATGTTTGACACAATTCATCATATTGCAATCATAGGAAGCGATTATGAGAAATCAAAACATTTTTATGTTGATTTACTGGGGTTTGAAATAATCCGGGAAAATTATCGAAAGGAACGGGATGATTATAAAATAGATTTAGCTTGTGGAGAGCAGGAGATTGAGCTATTTATTATAAAGGATGCTCCGGCCCGTGTGAATTATCCAGAGGCACTTGGTTTGAGACATCTGGCATTTAAGGTAAAAAGTGTTGACGATACGGTTAAGGAGCTTAACGCAAAAGGAATAACAACAGAACCGGTACGTTTAGACGATTATACCGGAAAGAAAATGACATTTTTCCATGATCCAGATAATCTTCCATTAGAAATCCATGAATAATCCACTATTATGATTGCTGTTTGGAATACTATGGTATATCCAGATAGAAGATAAGAAAAGAAAATCTGTGGACGAAACTTCTATAGACAAGAGAAAAGCTCAGAGAATTCAAACTCTGGGCTTTTTCTATATCATTTTTCTTTTGCTGTTCTCATCCAGTTTTTAAAGAAAGTAAGTGCATCTAAAATTTGTTCCCGTTCTGCAGGAGTGCAGTCAGAAATAATATCAAGAAGTTTTTCTTCTACAGCGAGAGAAGAGACAGCGTCTTTATGAGAAGAGGAAGTGATTACAGAAACTTCTTGTATAGATGTATTATCGTTTAATAATTCATTTTGAATCTTTGTGTGCATAAGCTCCTGATGAGAAGGGTTCATGCTGTCAATTTCTCTTAGCATTTCTGCATAAGAAGAAATCTTTTCAGTGATGTATTCATTTTCAAAATAAATACCGACAGTATCAGTTGTTGTATCTTTATAAAATCTTAGGTTTGCCTGTTCTTCCATTCTGAATAAAAGTGAAAACAGATCAGAAACAGTACGGATGTCGAAATCCATAAATATATTAATGCTAATTCCTAATGCATCAGAAATCTTCAATAATTGCTCAGGCTTTGGTTTCCTTTCATCGGATTCATATTTTTGAAGTGCACTTATGCTTAATCCGGATTGAGAAGCAAGTTGTTCCTGAGTAAGTTCATGAGAAGTTCTGAAATAACGTATTTTTTCTCCTGTGGTCATTTTTAATACCTCCATCAGCAGTATAACATACTTTTTTCAGATGGTGGTACAAAAAAAGATAAAAATAATATTGACATACACAAAAGTGTGATATATAGTATGTACATACACATAAGTGAAACATAAAAATAATAACACATACAAAAGTGATATAAAAGTGTCAGTAGGTGTCATATAAACGCAACTAACTGTCACAAATGTGTACATGAAACAGCAAGTTAAGATACAGTTAAGTATAAGTACAGGAGGAAGAGCAGATGGCGGAAATAATTTTTGGAATTGATCATGGTAATGGAAATATGAAGGGAGAAACATCTTCGTTCCCATGTGGAATTGTAAGGTATACTGCACAGCCAGGACGATTTATGAATGAAGATATTCTGGAATATGAAGGTGCTTATTATACTTTATCGGAAACAAAAATGCCGTTTAAAGCAGATAAAACGGTGGATGATGACTATTTTATTCTGACTTTGTTCACACTTGTGCAGGAGGCACGAAAGAAAAATATTAACCTTACAGGAAAAGACGTTGTTCTTGGAGTGGGTTTGCCGCCGGCAGATTTTGGGCAGCAGGCAGTAGGATTTAAACAGTATTTTATTGATCATTCCCGTCATGGCATCAATTTTAGAATGAATGACAAACCGGTTAGTTTTTATCTGAAAGATGTATTTGTAAGTCCGCAGAATTTTGCAGCAGTCATGTGTTTTAAGGCGAGTCTGTTAAAGAAGTACCGGACAGTAAACTGCATTGATATAGGCGATGGAACGGTAGATCTTTTAGTGATCCGAAATGGAAAACCAGATTTATCGGTGAGAGTAAGTGAACGCTCCGGTATGGCGGTACTTCGATCTGAGATTTCTAACAGAATTCAGCAGAATTATGGGATTCATTTGGATTCCTCAGATGTAGAACAGGTCTTAATGGGGGAGGAGACTATTTTAGAAGAGGAGATTCTTAAGGAGATTTATCGTATGGCAGATGATTGGGTACATATGATTATTAATAAACTTCATGCACATGTGACAGATTTCAGAACAAATCCTGCTATTTTTCTTGGAGGAGGAAGTTTATTATTAAAAAAGCAGATTGAACAGTCACCGGAATTTAAATATATTGAGTTTATTGATGATGTGAAGGCGAACGCAATCGGTTATGAGAAATTGGCAGCTGCCCGTATTCGTAGAGGATAAAGGATGAAGAGATGGGAAAGATACGAATTGTTTTATTATTTGATGAAGAAAATGAGAAGCAAAGGCAAGCTGGTGAGTTCTTAAAAACACAAAAGAGATGTAAAACAGCTTTGATCACGGAACTCATTCATGCATGGATATATAATAAGGAAGGAAAAGCTCTATTTCCGGATAAAAGTATGTCAGGAATTGATATAGAAAAGGTAAAAGAAGAATTACTGCACGATAAAGATTTTCTCTTACAGATAGAAAGCTCAATGAAGAGAATGGATGAAAAAACGGTATGTGAATCAAGGGAAGATTGTGGTGTGGAGGAATCAGAAAGCGGACTTGATATGGATGTAGACATGATGCTGGACGGGCTGGAAATGTTTGAGATGGGTGTATAAAAAATACCGCTGAACAGGAAGAATCTTTCGTGTTTCAGCGGTATTATTTTTCTTCTTCTGAAATAAATCGTATAATATCATTTGGTGTACAGTGAAGTATCTGGCAGAGTTTTTCAATAGTCAGAGCTGTAATATTCTGATCTGTTCGTAAGCGTTGCAGGGTACGTTTATCAATACCATGATTTAGAAGGTCATATTGGGAAATATCTTTTTCTTTCATGGTATTCCATAGAGGTGTGTAGTCAATCATATACAAAATTACCTTTCTAGGAATTGAGGAATAGGTTGCCTACATTATAAAATTTGAAATTATGAAATAATATGGTGAACATAGTCACCATAATGCAACGAAGTGAAAAAAGTCGTGATTTTGTAAGACTGCAAAATCATGAGTAAGGCTGCAAAATTCAAGGTAAGGCTGCAAAGAAAAGGAGATGAATTTTAGTGAAAAGGAAAATAAAAATCTCTGAAAAGTACCATTTTATCAATGTTTTGGACGAAAATATATTCCAAGGCTGCAAGGTTGCAAGGCTGCAAAACAGGGGACTGTTTCTAGTTGAGGACATGCGGATGAAGCGGGAAAGGTCTGCGAAAAGGCGAATGGAATCTGCCAAATGCCGACCTATAAATGATAATATAAAGGAAAAGAAATTTGTGTTACGTGCAGTAAGTCATGGCGCATAGGAAGGTGCGACGCACATGATAGATTCTTTAGGATACAGATTGAAGCAGCTACGTCAGGAGAGAAAACTGAAACAGGGACAGGTTGCAGATATAATAGGTGTAAATAAAAGGCAGATCAGTGCCTATGAAAATGATAGCAGACAGCCATCGTATGATATTCTGATCAGATTAGCTGTTTTATATCATGTGAGTACAGATTATCTTTTGGGATTTCAGGTGTCAAATAGAACGTTGGATGTATCAGGGCTTACAAGGGCAGAATACACAATGATAGCTGATCTAGTGGAAAGCATGAGTGAGAAAAATAAGAAATTAGAAGATATGTGAGAAGAGGATGATAAGGTAGGTGCATGATGGAAAATAAAGAGGACTATAAGATATATTCTACTGTAGAGAAGCAGGAAGTGGAATGGTTATGGTATCCGTATATTCCATATGGAAAACTTACCTTATTACAAGGTGATCCGGGTGATGGAAAATCTACTTTTATGATAAATATTGCATCAGCTCTCACCAGAGGAGGGCTTCTTCCAGATGGAAAAAAGCTAGAACAAATCGGAAATGTCATATATCAAGGTGCAGAAGATAATGTGGGGGATACGATAAAACCCCGGCTAGAAGAAGCAGGAGCAGATTGTGACAGGGTTGCATTTATAGATGATGCAGATATGGGATTGACATTTATAGATGACCGTCTGGAAAAAACGATTCGGAGTTTTCAAGCAAAGCTTCTTGTGTTAGATCCACTTCAGGCGTTCATGCCTTCTAATGCGGATATGCAGAATGCAAGCCATGTCCGTTCCATTATGCGTAAACTTGGGAAAGTTGCAGAAAAACATAAATGTGCGGTGGTGATGATCGGACATATGACAAAATCTTCTGGAGGAAAAAGACTGTACCGGGGATTAGGAAGCATAGATATAGCAGCAATCTGCAGAAGTGTTCTTATGATCTCAAGAGATGAAAAGAATCCAGAGATACGTTATATGTATCAGGTAAAATCTAATCTCGCACCAGAGAGCAATGCCGTCGGATTTGTTATGAATCCAGATAAAGGATTTCAATGGATAGGAAAATGTAATATTGATAAAAGAGCAGAAGCAGTTGTATGTTCAAAGAAAGCAACCAAGAAAGAAAAAGCATCCGAGTATCTGAGGATTATGTTATCGGTAGAAGATGTACCAAGTGCAGAGATTATACGGCGAATGGATAGGATTGGCATTAAGGAAAGAACAATAAGAACTGTGCAAAAAGAAATAGGCATAGAAGCATACAGAAAACAGGGAACATGGTATTGGCATATGCCTGAACCAGAGGAAGAAGTTGATGAGGAATGAGTTTTAATTATAGAGTAGCTGGTTATGTAAAATTAGCAAAGCTATGGGAAAAAAATAAGGAAGCAGCTCTTAGCTATCATAAGAGATATTATAAAGAAAAATGCGATAAGATTCCGGGATGGATATTACAAGGCGTATATGTAGATATTACCGGACAAAAGTTAATATATAAAAGACCACAGATGCTTCATCTGCTAAAAGCCTGCCGGAATGGAGAAGTTGATTGCATTGCTGCCCAGACGAAAGCATATTTGGCGGCAAATAGTGAAGAATTTTGCTATCTGCTCAAATTTCTTTCAGAAATGCCAGGGCTTATAGAACTGGTAACTGAAGATGAGAAATATCATATTAATACGATCATGAATCCAGAGCAGCAGAAAGAAGCATTAGAAAAAATGGCAGATGATTATGTGAAACTGGATGAAGCAAAGTATAAAAAATGGAAGGAAAAGATACTGCAGGGAATACAGGAACTGTAAGCAGGAGGTTGAAAGAGAAGTTGGCTGTTGAAGATATTTATGGAGTAGAGGAATCCGAGGAAGTAGATACAGAGAAAATCGAGGATTGTGAAATCATAGATACCGAAGGAAACGTTATTTCTTCTACAGATTCTTCAGATATAGGTGACTGGGAAAAAAGACATAATGAAATTGAAGAGCAGAGGGAGAAAATCCGAAACCGTGTTAGAAAAACACGTTCTGGAAATGGTGTGATCCGGGAAGCAAAACCAAAGCCAACCATATCCGATACAGGACATAAACAAGTTGGAGTATATGCCCGTGTAAGTACCAAAAGTACAAATCAGGTTTCTTCTATAGAAAATCAAACAAAATATTATACGAAAAAAGTTGGAGATACACCAAACTGGACTTTGCATGAGATATATAGTGATGAGGGAAAGTCAGGCACATCTACTCAACATCGAACAGAATTTAAAAGAATGATCGAAGATGCGGCTCAGAAGAAAATTGATCTGATTCTCTGTGCCAGTGTATCAAGGTTTGCAAGAAATATGTCTGATTGTATGACATTAGTACGTCAGCTAAAAAGTATGAATCCATCCCATCCAGTAGGAGTATACTTTGAGACAGAAAATATATATACTCTTGATCCGGATTGTAAACAGAATCTCTCTATCCATGCGATGCTTGCTGACTGGGAATCAGCAAATAAAAGCAGGAGAATGATACTTTCTTATGACCAGAGGATATGTACAGGACAATATCCAGTGCTTGATCTGTTAGGATACCGCCACACGAAAGAAGGAGAACTGATCATTCAGCCGGAAGAAGCGAAAACAGTCCGTTTTATTTTTCTTGCATACATAGGTGGCTATGATTGTGATGAAATAGCAGAGATCCTGACAGAACGGGAACGTCCTACACTCAGAGGAAGAACCGACTGGAATGCTTCTATGGTCATGAATGTTATGTCAAACGAACGTCGGTGGGGAGATCTGGAAGCCAGAAAAACCATAGTTATTGATTATGTTGAGCATAAATCAAAGAAAAACGAACATGACAGAGTATCCGCTTATGAAGAAGATCATCATGAACCAATCGTATCAAGGGAAATCGCCCTAGCTGCACAGATGGCAAAGAAAAGTTCCAGAAGGTGTTCCGGATTTTTCGGTGATCCACAAAGGAAATTTAAAAGGTTTTGTTTCTATCTGTCCAGGCTGGGGAGGAATAGATGGCAGTGCTTTACTGGAGATTTGCCAGGAGGTATATGAAGAGGAAGAATTAGAAGAACTGAATCATAAGATCCGGATATGGTCAGGTGAGGAACAGGGAAAAGTTGTTTCCATGGCATTATCCGGGTATCAGGTTCCACACGGAATTTATTTTCTAAATAAGAGCCTTCCTGCATTGACTGTAGGTAGAAGAAGGATAAAATTCAGTAAGGCTTGCCATGAAAAACTGAATTATTGCAGATGGGTGGAGATATTGTATCATCCAATTATCCAGACAATTATTATCCGGCAGACAACACCAGATAACCCAAACTGTATTGAATGGGAAAAAGAAGATGGAAAGCTTGTGTCCTTTGTATCGTCCAGTGCATTTTCTACAGCGATTTATGAGAGTTTACATTGGAAAAAAGAATTTAGCTTTAAATTCCGTGGTATTACAAAAGAAAGAGGAATGTCAAAAATACTTGTGTTTTCATTGGATGAACCACAGATTATTGTTGGTAAAAAGTACAAAAATCATCCCGATGTAGAAAAAGAAAGTAATCAGCCTTTTGGATTTGTAAAGTACAAAACAGATACGGAGCAGGAAAATAAGCCAGAAAACAATAATATTGTATGTGCTTATCCGGAAGAATGGATGAAACGAAGGATAGGCATTAATTATTTTATCCGGGAACAGAGGGACAGCATGATTAATGCCATAACAGAAGAAGATATAGAAGAAACAGGAGTTGTAGTAGAAAATCCCGTCATAGGACATATACCGTCCAGACAGGAAATCGTGAATGAATTAGAAGAACTTCTGATGACCATGTAAGGGGTGAGAATATGGGAGAAACCACAGATAACAGACCAAATAATCAGGAAGGACAAAGTTTTACAGCAAGAGAGTTTGAACTGATACAAGAACTTGTACGTTCCCGTATGGAAAAAAACGAGGAAACCAGCAGTAAGTATTAAATATGGACAGCTGACCTTTAATATGGCAGCAATCCGGTTATTTGAGGGAGTAAAACATGTTCTCACAGTCGTAAATACGGAAAAAAAGAGGCTGGCTGTTGTACCTTGTGCAGAGGAAGAAAGTGCATCTGTAGAATGGGCCAGAGTCAACAAACAGGGCAAATGGGTGAATAAGAATATCACATCCGTAGATTTTGTAGAAAATCTATATCATTTAATGGGCTGGAACCGTGAGTGCAGATATAAAGTACTTGGTCGAGTAGCTGCTTCTGATCGTGGACTGATTATCGTCTTTGAAATGGAAGAAGCAATCATGTTTGCACCAAAGAAAGAAGAATATGTTGATCCAGTTACAGGAGAAACAAAAAAACGTCAGGTTAAATATTATCCGGATGCCTATAAAAACCGTATTGGTCGGTCATATACAGAATATGAACAATACCGTCAGTTAAACCTTTTTGAAGATTTCGGAAACTACAACAAGGAACAACAGCCGGAACATGAAAATTCAATAGGAAAAAATACAGAAGGTACAGAAGCACCTATGGGAGCAACTGTGCCTGATTATCGTATAGAAAATCAACCACAAAGCAATGTAAATATAGAAGAAGGAGTCGATGATAATGGAAATAACGAAGAAAATACCAGTACCAACCTTGGCATTACAGGGCAAATGGGATTCCATTAACATCGGGGTTGGTGTAATCGCAGCATTAGGAGATCCCTCTCATATATGCCTGCTCAGAAACATGAAAGAAAAATCACTGGCAGTAGTAGCCTGTGATGGCAAAGATAATATGTCTATCCGTGTACCGGAAGGTTTCTTAGAATTACATAAGAGCTTCAAAATACATAGCAAGCAGTTTGTATACGAAACATTGACTGACTGGGGATTGAAGACACTCATCGGATGGGGATTAAATCCGGAAAAGACGTATTCTTTTAAAGGGGAGTACCTGGAAGAACAGAAAATGGTTGTTTTTGGCTTGAAGAGTGAAGATTTATAGAAGAATCGTTGTTGAAATATTTCTTGTGTGGTAATATATAATCATAAATATGCTTGACAGATTATATTAAAAGATGAGATGGAGATGTGAAATGACTTTTCAACAGTGGTTTGATAATGAGTGGTATTCTAATTGTTTTACGATTATAACGGTAATAGTATCAGGAATTATTTCATTAGTTATTTCAGCGGCATATTATCATAAAGGAAATAGAAATAATTTGAAAATGAATATTATTCATCCGATAATAAGACTATTTGATGAGGAATATTCTCAGAAAAATTATGAAAATTTATGTGAAATATCCAAAGATTATACTAGTAGATATATGAAGAAAAATGAAATGTCATGCTTAAATAAACTTTTAGATGCATATAAGGAAGTTTGCAGATATAATGATGCATCTGTTAATGCGGATAGTTTATTTTCATATTTTGAGTATAAACTTAAAAAGAATAATATTAACCCTAAACCTGTGCGGGTAGAATATGAAGGAGAGTACGTATATGATGATTATCCACCGGATATATTTTTTCTGTCAGAAGGTTTAAAAAAAATATTAAAAGAAACACCGTTTGAATTAGAAAGTGCAGAATGCGAAGAGAAAATAAGCACACTTTACAACTGGTATTGTAAGGAATATTATGCAGCAGAACCATTGAAATATTTTGATGATTATTCGTTAGATGAAGTATTAAAAAAATCTAATATACGTGTTAAATGGAACGAAAAATTTGATGAAATTCAAAAAGCAAGGAATAAATTTTTGAATTTAAGAATTGCAAAATAATATACTTTGTAGATAGTATTTAATGAAGTATAGAAAAATAAGATTTTAGAGGAATATTATATATGGATATTAGCTTTATTCTCATGTATATAGTTTTGCCTATTATTATTTCACGAGGCTTGATAACAGGTAAAAGAACAAAAAATCATTTACGGTTAACAACAGTATATGCATTTAAAGGAGGCTTCTATTTATATTCAGCATGCGGTAGAAGAATCTGATCCAGATGAATTTCATTTATGTGATTCTACAACATATGAAACAAATACGATTGAAATATCTGATCCAGATGAGTTTTGCTTATCTGAAAAAATTATAAATAATGATAATATGTTGATGACACAAACCCGACATACATATACCATTGAAACGTCAGATGAAGATGAATTTTTGCTTATGTAAGGTGTAAAGTAGGGATAAGTTATTTATGTTTAAAGAGGTGGACAAATGCTGATTAAAGGATATAGTTTGCAAGAAGAAACGGTTTTCGAAATTGGAAAATTTACAATTTTATGGAATTGGTTTGAATGTTCTTGGTGTCATAACAATTGTAATCCAAGGAAAATCAAGCAAATAGCTACAAGAATCCATATTGATGAGGAGAAGCAGGCTCATCTTGCTGAAGTGCTCAACGAGCGTAGAAATTGGTTTGGTCAGCTTGAAGCAGAATACGTCAGAGATTCTTTACATCCTGATAATGCCAGAGCCTCCAAAGAAGAAGACATGGATGTGATGCGTCAGTTTATAACACAATCAGAAGGTGAATTAACTCGTGGCTGTTTGTTAGTATTGCACCGTATTCGCAACAATTTAATGCACGGCATGAAGCTATTGGAGGGATTAGATGGACAAATTGAGCTATTCCGAGCGGCAACTGCGGTGTTAGAAAGTATTGCTGGATAATATGAGTTAATACTGTTTCAAGGAAAATGTTTTCCGATGATTTGGTAATGAAAATAGGAAATCAGTTTAGAGTACTAGAAAGAACAAAATATGGTATTTTAATCGAAGAAATATGTGATA
>OIAA01000817.1_pt1 | contig 10626 bp, 8 predicted proteins | sample 1580591 | NCBI WGS metagenome assembly OIAA01 (sample SAMEA3882556, study PRJEB24775) | human gut metagenome | biome: human-associated habitat; feature: intestine environment; material: feces | place: Netherlands | collected 2009/2010
AAAATTCTGATGCTGGACGAGCCGTTCAGTGCGCTGGACAGCTACCTGCGCGAGGAAGTGGAGGGCGAAGTGGGCAGCCTGCTGGCCGGGTTTGGCGGCACGGCGCTGCTGGTCACCCACAACCGTGACGAAGCCTACCGCCTGTGCCGGGATATGATCGTGATGGATGGCGGGCAGGTGCTGCGCACCGGCGGCACCAAAGAGGTGTTTGCAGACCCGCAGAGCACCACCGCTGCACGGCTGACCGGCTGCAAGAACATTCTGTCCTGCACCCGCGTGGATGCCCACACCGTGCGCCTGACCGGCTGGGATGCGCCCCTTCACCTTGCCGCCGAGGTGCCGGAAACCTGCACCGCCGTGGGCATCCGCGCCCACGACTTTGCCCCCTGCGCACCAGCTGCGCCGAACGCTCTGCCGGTGCAGCTGAACTCCACCAGCGAGAATCCCTTTGACTGGAACCTGATCTTTACCGCGCCGGACGGCACCACCCGCCTGTGGTGGAAGGTGAGCAAGACGAACCTGACCGCTGCGTCGCCGGAGACACCGGCGTTTCTGGGCACTGCACCGCAGAACATCATGCCGCTGGGGTGACGGACAGCACGCCGGGGATTTTCTTCAGCGCTTCCTGATCGGCCTTGTTCAGGTCCTTGACCGCGAACCGCAGTCGGATCATGCAGTGTGCCACGCTGGAAATGTTCTCGGTGCCGCCCACCAGCTGAACCACTTCCGCAGCAGGTTCTGTTTGGCCTGCTCGGTGGGCGCGAAGTTGTATTTTGCCAGCACGCCCACCGCCTGCCGGTTGAACTCCTCCGGATAGGGGGAATCCAGATCGTAGGTGCGCAGTCCGGCTTCCACATGGCCCACCGGGATGCGCAGGTAAAAGCAGGCCAGTGCTGCCGCACCTTATCCACAAGCTCACTATTATATGCGCCAAACTCGGAATTGTGCAGGTCGGAAAGCACCACCATCCGGCTGGGCCTGCGGTCTGCCCTGCAAACTCCGGCTGTGCAGGGCCGTTTTTCTGTGGTATACTGGTACTGGAAGCAGCCCGCCGCTGCGGGCACTTTTTTTGAAAAGCATTCACGCAAACTTCACAGCTTTTTTTTATTCTTGCTGTATGATATTCTGGTCAAGAAGTCTATTATTGAGGAAGGTGTCTGTATTATGGCTAAGATCCTGATCGTTGACGATGAGCCGCGTATCCGCGAGCTGATCCGCGAACATTTACAATATTCCGGTTATATCTGTGAAGAAGCCGCTGACGGCACAGCTGCGCTGACCCAGCTTTCCGGCGGAGCCTTCGACCTGGTCATTCTGGACCTGATGATGCCGTTCATGGACGGTATGACCTGCCTGCGGGAGATGCGCGCCCGCCACATCAACACACCGGTCATCATCCTGACCGCCCGCGGCGAGGAATACGACAAGCTGGCCGGCCTGGAGAGCGGTGCCGACGACTACGTTGTCAAGCCCTTCTCTCCCCGTGAGCTGGTAGCCCGCGTCAAGGCCGTGCTGAACCGCACCATGCCCAAGCCCGCCGCTGCCTCCGACACCATGACCTTTGGTGAGCTGACCATCGACACGGCCAGCCACACGGTGCGCGTTTCCGGCGAGGAGGTGGCCCTGACCCCCAAGGAGTTCGACCTGCTGGTGTTCCTTGCTTCCAACAAGGGCATCGCCCTCAGCCGTGAAAAGATCCTGCAGAAGGTGTGGAACTACGACTACTTTGGCGAGGACCGCACCGTGGATACCCATGTCAAAATGCTGCGGGGCCATCTGGGCAAGTGCCGCAGCTACATTGCTACCGTGTGGGGCATCGGCTACAAATTCGACCCCGACGCAACGCGCTGATAAAGGAGCGGAGGATTCATGCGGCACCATCACTCCCCCGGCATCCGCGGCCAGCTGATGTGGTTTTTGTGTTGTATCTGTCTGTTCCTGCTGGCACTGGTGTGGTTTCTGTCCACCCAGCTGCTGGAACCGCTGTACACCAAGCACATTGAAAAACAGCTGACCACTCAGGCAGAAAGCATCACCGCCGAGCTGGACAAGGCTATTGCAAACGGCGAAGCCCTTTCGGCATGGTCTTTTGGCCATCTTACGGTCAACACCGCGTTTTTTGACCGGCTTGCCACCCAGCTGTACGCCAGCGGTTCGCTGAACAGCTTCTGTGTGGATATTTCCGATACCACCATGCGCACGATCTATAAGATCGAGAACCAGTCCTACTGCAACCTGCACGAAACGCTGCTCTCGGATTCCGCCAACAACGATATGATCGTTTCCACCGCTGTGGCCATGCGCAAGAAATGCCGCACCACCGGCGGCTTTGTGCAGACCCTGAATCCGCCGCGGCTCTCCGGCTCGGCACAGCTGCTGGTAGGGCGCAACACCTCCGGCGGCGAGTACACCGTTCTGGTCACTACCAGCCTTGTGCATGTGGCTGAAGCCGGCAGGGTGCTGAGCACCGTGCTGCCCATGGCAGCGGCGCTGATCTTTGCCTTTGCCATGACGGCAGCATGGCTGTTCAGTGAGTGGTTCACAAAACCGCTGCGCCAGCTTTCCAGCGCTGCCCGCCAGATGGCCATGGGCAACTATGCCGTGCAGGTGGATACCCGCCGCAGCGATGAGCTGGGCGATCTGGCCCGGGACTTCAATCACATGGCAAGCGAGGTGCAGCATTCTTCGCAGATGCAGCGCGACCTGCTGGCCAACGTCTCCCACGACCTGCGCACCCCGCTGACCCTTATCAAGGGCTATGCCGAGACGGTGCGCGACATTACCGGCGACGACAAGGCCCACCGCGATGAGCAGATGAACATTATCGTGGACGAGACCGACCGCCTGACCGCACTGGTCTCCAGCGTGATGGAGCTGAGCAAGGTGACCAGCGGTACCGACCGCTGTGAGCGGGTGAACTTTGACATGGGCCAGCTGTGCGACGAAGTGAGCGAACGCTACGACGCCATCTGCGCCCAGAACGGCTGGCAGCTCAAACTGGAGCTGCCGGACGAGGAACTGCCCGTTTACGCAGACCCCAACATGATGCAGCGCGCACTGCATAACCTGCTGGGCAACGCCATGCACCACATCGGCAAAGACGGCATCTTCATCCTGCGGGCCCAGCGCTGCACCGAGGGCGTGCGGATCGAGGTGGAGGACCACGGCCCCGGCATCTCTGCCGACGACCTGCCCTATATCTTTGATCGGTACTACCGCTCCCGTTCGGATGCCGGCAAGCAGGGCACCGGTCTGGGCCTTTCCATCACCAAGGCCATCTTCCAGCAGCACGGCTTCCGCTTTGGTGTACAGAGTGCCATTGGCATGGGCACTACGTTCTGGTTCATCATGAACGACCTGCCCGCCAATGCAGCCGAGATGGCCGGGCAGGAATAATCAGGAATAATTTTAAAGCCGGGATGACCGTGTGGTCGTCCCGGCTTTTGCTTTTTCTATAGAGCATCGTTTCTGCCCGCAATGCTGCGGCCATTCCAAATGATTTACTGGCTGGAATCTGCTGTGCGATAAATTCCGAATGTATTATCCGGTGCGGGCATTTCCACCCGGGAGGCACGATCATTCACAGCCCACATCATCCAGCCCATTGCAGCCAGTGCCGCCAGAATGATGATCCATTTGACAAAATTCGGCAGTTTTTTCATAGAAGATCCTTCAAATCCGTTTTATACTTTATTTTATATTTTCCGCTTTTATTCCGGTCTGCAAAGTTTCCGTGCACATCTGAGCAGCTCTTCGGCCTGCTGGCTGTCCAGCTGCTTCACCCATGCACCGCGCGCTGCTGCGCCCTCGCCGGTGCTGCCCGCTTCCGCAAAGCAGGCAAGATCCGAGTCGGTGCGGCTCTGCCAGGGCGAAAAGCCCTCCGGCGCGATGTGTGCACCAAGGCGGCAGTCCAGCACGGCAGTCTTTCCGGTGGGCCGCCACGGCCTGCCCAGAAACACCGTGCCCGCCGGGCAGTCGTCCGAAACAAAGTCGCAGTCCCAGAACACAAACCCGAGGCCATCGGCACGGCCCGAGGGAGCCGTGACGTAGCTTGCAGGCAGGTGGTTATTCACGGTGCGGATGGTGCACTGCTCAAACAGAGCGTCCGCGCCACCAAAAATAAAATCGATATCTCCCGCGATCTCGCAGTGCCGGTAATACTGGGCCGTCGGGCGGCGGGGCGCAAAACGGCCCGGGCCAAGGAAGCCATCCTTCTCCCGCTCCTTCTCCGGCAGAGGGGCGCAGAACAGCGTATCCTGATTGCTCAGCAGCCGCACATTCTCAAAGAGGGTGTGTGAGCAGTCCACATAAGCCGCCACGGCCTGCCCCACCTTTGCCCCGGGGCCGGCATCGTTTTCAATGGTCAGGTCCCGCACCCGCAGTTCTATCCCCCGGAAAAACGCGGTATAGCTGCGGAAGGTGTGGGTGGGCCTGCCGTCCGGGTGCGGCAGACTGCCGCCGTCGCCCCACACGATGCGGGTGCTTTCCATGCCTGCGCCGATCAGGGTGATATCCTGTTTTTCGCACACCAGCTTTTCGCGGTAAACGCCCGGGCCAATGCGGATCTCTGCTGCGCAGGCATAAGGCACGGCCAGCACCGCTTCGGACACCGAAGCAAAATCGCCGCTGCCATCCTGCGCTACGGTTATGGTAAGCATGTTTCTGTCCTCCCGTTTTGTTTCTATGCTTCCATAGTATACCTTCTCCTCCATCGAAAATCAACGAAGTTTGTATGAACATCAAACGCATTTTTCCAGCCGCAGCACCGCCGCCGTAATGTCGTCCGGCCTGCCGGTCTTCTGGGCGCGCACGCGGGCCGTTTCCACCAGCGTTTTTGCAACTTTTTCCGGCGTTTCTCCTGCCGCAGCGGAAAGCTCCAGCTGCTTTGCCACCCAGCCCGGGCCGTCCACCAGCAGCCCGTCCGAGACCAGCACCGCATAATCGCCCACCGTCAAATGCACCACCCGGCTCTGTCCGTTCACTCCGCCCAGAATGCCCACCGGCAGGCTGGTGTCACCCACAGCACGCACCCGCCCGCCGTGCACAAGGAAGCCCGGTGCCGCACCGGCCTTGAACAGCCTTGCCGTGCCGGTGTAAAGATCCACGCTGATGAGGTCCAGCGTGGCACCGCTCTCATCCTCACTTTTCAGGGCAAGGGCCACGTTGACCAGCCTTGCCGCCAGCTCTGCGGTAAAGCCCGCCTTGAGCAGCCGGGCCGTCAGCTCGGCGGCAAGGTTGCCATCCACGGCTGCAGGCCTGCCGGTGCCCATGCCGTCGCACAGGATCATCTGCGCTGCCGCCGGGCTGCAGAACTGCTGCACCGCATCGCCGGAAATACTGCCCCGCGCCGCCGCGCCCGCCATGCCGAACACGGCCCGCAGCACAGGCTTTTCGCTGAACAGCAGGGTGGTCATTCCCTTGCAGGAAAGCACCTGCGGCACTTCCAGCGTGCGGCGGCAGATGCGGCCCACCTCCCCGGCCAGCGCGGCCAGCTCCTGCGCCGAGAAGCGGGTGCGTGGCAGTGTGACCGCCGCATGGGTGCGGCCCAGATCATCCAGCGTGACGGCACACTCCTGCGGCGGAGTGCCAAGCTGCGCAAAAAAGTCCGCCACCCGGCCGGATTTATAGGGTTCCGGGTCGCCCGGACGGCCCAGCTGTTCTCCCAACACGCCCAGCGCTTCGGCCACGGCGCTGTACTGCTCGGTCAGGGCAGTGCGCATGGCTTCGGCATGAAGGCGGGCCTCCTTGCGGCTGCGGTACAGCGCAAAGGAGCGGTTTGCCGCTGCGCACAGTGCTGCCGGGTGGATGCACCGGGATAATTGTCCGGGCAATTGAGCCGTTTCCAGCCCGCCGCTGCTTTCCAGCAGAGGGCGCAGTGCTTCCATGCCCTCCAGCGTGGCGGCATACTCCTGCTTCCAGCAGGTATCCCGCCGCCCGCAGTTAAAACAAAGGGTATCATGTGTGTTGTCAATTACCCAATGGAAATCCTCACACCGGTGCGGCAGCGTTTCGTAGACATCGTTCACGGTCTCTGCCAGCGATGCAAGGCTCTGGGACACCTGTTCCAGCCGGGTGGCCGCTGCACTGTACTGCTGCGGCTGGGCCTGCCCTGCCTGCGGCTTTTCTTCCGGCTCCGGCACAAGCCATGCTGCGGGCATGGCCGCTACGGCCGTGATGCCGATGCAGACGTTCAGCAGATATTGGAACGCGCTCCCGGGCGGCTGCACACAGAGTGCACCGGTCACGCAGCCGCCCGCGTAGGCGGCTACCGTTTCCATGCGCCGTCCAGGTGCCAGCACCGCCGCTGCCACCGTGGCACAGGCAAGGCCGGATGCCGCAAAGCTGAGGGCCGGGTCTGCCGCGCACAGCGCAGCGCCCAGCACCGCACAGGCCGCAAGCGCGGCTTTGGCCTGCCCTTTGCTGCATAAATACAGTTCCAGTGCCGCGCAGACGATCACGCCCGGCAGCAGCTGCCACAGCTGCACACTGCCCAGCGCCGCCGCTGTGGCCGCACCCACCAGAAGCATCCCGGCACCCGGCTTTTCGGGCGCAAACTGCCGCAGACAAAAGCCCATAGCTGCGGCCAGCAGGGCATCTGCCGCACTGTAAAGCACCAGCTCTGCCCCGCCGCCGCCAAAGGCAAAGCACAGCGCCACGCCCACCAGCGTGCCGCAGCCCGCCAGTGCCGCCGGGGTCAGTGTTCTGGCACCCATCCACCGCGCTGCCACTGCAGCACCCAGTGCGCACAGCATACAGACACTGCGCAGCGAGAGTGCCCCAAACCCGTGCAGCAGCACACCCAGCGCCGCACCCGCCGCACAGGGGGCAAAGCAGTCCTCTGCAAAGCCCAGCACAAAGCCCAGACCAAAAGGCATCAGTGCACCGTACACAACGGCCCAGCCGCCCGCAAATCCCACTGCCACAGCCGCCAGCCTGCGCGCTGCCGGGCGCAGCTCCGCCCGCCGTGCCAGCGCTGCCCGCTGTCCATTCTGCCGCCCGACCGCTGCCAGACCCATCCGCTCTGTCATAAAAACTCCCCGCTTTCCGGCGGGGCGTTGTGGTTCTGTTCCCCGCGCTTTCTGCATATACTGTAGCGCGGGCGCGCGGCGATTTTTGGCGCGGTGCAGTGTTCTGCCGCAAACCGGCCCAAAGACGCAAAAAAGCCCTGCAGCGTTCAAAAATGCTGCAGAGCTTTGTGGTTTTATGGCAAAAATCAGCCGTTCAGCTTTTCAATTGCCGCTTTTACGCGGGCAAGGGTGGTTTCGCGGCCCATCATGCAGGCAAGGTCGGTGCCGCCGCCGGGGGTGCGCTGCTTGCCAGAAAGGGCAATGCCCAGCGGGTACAGCAGCCAGCCGTTCTTCTTGCCCAGCTCCTCAGCCTTGGCCTTGCAGGCGTTGAACACGCTGTCGCGGTCCGCAAAGTCCAGTGCCTCGTCGCTCAGCACGGGCAGCAGGGCCTCCAGGGCCTCTTTGGCGGTCTCCGGGGTGGTCTTCTGCTTCTTGTTGGCGTACAGGCTCACATCGTAGTCGGGCATGGCGTCAAAGAAATCCAGCTGCTCCGGGATCTCGCCCAGCACTTCGCAGCGGGGCTGCAGGTTTGCGCACAGCAGCTTCTTGTCGATAGAGGTGTGCACGGCCTTGTCGATCCACGGCTCCGCCTTCTTCTGGAACTCTTCCGGGGACAGGCGGCGGATATATTCCGCGTTGATGGCCCGCAGCTTGAGGGGATCGAAGATGGCCGGAGACTTGGAGATGCCGTCCGGAGACCAGATCTTGACCAGCTCCGGCAGGGAGAAGATCTCCTGCTCGGCATACTCGCCCTTGGGGCTCCAGCCCAGCAGGCAGATGTAGTTCAGCACGGCCTCGGTCAGGTAGCCCTTTGCCACCAGATCCTGATAGCTGGCATCGCCGTTGCGCTTGGAAAGCTTGTGCTGTGCGTCTTTCATGACCGGCGGGCAGTGGATGTAGGTGGGGACCTCCCAGCCGAATGCCTGGTACAGCAGGTTGTATTTCGGCGTACTGGAAAGATACTCGCTACCGCGGATGACATGGGTAATGCCCATCAGGTGGTCATCTACCACGTTGGCAAAGTTATAGGTCGGCATGCCGTCAGTCTTGATCAGAATCTGGTCATCCAGTTCGGAATTATTGACCTCAATGTGACCGTACACCACATCGTCAAAGCCGGTCACACCCTCGGCAGGGATCTTCTGGCGGATGACATAGGGCACACCGGCAGCCAGCTTGGCGTTGATCTCCTCCTGCGGCAGGTCACGGCAGTGGCCGTCGTAATGGCTCATTTCGCCGTTGGCTTTCTGCTGCTCATGCAGGTCGTTCAGGCGTTCCTCGGTGCAGAAGCAGTAGTAGGCTTTGCCCGCTTTGACCAGCTGCTCGGCATACTGTTTGAACATACCCATGCGCTGGCTCTGGACATAGGGGCCGACGGGGCCGCCGATATCCGGGCCTTCGTCCCAAGTCAAGCCGGTGGCGCGCAGCGTGTTGTAAATAATATCGGTTGCGCCCTCCACCAGGCGGCCCTGATCGGTATCCTCAATGCGCAGGATAAAGGTGCCGCCGTTGTGGCGGGCCTGAAGATAAGTATACAGTGCGGTGCGCAGGTTACCCACATGCATATAGCCCGTGGGGGACGGTGCAAACCGGGTGCGTACAGGATTAGCCATGGTAAAATTACCCCTACTTTCGTGATGATGTAACAGCATATGCAAACATATATAAGATAAGTTTACCCATGTTGCTCTTTCTTGTCAACGCCGTTTTTGCAAATTCATTGGTCAGCTTCTTTTGCACAGTTCCATCTTGCAAATTGTTTGCCCGCGTGATACAATACATGCTATAAACCAGTGATGCGAAAGTAAGACCGCCGGCGCACGCACAGAGAGCCTGGACAGCTGAGAACAGGCCGGAACGCGGGGCGGCACAATGGTTCGCAGAGGGCACGGGGAACGGCGCGAATGCCCAGTATCCGTTGACGGCAGCCACCGTTATCCGGCGGGGATGTTATTTGCATCCCGGTAAGCGGCCGCAGTTTGCGGCAAGCAAGGTGGCACCACAGGAAAAACTTTCCTGCCCTTGCACAGAGGCGCACCCGCTTCTCTGTGCGGGGGCAGTTTTTCTTTATTGAAAGATAGAAAGGAAGTATTCACCATGGCAGAACAAATTGAAAAGCGCAAGCGCATTCTTTCGGGCATCCAGCCCACCGGCACCCCCACGTTGGGCAATTATATCGGTGCGGTGCGCAACTGGGCCCTGCTGCAGTCGGATTATGACTGCCTGTATATGGTTGCTGACCTGCACGCTTTGACCGTGCGCCAGACCCCCGCCAACCTGCGCTGTCAAACCCGCGAGATGGCCGCCCTGCTGCTGGCTGTGGGCATTGACCCGGAACAGCATGTGCTGTTTGTGCAGAGCCATGTTCCCGCCCACTGCGAGCTTTCCTGGGTTTTGGCCTGCAACACCCAGTTTGGCGAACTTTCCCGCATGACCCAGTTCAAGGATAAAAGCGCCAAGCACCCGGATAACGTCAACGGCGGTCTGTTCACCTACCCTGTTCTGATGGCGGCCGACATCCTGGTTTATAACGCGGATCTGGTGCCCGTTGGCCAGGACCAGACCCAGCACCTGGAAATTGCCCGCACGATTGCCAACCGTTTCAACGGCATTTACGGTGATACCTTTACCCTGCCCGCCGGTTACGTTCCCAAGGCAGGCGCCAAGATCATGAGCCTGGCCGAACCCACCAAAAAGATGAGCAAGTCCGACACCAACGCAAACGCCTTTGTGCTGATGACCGATGATAAGGACACCATTGTGCGCAAATTCAAGCGCGCCGTAACCGATTCTGACGGCGTTGTGCGGTTTGACGCCGAAAACAAGCCCGGTGTTTCCAATCTGATGACCATTTATTCCACCTTTACCGGCAAGGACCTGGCCGCTATTGAGGCTGAGTTTGCCGGCAAGGGTTACGGTGATTTCAAGCTGGCCGTTGCCGAAGTGACTGCTGACGCCCTGGCCCCCGTGCAGGCCGAGTATGGCCGCATTCTGGCTGACAAAGCCTATGTGGACAGTGTGCTGAAATCCGGTGCCGAGCGTGCCGCCCGCCTTGCCAACCGTACCGTCAGCAAGGTATACCGCAAGGTCGGTTTGATGCAGTTGGACAAATAATTTTTGCTTTGTCATAAAAACACAGCGGATGTTCCCGATGACGTGGGAGCATCCGCTGTTTTGGTTTTTGCGGTAAAACAAAAAGTAATGCGTGTTATGCGGGACGATGCAAGCATCGTCCCCTACAATTCAGGTTTCGTTTGCTGCGGATTTGTGATGCGCAGTGCGGCAAAGTTTCTCTGCGGCGGGGTGAGGGCACCCCGCCCTACAGGTTGTTTTTTATGTCCGTAACACATCACAAATACTCTGTATGGAACGGTCTTGACCGTTCCGGAGCCTCCTGCTTATATCCCATAATCGAATTTACCACAGGGCCCGTCCGGGGCGTTGGGGGACGCTGCCCCCTACAAATAAAATATTACGCCATCACATTTTTGGGAACACTCGTGTTATGGCAACACCGCACAATTCCCGCCTTACGGCTTAAGCACCGCTCCGACGGCTG
>OIAA01000819.1_pt1 | contig 10612 bp, 10 predicted proteins | sample 1580591 | NCBI WGS metagenome assembly OIAA01 (sample SAMEA3882556, study PRJEB24775) | human gut metagenome | biome: human-associated habitat; feature: intestine environment; material: feces | place: Netherlands | collected 2009/2010
AGGCCACCCGGAGAACGAACGCTGCGACCAGCTTGCGGTCGCCCAGAGCCAGGCACATGGCGGGAGACAGGGACGATGAACGATACTTTTCTGCCCGGGAACGGGTTCGACACCTACGAAGAGCAGGACCGGGTCCTGATGGGTCTGAGCGGCAGCGTGCGCAGCGGCGTGGCGGTCCGCATCCTGCAGCAGCAGGGCTTTGCCGTGGCGGCAGCCGTCGTCCGGCTGGCCGACACCCCCGAAGAGCACGCCGCCGCAGAGGCGGCCAAGGCGCTGGCCAAGAAGCTGGACGTGGAGTGCATCGCCCTCAACGCCGAGGCTCTGGCCGGGCAGGACGTCGAAGCCGCCCGCTTCGCCGCCCTGCTCACCGCCGCCGACAAGCTGGGCATCCAGTATGTCGCCTCCGGCCACTATGCCCGGATGGAGACAGACGCGCAGGGCGTGAGCCACCTCTTCCCGCCCGAGAGCGGCACTCCGGACGAGAGCGACCGCCTCGCAGCTCTTTCTCCCGAAGTTCTGACCCGCCTCATCCTCCCGCTGGGCGATTTTGCACCCGAGGATGTGGAGGATATGGCGAAAGATTTTAAATTGTAAGATTCCTTCTGTTATCGCACAAAACCTTCCCTCTTCGCCAGAGGCTCCCCTACAAGGGGAGCTGGCGAACGAAGTGAGCCTGAGAGGTTGTATGAAGGAAAGCCTAACTGTAAACCGCAGCTGGACTCAACCTCTCCGTCACGCCTGCGGCGTGACACCTCCCCTACCGAGGGGAGGCCTTGGCATTCCATAAAGTTTCGTCTTTATCCCAGATAGAAGCGTCAAAAAATCCCCCGTGCAGCTGTGCCGCACGGGGGATTTCATTTTTTCATCAGTTCTGGGGATGCACGATGTCGCGCCAGTCGAGGTCGCCGCGCTCAAGGCCGTGGATGAGGACTTCCGCAGTGGCGATGTTAGTGGCCAGCGGGATATTGTGCACATCACACAGACGCAGCAGGGTCATCTCGTTCGGCTCGCTGGGCTTTGCATTGATGGGGTCGCGGAAGAACAGCAGCAGATCGACCTCATTGCAGGCGATGCGGGACGCGATCTGCTGATCACCGCCCTGTACACCTGCCAGAAAGCGCTGCACCTGAAGGCCGGTGGCTTCGGCGATCATCTTGCCGGTCGTACCGGTGGCCACCAATTTATGCTGGCTCAAAATCCGGCAATATGCCGTACAGAACTGCACCATCAGCTCTTTTTTGGAGTCATGCGCAATCAGTGCAATCGTCATCGGTCAACCTCTCCTTTTCCCATTCCCCTGTCCGGGACAATCATCTTGCACATATCATAGTATCACAGTTTCCGTCTTTTTACAACTGTTTTTCAGCCAAAAGTCCCAAATTTTCATAACTTTCTGCCAAATCCACGCACCATCGCTCAGGCGGCGGGCTGGTCTGCGGGGGCGTCGCCGTTTCCCACGGCCTCCGGCGCGTCCTGCCCGTCCACGGCTGCATCCGAAGCGCTGTCTGCCTCCGGCTCTTCCATGGTCAGGGTCCCCTCCTTCAGGGCGGCGTAGGCGTTGAAGATGTCAGCCACAAGGTTGCCTGCGCGGGCACCGCCGCCGCCGTACTCGATGACGATGCCCAGCGCGATCTCTGCGTCCTCCGCCGGGCCATAGGCGATCATCATGGTGTTGGTGTAGTGCTTGCGGGTGCTGCCGACGTAGTACGTCTCGCTGCGCTGGGGAGTACCAGTCTTACAGGCGATAGTGACGGGGTAATTGCTCAGGCCCGATACCGTCTCTGACACGCCGATCATGCCCTGCTTCACGAGGTCGAAGGTGTCGCCCCGGTCCTCGATGACGTCCATCACCTCGGGCTGAGTCTCCTGCAGCACCTCGCCGGTGTTGGTGTCAAGGATGGCCTTGACGAAGTGGGTGCGGTAGCGGATGCCCCGGTTGGCCAGCGTACCGGCATAGGTGGCCAGCTGAACAGGGGTGACGACGGTGTTGCCCTGACCGATGGCCGCCTGAACGTCCAGCGAGGCCGTATAGTTGGAGTCGTTCTTGGTGGTCAAACGGCCGGTGGCCTCGTTGACCTCCACACCGGTGCGGACGCCGAGGCCCATCTTGTAGGCGTAGGCGTCGTAGACGTCACTGGTGGTGCGGCGTCCCACGTCGTAGAAGAAGATGTTGCAGCTCCACTTGATGGCCGTGATGACGTCGATGTTGCCGCTGTGGCCGTGGCGGGTGCACTTGGGGCGGTAGGTATCATAATAGGTATACACACCGTTGCAGTAGACCGTGGAATAGCGGTTGATGACGCCGGCATCCAGCGCCGCCACCGCCACGGCGGGCTTGAAGGTGGAGCCGGGGGTGTACAGGCCCTGCAGGGCGCGGTTGAGCAGCGGCAGGCCGGGGTCTGCGCTGTACTCACTGTACTGGGTGGCGAAAAGGTTCTGGTCGTAGCTGGGGTAGTTGGAGGCCGCCAGCACGCTGCCGTCCTTGGTGCTGATGACCACCACCGCACCGGCCGCGGCCTTGGCCGAGCTTCCGGTGTTGTAGGTGCTGTTGATCATCTCGATGTTCTTGGCCAGCGCCTTGTCCACGGCCTGCTGGAACGCGCTGTCAATGGTGAGCTGGACGGTATGGCCCGGCTCCGGCACCGTCGTCATGGCCGTACCCACGATGACGCCGTCCGAGCTGCGGGTGATGGTCTCGACGCCGTCCCTGCCCCGCAGCTCGTCTTCGTAGACGGCCTCAAGGCCCGACACGCCGATCATATCGTTCATATTATAGCCCTTTTCCCGCAGAGGGTAGGTGGTCTGACCGTTCTCGTCCGTCACCTTCCACTTTTCGGCGGTGATCTTGCCCACGCGGCCCAGCACATGGGGGATGATGTCCCCCTCGTCGTAGCTGCGGGTGCTGGTCTCCACGATCTCCACGCCGGGCAGCGTCAGACTGTTCTCCTTGATGGTCGCTACCGTCGTTTCGCTGACATTCTCAGCCATGACGAAGTTATTGATGTTAGAGAACGCCTGCTGCTGCATCTCATAGTGGATGCCGCCCAGCACTCTCTGCCAATGGAGTGAGTAATTTTCCAGCTTGTAATCCTCCACCAGCTTTTCCATCACGTCGTCGGCGGTGGCGTACTGCTGCAAGCCCAGCGAGTCCTTCATGGCCGCAAGGGCCTTCTGGTCGCTGGTGCTGTCGGCCTGTGCGGTGAAGCTGTAGTGCCCCGCCGCATCCGGCTCCCCGATGAGGAGCGAGTCGTTCCAGCTCTCGCCGTGGGCTTCCAGCAGGTCTACGACCTTCTGGAGCATGGTGTCGAGGTCTTCGTCTCCCATCAGCAGCTTGCTCAGTACCACATTGTAGCTGGTGGTGCTTGCCGCGATGCGGCGTCCGGCGCTGTCCACGATGTCGCCGCGGGCGGCGGTGACGGTAAAGTTGTAGTCGGTGGTGTTGGTCGCCTGCGCCTTGAAGCTCTCCCCGTTGACCAGCTGCAGAAAGATCAGCCGCAGCACATACACCGCGATGAGCACCGAGGCTACGGCGATGAGCGCAGCCATCCGGCGCACCATGATCTTGTGTTCGTCTTGATTCATCCGTTCTCCTTCCGGCGGAGTCTGGCATCACACCACGCCGTTATCGATCTTGAATTCCGCGCTGATGCGTTGGACGGCGCGGTGGAGCAGCCAGCTCCCCGGGGCTGTGAGCAGGGCCGACGGCAGCACGGCCCAGAGGAAGCGCTCCGCTGCCCCTGCGTAGCCCGGCATATAGTAGAAAAACAGCCAGTCTGCGGCCAGCACCAGCAGTGCGCCCCCCACAGCCAGCAGCACGAAGTTGGAAGGGGTATCCTTCAGGTAGAGCTGGACGATGACCGATACCCCGAAGCAGAGGATCATCATCTCCAGCGCCAGCATCCCCACCGTGCGGCCGGCCGTGTAGTCCCACATCAGGCCGCACACCGCGCCGAAGATGGCCCCGGCGAACTCGCCCTCAAGGGCGGACACAGCCAGACCCAGCGGCAGCAGCCAGAGCGGCTTTGCAGCCCCGAACTGGAACAGCCCCGGCGTGGTCTGCACTACGGTGCAGACTACCAGCAGGAGGATATAGCAGCCCCATTTCAGCATCTGGCTGCGGCTGCGTTTGCGGCGAGATTCCATCTCCGACCCTCCTCAGTAGCTGGTGATGATGAACACATGGCGCACCGTGCGGGGGTCTGCGCCCGGCTTGATGACTGCCAGCATGGACTTGCCGCTGGCCTCGGGGGTCAGCTCCTTGATGACGCCCACCAGCACCTCCGGCGGGAACACCCCGCCCAGACCGGTGGTGATGATCTGGTCTCCTGCCTTGCTCATCGTGCTCCGGGCGAGGTTGGTCAGGACGCAGAGGCCGTCGGCGGCATATTCGGCGCTGCCGGTGATGATGCCGTTGTCCCGGGTGCGGGACACGACGCCCGCGGCGTTGAAGCTGGGGTGCAGGATGGTCATGACCTTGCAGCTGGTGAGGTCTGCTTCCCGCACCACGCCCAGCAGATAGCCCTCGTCGCTGATGACCGCATCGTTGACGGCCACACCGTCCAGCGTGCCCCGGTCCAGCGTGAAACCCCAGAAGGAGTCCAGCGGGTCGCGGCCGATGACGAAGGAGGAGGTGTAGCTCATCTCGGGGTGCTGCTCCTGAATGTTGGTCAGTGCCTTGTAGGCCTCGTTCTCCGCCTTGAGCTTGTCGTAGTCCACCATCTGGGCGCGGAGGGCGGCGTTCTCCTCGGTGAGGGTCTTGTTCTCTTCCAGAATGGCGTCGATGTCGGCGTAGTTCTCCCACAGGGAGGCCACCCCGCCGCTCAGCTTTGCCGCCGCCCGCTGGAACGGGGCCACCGCCACGCTCAGCAGCTCCTGCGGGGCGGCGGTGAGGCGGCCGTTCGCGCCTGCATAGGCCATGATGCCCACAAGGAAGACCGCGATGGCGATGAGTATCTTAAATTTCCATGTGTCAAAAAAATCCTTCAAGACGGGCTCCCCTCCGAATCTGCAAAAAAGCGCGGACAGCCGTGCCATCCGCGCTCAAAGTCTCATCTTCTGCGGCGCAGCAGCGCAAAGGTCTTTTCCCCGGCCTGCCGCCGCAAATGGCACAGCCAGAGCTTACATATGACCGCCGTCGGTATCCAGAACATCATGCAGGACGTCCACATGATCCAGCACAGCGCCAGCGCCCTTGGCCACGCAGTCCAGCGGGTCTTCGGCCACATGGACGTCGATGCCGGTCTCGCTCTCGATGAGCTTGTCAAGGCCGCGCAGCAGTGCGCCGCCGCCGGTCAGGGTGATGCCGTGGTCGATGATGTCGGCGCTCAGCTCAGGCGGCGTGCGTTCCAGCGTCTCCTTGATGGCGCTGGTGATCTTGACCAGACACTCCAACAGGGCCTCGCGGACATCCTCCGAGTGGACGATGACATTCTTGGGCAGGCCGTCCACGAGGTTGCGGCCCTTGATCTCGAGGGTCATCTCGGACTCCATCGGGTAGGCAGAGCCGATCTCGATCTTGATCTGCTCGGCGGTGCGCTCACCGATGAGCAGATTATACTTGCGCTTGATAAAGGCGATGATCGCCTGATCGAACATATCGCCCGCCATCCGGACGCTGCGGGAGGCCACGATGCCGCCCAGAGAGATCACAGCGATCTCAGCCGTGCCGCCGCCGATATCCACGATCATGCTGCCGGTAGGTTCGCTGATGGGCAGACCGGCGCCGATGGCCGCTGCCATCGGCTCTTCGATGACCGACACCTGACGGGCACCGGCCTTCAGGGCAGCTTCCCGCACTGCGCGGCGCTCCACCTCGGTGACGCCCGACGGGATGCAGATGACCACACGGGGGCGGGAGAACATGCTGTTGCCGCAGGCCTTCTTCAGGAAGGTCTCCAGCATATTGGCGGTGATGTCAAAATCAGCGATGACACCGTCCTTCAAGGGGCGGACCGCCACGATGCTGCCGGGGGTGCGGCCGATGACGGCCTTTGCCTCGGCGCCCACACAGCGCACCTCGTCGCTCTTGGTGTCCACAGCTACGACGGAAGGCTCACGCATGATGATGCCCTTGCCCTTCATGTAAACGAGGGTATTGGCCGTACCGAGATCGATTCCAACATCCTTTGAAAACAAGCTCATATTCTCTATCTCTCCTTACGAATTTCCAAGGTCTATTCCAAAATGCAGAGCCGCCCTCCCAGACCAGTCGGCAGCCCATCGCAGAATAACACGTATTTATTATAGCCGCAAGACGCGCTTTTCTCAAGCATTTCCGCAAACTTTTTCGAGTTTTTTCATTTTTCTGCGTCCCGCATCAGAATCGGCCCAGCAGGCGGGCCGTCCGGCTGACCGGCAGGCCCATGATGGTGTAGTAATCCCCTTCCAGCCGGTCGAGCCAGAGGGCGGCGCGGCCCTGAATGGCGTAAGCGCCGGCCTTATCATAGGGTTCCTTGGTGGCCGTGTAGGCGTCGATTTCCTCCTCCGGGATGGGGAAAAAGGTCACTTTGCAGCTGTCCACAAAGCTCTCGGTGCGCAGGCCGTCCGACACGCAGACACCGGTGTGCACCTCGTGGGTGGCACCGGACAGGGCGCGGAGCATCCGCTCGGCGTCCTCCACGCTGTGGGGCTTGCCGAAAACTTCGCCGCCCACGTCCACGACGGTATCACAGCCCAGCACCACAGCGCCGGGATGGTCTTTTGCCACGGCGAGGCATTTGCCCCGTGCCAGCTTTTCCACCAACTGGGCCGGGGTGTCCGCCGTGACGGTGCTCTCGTCGAAATCACTCACGCAGATGGTGAAATCCGTTGTATATAAGCTCAGAAGCTCCTTCCGGCGCGGACTGCCGGAGGCTAAGATCAGGTCCATGCTGTTCTCCTTTTATTTCCCCGTCGAGCCGAAGCCGCCCTCACCGCGGGAGGTCTCCTCCAGCGCGTCGGCCTGCGCGAAAGCCGCTGTATACACGGGTGCGATGCAGAGCTGGGCCACCCGCTCCCCGGGCTGGATGGTATAGGCCTCCGCCCCCAGATTGACCATCGGCACCTTCAGCTCGCCGCGGTAGTCGCTGTCCACGACGCCGACACCGTTGGCCATGCAAAGGCCGTGCTTGATGGACAAGCCGCTGCGGGCATAGACCAGCGCCACCGCGTGTGCGCCGGGCAGTTCGATGGCAAGGCCGGTGGGCACCAGCACCCGCTGCATGGGCTGGACGGTCAGCGGCTCATCCAGCACGGCGCACAGGTCGGCGGCGGCAGAGCCGGAGGTGGCGTAGGCGGGCACCTTGGCCCGGGAGTCTAACACTTTGTATTTTACAGTAATGGGTTCCATAGTATACCTCTTTAATTTGTCCCCTTGAAATAGAGTCCTCTCGTGAACTCTCCCTCGAAGGGTGCGTGCTGTCGGATGCTGTCGAGGATGGCAGCAGCCTCCTCCCTGCTTTCCAGCGTGAAGTAGGCCACGCCGTAGTCCACGGTCAGCGCACCGGGCTTGTCGCCCATATAGATGGGCACCGGATTATAAATAGTACGGACGCCCAGCCCGCACCGCACCGGGAACTTCTTCGCCTTGCGGTCGGTGAGCAGGCCGGTCTTGTCGCAGTGGGCGCAGTCGTGGATATTTTGCAGCGGGCAGGCGCGGGTGACCATCAGCGGCATATGGCCGTAGGTGATGACGCCGGTGGGGACAGGTCTGCCCTCGTGGGTGGGCGCGATGGTGCTGATGTCGCTGTCCTTCACCTCGGGCAGGATGAGCACCGAGCCAAGGCCGAGGTCGGCATAATACTGGGCCGCGAGGTTATTGGTGACATTGAGGCCGAAGCCGCCGGTCATGGGCAGACCCCGGCAGAGCCGCAGGTGGGCGATGTTGCTCACCTCATAGCCCGCAAAGCCCGCGTCCTGCGTGGCCGCGATGCGGCGGGCGGTGTCCTCCTCCAGTGCACCGAACATGACCCGGGGCAGCTCCAGCAGTGTCTTTTCCCGCCACTCGCGGGGGACGCGGTCGGCCTGCCCGATGGGCAGGATGAGGTACTCCACTCCGCTCAGGGCCTGTTCCGGCACCTGCTCCCAGCGCTCGAACCGGGCGCGGAGGGTGCGATGGGGCGGCAGGGTGCGCAGGGGCAGAGGCGGAAGCTCCACCTCGTTCACCGGCCACGGGCGCAGGGTCTCCCGCTTTTTCAGCAGGGCATCCAGCGCCTCGCGGCGCAGCTCGTTGACGGCGCTGCCCGGCACGAACCACGGCCCGCCGTCCATCTCCACATCGATCTTCTCCGCCGCGAAAGGGGTGCCGCCGGTCTTGCTCAGGCTGCGGCTCAGGCTCTCGGTGGGGTCGGTGCGGGCGGGCTGCAGCTCAAAATCGCCGTAGGCAAACGCTTTATTGCCGTCCGCATCGGTCACGGTGAGCTTCTCGCCGCCCTCTTCGATCTCCAGCCGCATGGTCACCGGCACCCGGGAGCGCTCCCGGCGGTAGAGCTCCCGCAGCATAGGCAGGGTCTTTTTGGTCAGCTCGGCGTCCGCTTCGCTGCGCACGCCGAACATGGTGCCGTCGATTTTTCCGTTCAGATAGCCGGAAGTGAAACCCGAGCGGCTGAAGGCGTTCTTCAGCAGGTCGCGGTCATAGGCGCGGCCCTCGCGGCCCGCCAGACAGGCGCTGACGGCAGCCGCAACATACTCCGGCGTCCGCAGACGGCCTTCGATCTTCGCCGAAGCCACGCCGATGGCCTGCAGCTTGTCCAGCTTGTCGATGACGGAGTTGTCCTTGAGGGACAGGTGATGCAGCCGGCCCGGCTTGCCCTCCGGCAGGGCGTTGGCCTCGAAGGGCAGGCGGCAGGGTCCGGCACAGGAGCCGCGGTTGCCGCTTCGTCCACCCAGAAAGGCCGACATATAGCACTGGCCGCTGACGCACATACAGAGGGCGCCGTGGACGAAGCACTCCGTCTCGATGCCGCAGTTCTTGGTGATGTGCTCCACCTCGGGCAGGCTCAGCTCACGGGCCAGCACCACCCGGGCAAAGCCCAGCTCTTTCAGTTCCAGCGCGCCCTGCAGCGTATGGACGCTCATCTGGGTGGAGCCGTGGCGGGGCAGGTCGGGGGCGATCCGCCCGATGAGCTGTGCCACCGCCAGATCCTGGCAGATGACCGCATCCGCGCCGCTCTCGGCCACAGCCTTCACGGCACCGGCCAGCGCGGCCAGCTCCCCGCCGTAGACCGTGGTGTTCAGTGCCACGTGCACCTTGACACCCCGCGCGTGGCAGAACCGGACTGCCTCCTTCAGGCTGTCCGCATCAAAATTTCCGGCTCCTGTGCGGGCATTGAAGCCCGAAAAGCCCAGATATACCGCGTCCGCACCGCTGAACACCGCGGCGCGGAGCATCTCTTCACTGCCCACCGGGGCAAGGATCTCGATCTTTGGCATAATACTCCCTTTGTTCCGGCGCGCTCACCGCGCCCCCATTCACGCTTCCGTCTTTGCTTCCCGGTCGGCCTTCTGCTTGGCCTGCAGGCGTGCCAGCTGCTCCCGCAGGGCATCGTTTTCACGCCGCAGCGTTTCATTTTCCGTTCTCACCTTATCCTCAGCCAGCTTCGCCCTGGCGGCATCGGCAATATAATCCTGGATCTGGCTGCGCATATTCTCGGCGCTGCCGGTGCTCTTGCGGTATTCGTCCAGATAATCCATGGCGCAGAACACCGCCGCCTTAGTCACCGAAAGATTCGCATTATCGTCCAAAAGCTTGGTGATGTCTTCATCCAGCTTTTTCGCCAGCGATAAAATATATTTTTCCGGGTCCGTCGTAGCAATGGCATACGGCGTACCTGCAATGTTCACCCGTACCTTGTTGACCATATCTGTTTCCCCTTTTTATCCTTTTTTGCCCGCAGCGGGCAGTGATCTTCTGATTTTTGCCGGGAAATGGCACCGTTCCCGGTACCGTTTTTGTGTCTTGTCACCCGCCGGGCGAGTTACCCGGCACATTTCTCCCGGAGTTTGTCCCCGAAAATGTTTCGGAACACAGCTTTCTCTCCCTATTATAATATAAATAAGCATCAAGAAAAAGTGTATTTTTTGAAATTTTGGCATATTTATCAGAAAGTTCAATAAAAAAATGTCAGTTACGGAAAAAATCCCCTGATTCCTTGCATTTGTCATTCTGCCATATTATAATATTTTTGTTATGTTGGCGGCAGAGCAAGTGAGGGAAAGTGCCTGCAGGCGCCAATTATTTCAATTATTTTAGCAAAGCTGAAAACTTATGCGGATAGGAGTACCTTTATGACATCGAAAGAATTCGGTAAACTTCTTCAGGACAAGCTCACCAGCGAGTACGGCGTGGAGCTGAGCGTTGCTTCCAACCAGCAGATCTACCGCTCTCTGGCCCTGATCTGCCGTCAGATGATGAGCGAGAACCACAAGAAGTTCCAGTCCAAGGCCATTGGCACCGGCACCAAGCAGGTGTATTATCTGTGCATGGAGTTCCTGATGGGCCGCAGCCTGAAGACCAGCCTGCTGAACCTGGGTCTGGACGAGGTGGCAAAAAAGGCCCTGTCCGACGCTGATATCAGCATTGACAGCATCTTTGAGGAAGAGCCGGATGCAGGTCTGGGCAACGGCGGTCTGGGCC
>OIAA01000829.1_pt1 | contig 10488 bp, 7 predicted proteins | sample 1580591 | NCBI WGS metagenome assembly OIAA01 (sample SAMEA3882556, study PRJEB24775) | human gut metagenome | biome: human-associated habitat; feature: intestine environment; material: feces | place: Netherlands | collected 2009/2010
CCGGTCATAATGATTGTTCTGGCTTTGGGCTTGTCTACAATAGCTCCCGTAAAAAGAAATGCGGAAGGTTACCGAGTCCCTCGGACGTGGGCCTAACCAAAGTCTTTGAACGGATGTGTCTCTATGGACGCATTCGCTTGATTTTGGTTGGGCTATATTTATGAAGGGACATGCCACCATGGGTTTCTTTTCTCGCCTGATGGGCGGTTCGGATGAGCAGAAGACTGCAACTTCCGAGTTCGAAATCCTCGCTCCCGTTTCCGGCGAGCTTGTTCATCTGGAAAAAACCAATGACCCCGCTTTTAGCAGCCGTGCCGTGGGCGATGGCGTTGCCGTGGTTCCCCAAGAGGGAACGGTGTGCGCTCCTGTCTCCGGTACCGTCGCGGCGCTGTTCCCGACCGAGCACGCGCTGGGTATCATGTCCGACGACAGCTCTGCTCAGGTGATGCTGCATATCGGAATCGATACTGTTAAGCTTGAGGGCAAGGGCTTCCATGCGCTCGTTGCCCAGGGCGATCATGTCGACGCGGGCCAGCCCCTCGTCGAGGTCGATTTCGACGCGGTCCGCGCCGCCGGCTTCGATCCCACGGTCTTCGTTATCGTGTGCGAGCGCTCGGAGAACTCGACTCTTCGTGAGCATGCTTCCGGCCCTGTTGCTGTTAAAGAGCCTGTCGTCTGGCTTTCCGAGTAAATTCTTGTGGTGGGTACCGTGGTTATCAAGCGAGTTTTTAACAACAACGTCGCAATGGTCACTTCGGACGATGGCTCCGAGCTCATCGTCATCGGTCGAGGCCTCTGCTTTGGCCGTCATGCCGGCGATGCCATCGACGAGGCGTCAGTCGAAAAGACCTACGCGTTGCAGGAGGGAACTTCTCAGGATTCGCGTACGATTGACCGCTTGGCTCATCTTTTGGAGTCCATCCCCACCGTCAACCTCGTGATTTCCGAGGAAATCGTTCAGATGCTTCGTCGAGAGCTCAATGTCGACATCAACGATAAGATTCTCATTGCTCTCGCAGACCATATCAGCCTTGCCTTGGAGCGCGAGCGCAAGGGCGTTCCCTGCGAGAACCCGCTGCTGCTCGAGATCCAGCAGTTCTATCGCAAGGAGTATGCGCTTGCGGGCCGTGCGCTGCAGATTATCAAGGAGTATATGGGCATCCAGATGAGCGAAGAAGAGCAGGGTTTTATTACGCTGCATATCGTCAACGCCACTATGCCGCAGCGCTCTGACCGTCTGATTGTTTCGGTCCAGCTTGTTCGCGACGTGCTCGCGATTGTTTCCGAGCACTATGCCACGACCCTTGACGTCACCTCGTTGCCGTACGAGCGTTTCGTTCGCCATCTGCAGTTTTTTGCGCAGCGAGCGCTCGATCCCGCGGCGGGGCAGGTCAATGGCGACGCGCTGTTCCGTATCGATGAAACGGCGTATCCGAGGGCGTTCTCGTGTGCGGAGTCAATTGCCGACCACTTAGCGTCTACCTATAACGTTGTCGTTACCGATGCCGAGAAGAGTTATCTCGCATATCACATTGTTAACCTGCTTGGAGAACCTGGTCTCTAGGCATAACGTGCCCACACATCGATTGATATAAGGCAAGGCTCACGGTCTTGCCCAGGGCACATCTGTCTTAATTTGCGGAAAAGGAAGGGGAGTACCGCTATGACCGCAAAAAAGAAGTTCAATTTCAAAGCGCCGTTGGAGGTGTTCGCGAAGTCAATCGTTCAGCCGATGATGTATCTCTCGGTTGCCGGCATTCTGCTCATCGTGGGCATTATTCTGACCAACAAGACCATCTGCGCCGTGATTCCTGTGCTGGGCTCCGGTCCGTTCCAGCTTGTGGGCGCCGTTGTCTATCAGTCGCTGATGTTTATCATCAACAACCTCTCGATTCTGTTCTGCGTGGGCATCGCCGGCGCCATGGCAAAGAAGAACAAGGGCCATGCTTCGCTGATCGCCCTGATGTCGTTCTTCCTGTTCCTGCAGGCCAATAACATCGTGCTCAACGCCACCGGCTCTCTTGCCGAAGCGAGCGGCATGCTCGGCCTTACCGGAACCGGCCAGGCCACCGGTGCTGTGTTCAACAAGTACTCGAACAAGCAGTTCCCCATTGCCCTTTCGATGTTCTCGGGCGTTCGCTTTCCGTTCCTGATCATGATCATCATTTCCTGGATTATGGGCGCTGGCTTCTGCATCGTTTGGCCTCCGGTTCAGGGTGCCATCTCCTCCGTTGCCGGCATCATTAAGGAGTCGGGCAACATCGGTCTGTTTATCTACGGCATGCTCAACAAGCTGCTCGTTCCCACCGGTCTGCACCACCTCATCTACACCCCGTTCCAGTTCTCCGATGTGGGTGGCACCCTGACGCTGGGTGATCAGGTTATCGCCGGCGCCTATCCCATCCGTGTTGCCGAGATGGCAATGACGGGCCAGCCCTTCTCCGATAGCACGTATTTCAACAGCTACACCTTCAACAACCTGTGGCCCTACATCGGTATCGGTCTCGCCTTTATCTTCACCGCTTACAAGGGGAACAAGGATAAGACCAAGGCCGTTATCATCCCGCTGATCATCACCGCCGTGCTCTCCTGTGTCACCGAGCCCATGGACTTCCTCTTTGTCTTTGCCGCTCCCGTGCTCTTTGTCGTTCACTCGGTTCTTTCCGGCATCTTCCTGGTTCTGCTCAAGGTCCTCTCCGTGCCCGCTTCGACTGCAGGCGGTATCATCAACATCGTGGTTTCCAACCTGGTCCTCGGTGTCGACAAGACCAACTGGCCGATGATGCTGGTGCTTGGAGTCGTCAACGCCGCTCTGTACTTCTTCCTCTTCACCTTCCTTATTAAGAAGCTCAACCTCCACACGCCTGGCCGCGAGGAGGAGTCCGAGCTCGCCGAGTCCGTTGCCGAGGGCGAGGCCGCCGCGTCTGTCGCGGTGAAGCAGGGCGCTGTTGCCGCAGCTCCCGCAGAGGGCGTCGATGCAGGTATTGCCGACCTGGTCGCAGGTCTTGGCGGCAAGGACAACATCGAGGAGCTCGAGAACTGCTTTACGCGTCTTCGCGTGAACGTTAAGAACCCGGACCTCATCGATGAGAACCTCATCAACCACGTGCCCAACAGCGGCATCAACCGCAACGGCAACAATATCCAGATCATCTTTGGCATGAAGGTCGCCGAGATGCGCGACAAGGTCGAAAACGCAATTGAGAAGGAGCAGTAAACAATGATCATTACTCTGTGTGGTGGCGGATCCACCTTTACCCCTGGCATCGTCAAGTCCATCGCTCTGCGCAAGGACGAACTCGACGTTGACGAGATTCGTCTGTACGACATCAACGAGGAGCGCCAGCGCAAGATCGGCGTGCTCGTGGACTGGATTCTGCACGAGGACCTCGGCCTGGACATCAAGCTCACGGTGACCACCGACAAGGAGACGGCTTTTACCGACGCGAGCTTCGTGTTTGCCCAGATGCGCGTGGGCGGCTACGCCATGCGCGAGCAGGACGAGAAGATTCCGCTGCATATGGGAATCATCGGCCAGGAAACGGTGGGCCCTGGCGGCATGGCTTACGGTATGCGCTCCATGCATGACATGGTTGAGATCGTCAACGACGTTCGCGCTCATAGCCCGGAGGCGTGGATTATCAACTACACCAACCCGGCTGCTATTGTGGCATATGGTCTCGAGCGCGTCCTGCCCGATGAGCATCGCGTCCTCAACATCTGCGACCAGCCTGTCAACCTCATGCGCTCTTACGGTCGCCTGCTCGGTCGCGATATGAGCAAGACGGAGCCCGTGTACTTCGGCCTCAATCACTTCGGTTGGTTCAAGCACATCTACGATGAAGAGGGCCATGACCTCGTCCCGCAGATTAAGGAGTACACGGAGAAGAACGGCTTCCTTCCTGCCGATGCCGAGCAGCGTGACCAGTCCTGGCTTGATACCTACGCCATGGTCAAGGACATGCTCGAGGACTTCCCCGACTATCTGCCCAACACTTATCTGCAGTACTATCTGTATCCCGAGTACAAGGTCGCTCACCTCGACCCCGACTACACTCGCTCCGACGAGGTTATCAACGGTCGTGAAAAGCGCGTGTTCGCCGAGTGCGAGCGTGTTGCCAAAGTCGGCACCGCAAAGAACTCCTCGGTTGTGCAAAACGACGCTCATGGCGATATGATCGTGGAAATCACCTCGGCCATTTATCGCAACACCAACAAGACCTTCATTGTCATCGTGCCCAACAACGGCATTATCGAGGGCATGCCCGATGACGCCATGGTCGAGGTCGCGGCAAGCGTGGGCGCCAATGGCCCGCAGCCCTATGCTGTTGGCAAGATCGGTACCTTCTATCGCGGCCTTATGGAGAACCAGTACGCCTATGAGCGCCTGACTGTTGAGGCTTGGATGGAGGGTTCCTACGAGAAGGCTCTGCAGGCACTCACGCTTAATCGTCTGGTCGGTGACGCAAAGAAGGCTCGCAAAGTGCTCGACAAGCTCATCGAGGCCAATAAGGATTACTGGCCGGAGCTTAAGTAGCTAGTTCCATAGCGCTTGATAACTGTTATGGGGCGTGTGGGTTGTAGAACTGCACGCCCCGTTTCTTTAAGAGGGGTATCCCATGAACAAAGATGAGCTGCTGGCAAAGTTCCAGCGTCTGGGCAAAGTCCTCATGACGCCTGTCCTGATCCTGCCAATCGCCGGCATCCTTCAGGGCTTTGGCAATGCCTTTACCAGCCCCACCCTTACGGCAGCTGTTCCCTGGCTTGCTGCTCCGGGCTTTGCGATCTTCTTTTCGATTCTCAAGGCCGCTGCCAGCATCGTTATGAACAACATCCCGGTTATCTTCTCGATTTGTCTCGCCTATGGCTTCGCCAAGTCCGAGAAGGCTACCGCGGCGCTTTGTGGCTTTTTGGGCTACATGTGCATGAACTCCGTGATGGGCACGTTCCTTACGGCGACTGGTGTCATCGATCCCGCGAATCTTACGACGGGCCAGAGCACGATCCTCGGCATCACCACGCTCGACACCGGCGTTATCGGCGGTCTTCTGGTAGGCGCAATCGTCGCATGGTTGCATAACCGTTACTACAAGATTGAGCTGCCTGCCGTGTTCTCCATCTTCAACGGCACGCGCTTTATCCCGGCGGTGACGCTGCTCTCATGCAGCATCCTCGCATTGGTCATGTCCTTTGTTTTCCCGTTTATTCAGAACGCTCTCGGTGCGCTGTCCGAGTTCATCAAGACTACGGGTGCCTTTGGTGCATTTGTCTACGGCGCCGGCGAGCGCATGCTCCTGCCTTTTGGTCTGCACCACTTTGTCTATTTGCCGTTCTTCTTCACGTCGCTCGGTGGCGTCGAGACCATCGACGGCCAGACTGTTCAGGGCGCTATCAATATCTACAATGCGATCCTGGGCTCTCCCAGCACGCCGTTTAACATCGAGGTCAGCCGTTTTGTCATGAACGGCAAGGTTATCTTCGCCATGTTCGGCCTGCCCGGCGCTGCACTCGCCTTCTACAAGACGGCGCTTCCCAAGAACAAGAAGAAGACCGCAGCACTCATGATCGCCATCGTGGTGCCTTGCATCCTCTCCGGCATTACCGAGCCGCTCGAGTACTCCTTCCTGTTTATCGCGCCCATCCTCTACGTGTTCCACGCTCTTATGGCTGGTCTTGCTTATGCGCTGACCTATATCCTGCAGTTCAACGTGGCTGGCTCCGCGTCCTTCGGCGGCCCGCTCTTGTCGTTGATCTTTAACGGCATTATGGGTGCAGCCAAGGGCTCCAACTGGCAGGTTATCCTGTTCCTCGGCCCCATCTACTTCGTGGTGTACTACTTCGTCTTCAAGTTCATCATTCTTAAGAAGGACCTTAAGACCCCCGGCCGCGAGGAAGAGTCCGACGATGAGGCCGCAAAGGCTCCCAAGACTGTGATCAGCGACCTCATTCCCGCCATCGTTGAGGCAGTGGGCGGCGACAACAATATTAAGTCTGTCGAGGCCTGCTTCACCCGTCTGCGCATCCAGCTCAATGACTGTGACAAGGTGGTTGATGACGCCGAGTTTACCGAAAAGCTCGAAGCGCGTGGCATCGTGCATGTCAACGGCGGCGTGCAGATTGTCTACGGCAACATGGCATCTAACTACGCAACTCAGATGCGCGAGCTGCTGGGCATGGAGTAAACGACTCGCATATCTATAAAATCCAGTATAAAAGGCGGCGGCAGACAATGCGTCTGCCGCCGCCTTTGAGGTGCCCCGCGCACATTTCGTGTACTTCGGATACACGAAAACTGGAAAATCGTGCATTCGAAGTACATGCGATCGAACCACAGCTAAAGGAGCTGGCTTAGTCTGTCGTCAGGTAAGCGTCGCGACTGGAACGATAGACGTTTTAGAGGGAACCTCGCTCTACGCCCTTGCCCGCCTGCGCTCCCAGCGAGCCAACTTAATCGTCACCAGCGTAAGCGCCCAGGCCACAAGCGAGAACGCGGCGCCCACGGCGCCCACGTACGCAATGCCAACGCTGCTTACCACGGCGCCGCCCACTGTGGTGCCAAACGAAATGCCGACGTTAAACGCCATGGGCTCAACCGAACTTGCGAGTACCATCGACTTGGGATGGCGGCTGCGTGCCACGTCCATAAAGTGTGTGATGCACGAGACTGAGAACAGGTACATGAGCAGCGCCAAGCTAAAGACAAAGACCAGCGCGAGCGGCATGGTGCCGCCCACGGCAAACAGCCCGAGCAACGCCGCAGCCTGCAGCACAAACGTCACAAGCAGTGCCTTCATGCCAAAACGTGCGTCGATCCATCCGCCCAGGATGTTCGAGATCAGGCAGAACACGCCGTAGGCCATAAGCGTGGTGCTCGCCTGAACAGTGCCCATACCCAGCACCTGCTCAAGATAAGGCGTAACGTAGCCGTAGAATACATAGACCGAGCCCACGCCAAACAAAAAGATAAGCATGCCGGTGATGATGCTCGGTTCGCGTAGCAGACCCGCCTGCTCGCGGAAGGTAGCGGGTTCGTCGGTCTGTCCGGCGCGCGGCATAAACGCCACGAGCGCTCCGCAGATCAAAACGGCAAAGGTCAGCGTACCGTACATGGCCACGTGCCAATCGAGCGTGTCGGCCACAAACTTGCCGATCGAAGTGACAAAGACCATCGCCACGGAAAACGCGCCGTACACGACCGAGATGGCAAGCGAAGTTTGCTGCGGGGACAGCAGCTCGGGGATGTACGTCACGCCCACGGCGAGCAGCGCGCCCGAGACGGATCCCAGGACAATGCGCGAGATAAAGAGCACCTGGAAGTTGGGCGCCAACGCCATGACCAGGTTGCCGAGCACAAAGACGATGCTGTAGCACACGAGCAGCTGGTAACGACGGAAGCGCCCCGTGCTGAGCGCAAGCACCGGCGTCGCGATAGCGTAGACCAGTGCAAAAACGCTGATGAGCTGGCCCGCAGTGGCAAGCGATATGCCGAGTTCCGTCGCCAAGTCACTTTCGATGCCGATGACCACGAACTCGGAGCAGCCGAGCGAGAATCCCAGCAGCACGAGCAGCGCTAGGCAGAGCCTGGTGCGCGCGGGGGAGAGCGCGGCGGCGGTTGACTTACTTTTAGGCGTGGTTGCGGCGGTCAAGGTTGTCACTCCAATGTCGCATGAATAAGCGGGATTCAATCCCTGCAACTCTAACAGAATGTGTCAGGTGCCTGCCTCCTTTGCCGCAGGCTGCGCTTGCCTGTATAGTCGCAATACAGGCGAAGATGGTCTCAGGTACATTGCGGGCGACAGGAGATCCCATGGGTATGCACACGACAAAGGTTGTAGTGGGCGAGGGCAAGTTTGCGCTCGAGGCCCAGTTGACGGTGACGCCGCGAGGCATGGCGGTGTACGCCTGCTCGCCGGAGTTTGCGCACCTGGGCGCCACGGCGCAGGCCATTCCTCGCCCCGAGCCCGGCCGTACGGCGACGGTGAGCATCCTGGCCGTTCCGTGCCATCGAGACGAGATCCCGGCGCACGATATTGCGGCGGCGCTGGCCACGCGCTTTGGCGTGCCGGTAGTTGCAAGCACGGGTTTTCATGTGGAGAACGCGACCGCGGACGACTTGCGGCGCATGCTCGATACCACCAAGGAACTCATCGCCGCGCTTGAGGAGGCCGCAGCCCGCATTCTGCGCGCCGGCTGGGATGAGGGCGGCGCAGGCGCCGAGGTCGTGGCGGTCGATGCCGCGACCGGCGAGGCGCTTGGCCCCGTCGACCGCATCGAGGCCCATACCGGCGAGGGAATCCTGCATCAGGCATTTCTGACGCTTCTGGTCGAGGGCCAGGGCGAAGACGCGCGCCTGCTGCTCTGTCGTCGCAGTCCGCTCAAACGCCTGTGGGGCGGGGTGCTGGCCGATGGCTGTGCCGGCCATCCGCTCCCCGGGGAAGACGTCGCGGCCGCCACGGCACGTCGCATCAACGAAGAGCTTGGCATCACGCGCGAGCCCGATCAGCTCAAGCACCTCGGACACGTGGTGTACCGCGAGGACCACGGCGACGGCCGCTGCGAGTGCGAATGGTGCGAGGTGTTCGTAGCCCATGTTGAGCCGGGCGAGCTGCATATCAACCAAGAGGAGATCTCGGAGGTGCGCCCGGTCGCCCCGTCCGAGCTCGACGGCTACCTGCGGGGTCGCCCCGAGCAGCTGGCCCCCTGGCTCCGCGAGGCCCTCAGCGACCCATCCATCCGTGCTGCCCTCGCAATGTGAAAAAAGACAGTCCCTTTGGCACATCCAAACCGTCACAACATTCGATGAAAATCTCGAAAACGAGGAAAAGCGTCGAATGTTGTGACGGTTTTTGTCTAGGGGATCGCTTCTCATCCAAAAATCCCGCTTGACTGTATTGCCGCAACACAGCGCAACGTAAGGGGTGTCCGATAACGGGCGCCCCTTTTTAAGTGGCAACGTGGCTGCGAATCCGGAGCGCCCCCAACAAGAAAGGTGGGGAGATGGAAGCGGAAAAGAAGGCGTTTAAGATCACCAAGCGCGAAATTGGCTTTGTGCTGGGTATCGTTGTCTTTTTGCTGGTGAAGTTTCTTCCTTTGGCGGAGCTGAGCTCGACGGTCGAGCTTACGGTCGGCGCTCAGACCTGTCTAGCACTGACGCTCGCCACGGTGGTGTTCTGGGCATGTGGCGTGGCACAGCCGGGCTTTGTGGGCCTGCTCTACTGCGCGCTGCTCGTTCTGTTCAAGGTGTGCGTGGACGACACGGGCGCCGCGAGCATCTCGGCGACGGTCGCCTCCACGTTTAGCTCGTGGACCAAAGCCACCATGTGGCTCGTCATCGGCGCCTACCTCATCGCCAGCGCGGTCAAGGAGTCGGGCCTGGGCGAGCGCATCGCCTATGCGTTTATGCTCAAGTTCGTGCGCGATGCCAAGTCGCTTATCATCTCAATCTTCGCGCTCACCTTTGTGCTGTCGCTGCTGATCCCGCATCCGTTCCCCCGCGCCTTCCTCATTCTCGCCGTCGTCTCGGTCATTGCCGAGTCCGCCGGCTACGGTGACGACGACCGCGGCAAGCTCGGCTTCCTCGTGTTTGCCGCTGCTGCCCCGGGCTCCATGTTCTTCCTGACGGGCGACTCCACGCTCAACCCGCTTGTCGCGCAGTACAGCGCCGAGGCCGGCGGCATGAGCCCGTCCTTTGTCGACTGGTTCCTGTACATGAGCGTGCCTATGCTGGTCGCGCTGCTGTGCACCCTGTTCCTGGGTCTCTTCCTCTTTAAGCCCAGCAAGGAGCTCGTCTACGATCGCGAGCAGATCGTGGCCAAGCAGGCCGCGCTCGGCAAGCTCTCCGTTAAGGAGATCCGCACCGTCGTGTGGCTTGTCATCGTCTCTCTCGCCATGCCCATCATCGGCGAGGTCCTCACTCCCGCCAGCTGGAACGCTGTCGACATCAAGTCCCTCATGTTCCTGACGGCCGCCATGGCCGTGGGTTCCGTGGGCGGCGCCACCGGCATGAACGCCTGGATCGCCGACGTCGTGCTTCCCAGCTCCGTGCCCGAGAACATCTTCCTGTTCGCCCTGCTCGTCGCCGCGCTCTCCATGATCATCCACATGTTCATGGGCTCGGTCATGGCCGTGCTCGGCGTGTGCGTGCCGGCGTTCATCAGCTTCGCGGCCGGCTCCAGCGTGAGCCCGCTCGCCGTGGCGCTCATCGTCTTCACGTCCATCAACATCCACTACATCCTGCCGTTCCACAACCTGCCGATCCTTATCGGCGAGGGCAAGGACGCCGGCGGCTACACCTCCAAAGAGGCTATGCGCATGGGCATTCCCCTCACTGTGGTCGTCTTTATCGTCGTGCTGGTCGAGGCCGCCTGGTTCCACCTCTTTGGCCTGATGTAAGCGGTCGAGCGCTTGGGCTGTAAGCAGCCGAGTGCTCGAACTGCGAGTGGCCGAGCGTCCCATCTATGAGCGCCGCGGCCCCACTACGTTACCCAG
>OIAA01000855.1_pt1 | contig 10306 bp, 10 predicted proteins | sample 1580591 | NCBI WGS metagenome assembly OIAA01 (sample SAMEA3882556, study PRJEB24775) | human gut metagenome | biome: human-associated habitat; feature: intestine environment; material: feces | place: Netherlands | collected 2009/2010
GCTGCGCGAGGGCGGCTGCCTGGCAGATATCGCCCCCACCATGCTGCCCTACATCGGCCTGCCCGTCCCGGCCGAGATGACCGGCAAGAGCATCATCGCCGAGTAAGCACTACCTGAAACAAAGCAAGCGCCCCGCAGTTCTGTTGCGAACTGCGGGGCGCTTTTTGTGCTGTGTGTTCAGCGCTCGACCCAGACGGACATCCGCGCGCTGGTGGTGATGTCACCGAGGAGGACGGTGTCCATCTTGATGCTGCAGGTGACGGCCAACGCCTGATTGGAGTCGCTGCCGGTGAGCACCGAGGCGGGCAGGTTTTTGAGGGTCAGCACGGCAGTGCCGTTGGACAGCTCGCCGCTCAGGGTACCCTCATAGTTAACCTCGCCGATGCGGATGCCGGTGAGGGAACCGGTCATATTCATGGAAGAGATCTGCTTGACCGGAAGCTCGAGGGTGAAGGTGCCGTTGGGCTGGCGGGTGAGGGTGGCTTCGCGGGCGGTGTCCACGGCGCTGTCGGCCATCGACTCCTTGTCTCCGGTCTCCCGCCAGAACCGGACGCCGACACTCATCTTGACGGCGGCGGCACTGGCACTGACCGCCAGCGTCAGGAGGAGCAGCAGCGAGACGAGGACCGCCCCGGCGCGTCTGTTCAGATGCTTTAAAGAAATCATCATATCAAAGATCGACCTTTCCAGCCGCAGGTGCGGCTCTATTCGTGCGCTCTGCGCGGAGGGGGCATTTGCTTCCTGCTGCGCAGCCAGAACGAACGAGAAGGATTTGTTACCGCAAAAATAACATATTCAGAAGAAAAAGTCAATCTGCCTTGTTATGGTTTCACAAAACCGTTTCACATTGGACATATTTTATGTAGCAAAAACCGCAAATGCGGCCGAAGGCGCAAAAAAGCCGCCTCCCGGCGGGCGGGAGGCGGCAGAGGTCAGGGAAGATCAGACCTCAAAGTCGGGGTCGTCCTTCAGCACATGGATGCTGGTCATAAAGGCGCTCTGCTCAGGATCCTGGAACGGAGCCTCCTTGACGTACTTGTTCAGTGCGATGGCAGTGCGGGCGGGGTCGGCGATGGTGCCTGCGCCGCCGATGCAGCCGCCGGGGCAGCCCATGCCCTCCAGCAGATAGCCGTTGTACTTGCCGGCCTTAGCCAGCATCAGCAGCTTCTTGCACTCGGCGAGGCCCTGTGCGGACGCGATCTTGACGTCCATATCGGGGTTCCACTCCTTGATCTTATCGGCGACAGCCTTGGCGACGCCGCCGGACTGTGCGAAGCCGCGGCCTGCGCCGGAAGCATGCACCAGATCGATCTCATCGGGATCGACCTCGAGATTGGCCACATCGATGTCCTTGGCCTCGATGATGCCGGCCAGCTCCTCGAAGGTCAGCACGAAGTCCACATCAGAGCGGACGGTGCGGCGGGAAGCCTCCAGCTTCTTGGCAGCGCAGGGTCCGATGAAGCACATACGGGCCTCGGGGTCGGCCTGCTTCATCATGCGGGCAGTGAAGACCATGGGGGTCATGGTCATGGAGATGTTCTTGGCCAGATCCGGGAAAGCGGTCTTGGCCATCATGCTCCATGCCGGGCAGCAGGAGGTAGCCATGAAGTTCAGCTTGCCGGGCACCTCTTCGAGGAAGTCGTGGGCCTCGTCCACGGTGCACAGGTCAGCGCCGATGGCGACCTCGACGACGTCACAGAAGCCCAGAGCCTTCAGCGCAGCCTTGAGCTTGCCGGTAGAGGCCAGCGTCGGGAACTGGTTGATGAAGGCAGGGGCGACGAGGGCGTAGATGCGGTCGCCGCGGTTAAAGCCCTGAATGAGCTGGTAGATCTGGCCCTTGTCGGCGATGGCACCGAAGGGGCAGTTGACCAGACACTGGCCGCAGGACACGCACTTGCTGTAGTCGATCTCGGCACGGCCCAGCTCATCGGAGTGGATGGCACCCATGCCGCAGGCTGCAGCGCAGGGACGCTCGGTCTTGACGATGGCGTTGTAGGGGCAGACGGTCACGCAGCGGCCGCACTTGATGCACTTGTCCTGATCGATGGTGGAGCGGCCGCTCTCCCAAGTGATGGCCTTCTTGGGGCAGACTTCCATACAGGGGTGAGCGAGGCAGCCCTGACACAGGTCGGAGACCTTGACCAGCTTCTCGGGGCAGCGGTTGCAGGCGAACTTGATCACGTTCACCAGCGGGGGATCATAATACTTATCGGCGATGGAAGCATCCTCCAGACCGGAGACGACGCTGTTGTGCTCGTCCATGCGGCGGGTGGGCAGGCCCATGGCCAGACGCACGCGCTCCTCGACGATGGCGCGCTCCAGGAAGATGTCCTTGCGCAGCTTGCCTTCCTCGCCGGGGATGATGGTGTAAGGGATCTTGCGCATCAGGTGGTTCGCCTGCTCGCCCTTGACGTTGGCATAGGCCATCCGTGCGACCTCGGTGAACACCTGGCGGCGGATCTGGATGACCGTCGTATTGATTCCTCTGAAACTCATTCCAATCTCTCCTTGCTTTGAAACAACAGAACAAAAGGCCGCCGGTACGCGGCTTTATCCGGGGCGGGTCGGTACTGGGCTGCTGCAAACAGCCCGATGCCCCGAATGATCCACTTTTATTGTAGCATAAACCTTTCGGGATGAAAAGGGGAAAGTCCAAAATTCGTTATGAAATTCACAACTGGTACATCTTGCACAAATGCGAATATTTGGATTTGTACAAAATAGCAAAGAAACGGCGAAAACTCAGGCCAGCTCTGCCCGGACGCGCTCGCCATCGTAACGGCCCAGCCGGACATGGACGATCTCGCCGCTCTTGCGGCCCGGGGCTGACACCACGACGGGGATGTACAGCCGGGTGTAGCCGGTGAAGAGGGTGCCGGACAGGGGCGTTTCCAGCAGCACGTCGTCCTCGCTGCCCTCGTAGGCGGCCAGCACCTCGCGGCGGATATTCTCGGCGATGGCGTTCATCTCCCGGCTGCGGGCCTGCTTCTCCCGCTCGTGCACCTGATCGGGGAAGTCGTAGGCGGGGGTGCCGCTGCGGCGGGAGTAGGGGAAGACATGGACCTTCAAAAAGCCGATCTGCTTCAGGAAATCGCAGCTCTCCCGGAAGTCTGCCTCCGTCTCGCCGGGGAAGCCGCAGATGCAGTCGGCGGTGTAGACGCGGCGCATCCGGCGCAGCGTGGCGCTGCAGCCGCTCTGCAGGCTCAGATGGTACTGGGGGCAGAGCTTGTCCACCGCAGCCAGCCGGGTGATGGACTCGGGCGTCAGCATATCGGGGTCGAGGCTGCCCAGACGGATCCGCTCGATGCCCTCCACCTCGGCGCACTTCTCCACCAGCTCCACGAGGTCGGTGCCGGTGTCGAGGCCGTAGCTGGGCAGGGAAATGGCGCTGAGCACCACCTCTGGTAGCCGGAGGCGGCCAGCTGGCGCAGCTCGGCGAGGATGCTCTCCTCCGAGCGGCTGCGCACCGGGCCGCGGGCACGGGGGATGACGCAGTAGGCGCACTGGCGGTTGCAGCCGTCCTCCACCTTGATGAAGGCGCGGGTGTGGGTCTCGAACCGCTCCACCGGCAGCTCCTCGAACTGCTCGCCCTTGGCGTGGGGGGCGATGGCGACGATGCGCTCGTGGCCGTCCAGCAGCTTGAGCACATTGTCGAGGATGGCCTTCCGGTCGCCGTTGCCGCAGACGAGGTCGGCCTCCATGAACTGTGCCGCCTCCTCCGGAAAGGCCTGCGGATAGCAGCCGGTGAGCACGGTCACGGCACCGGGGTTCTCGCGCTTGGCACGGCGCAGCCACTTGCGGCTCTTCTGATCGCCGAAGTTGGTGACGGTGCAGCTGTTGACGACGAAGACGTCGGCCTCTTCGCCCTCCGGCACGATGGTAAAACCGGCGGAGCGGAACATCTGCTCCAGTGCGCCGGTCTCGTTCAGATTGACCTTGCAGCCAAGGGTATAAAAACAAACTCGCATGGGGTGTCCTTTCTGAAAACCTCTCCGTCATTGCTTTGCAATGCCACTGCCCGGGTTGCGGCACCCAGCATCCGCAGCGCTTCGCTTGCGTCTTGCTGGCCGCGGCCCCAACAGCGACTCCCTGTTTCCGCCACTGGCGGCGGTCGTCGCTGTTGCTCCTATCGAGGAGAGGCCTTGGCATTTCGGCAAGCTTTCTCTCTTCGCCAGAGGCTCCCCTCGGTAGGGGCAACAACCCGGACTTGTCGAGCGAATGCGAGACTGAGAGGTTGATACCTTATAACAAACCATCCTATTATAGCAGATTTTTCCCGGAGAGAAAAGGGCATTCCGCCCTCTTTTTTTGCATAGAATGCAATCAGACAGACATTGCGGGGAGGGACAAGGGATGGAACGAAAGAATTTTGCGGCGCTCTGTGCCGCCGTGCTCTGCTTCTGGCTGTTTGCACTGGCCCTTGGCACAGCGGAGGGGGTGGGCCTGCGGGCCGTCATGCACCCGGAGGAGAGGGCCGTCAGCGCCGATGCAGGGGAGGCGGCAGAAGGGACGGCTCTCCCGGCGGCGGCTGCCACGCCCCAGCTCTCGCTCAACTGCCGCGCCGCCATCCTCATCGAGCAGGGCAGCGGCCGGGTGCTCTACGAGAAGAACGCCGACGAGCGGGTGCCCATCGCCTCCATCACCAAGGTCATGACCCTGCTCCTCACCTTCGAGGCCGTCCACGACGGGCGGCTGACGATGGAGACGCCGGTGCCGGTCAGTGAGCACGCCTACCATATGGGCGGCAGTCAGATCTGGCTCGAGCCGGGGGAGCATTTTACGCTGGACGAGATGATAAAGGCCATCTGCGTCTCCTCCGCCAACGACGCGGCCGTGGCGGTGGCCGAGCTGGTGGGCGGCAGCGAGCCGGCCTTCGTGGAGCAGATGAACGCCCGCGCCGCTGCGCTGGGGATGGAGCAGACCACCTTCCGCAATGCCTGCGGACTGGACGCCGAGGGCCATCTTTCCACCGCCCGGGACGTGGCCGTCATGAGCCGCACCATCCTGAACACCTGCCCCGAGGTGCTGCATTATACCGGTATCTGGACGGATACCCTCCGGGGCGGGCAGACTCAGCTCGTCAACACCAACAAGCTCCTCCACCGGTACGAGGGCATCACCGGCCTCAAGACCGGCACCACCGGCGGAGCGGGCATCTGCATTTCAGCCAGTGCCACCCGGAACGGACTTTCCCTCATCGCGGTCATCTTGGGGGCACCGTCCAGTGCTGACCGCTTCGACGCCGCCACGACACTGCTGGACTACGGTTTCGGGGCCTATGAGGCCGCACCCCTGCCGAAGCTCGAGGTCCAGCCGCTCCAAATCGCGGTCAAGGGAAGCGCGGCGGGCAGCGTCCCGCTGGATTACACGGCCCTGCCCGGGACGGTGCTGGTGGAGAAGGGGACGGCCTCCGCCCTCCACACCGAGCTGACCCTGCCGCAGGAGCTGGAAGCCCCGGTGGAGCAGGGGCAGACGGTGGGCAAAGCCGCTGTTTATCAGGGCGAAAGCCTTTTGGAGGAGTATGAGGTGCGTGCTGCCGCCGATGCACCCAGAATGACCGTCCGGGATGCCGTCGGGCTGCTGTGGCAGAGCCTCGTCGGAGCATCCTGACCGAAAACGGCGCACTACCGGCCAAAAACGGTTAGCGCAGGCAAAGAACGGCTTGGACGTTTGTATAAAAGATGTAAGAGATGACAAAACAACACTATTAAAATTGTATGAAAAGCGAGGATTTTGGCCTTGACTTTGCCCGGCGGGAACGGTACACTTATACCAAGACAAACCCTCGCCGGGCAGAGTGCCCGTAAAATGTTTTGGAGGTTTTGATAGAATGAGTCTCGCTCTGAATACGAAGCACCTCTCCAGCTTTATCAAGGAAGAGGAATACAAGGCCATCTACCCGCAGGTGGAGGCCGCACACAAGACACTGGAAGCCAAGGACGGCCCCGGCAGCGACTTTTTGGGCTGGATGTATCTGCCCCGCGATTACGATAAGGAAGAGTTCGCCCGCATCAAGGCCGCAGCAGCCAAGATCCGCGAGGACTCCGACGTTCTGGTGGTGGCCGGCATCGGCGGCAGCTATCTGGGCGCACGCGCCGTCATCGAGGCTGTCAAGGGTATGTACCACAACGAGCTGGACAACGGCCTGAAGATCTACTTCTGCGGCAACAGCATCAGCCCCACCTATCTGAATGACATCATCACGCTGTGCAAGGGCAAGCGCTTCTCCATCAACGTCATCTCCAAGTCCGGCACCACCACCGAGACCTCTCTGGCCTTCCGCGTGCTGCGCAAGCTGCTGGAAGACGAGATGGGCGTGGAAGAGGCCAACAAGCGCATCTATGCCACCACCGACCGCGCCAAGGGAACCCTCAAGCAGCTGGCTGACGCACAGGGCTGGCCCACCTTCGTCGTCCCCGACGATGTCGGCGGCCGCTACTCCGTCCTTTCCGCTGTGGGCCTGCTGCCCATCGCCGCCGCTGGCATCAGCATCGACGAGGTGATGCAGGGCGCAGCCGACGCCATGGAGCGCTTCTCCGTCCTCAGCCCCGACAACGACGCTTACAAGTATGCTGCCATCCGCAACATCCTGTACCGCAAGGGCAAGAGCGTTGAAATTCTGGAGTGCTACGAGCCGGACTTCGCCCTGATGAACGAGTGGTACAAGCAGCTGTTCGGCGAGAGCGAGGGCAAGGACAACAAGGGCCTGTTCCCCGCAAGCTGCATCTTCTCCACCGATCTGCACTCCATGGGTCAGTTCATTCAGGAAGGCTCCCGCACCATGTTCGAGACCATCGTGGATGTGAAGAAGCCTGCACAGGATCTGTTCATCGACCCGCTGGAAGGCAACTTTGACGGCCTGAACTTCCTGGCAGGTAAGCGTGTGGACGAAGTAAACAAGATGGCCGAACTGGGTACTCAATTGGCTCACGTAGACGGTGGTGTGCCTAATATGCGTATCATTATCGAGAAACTGGACGAATATAACATCGGTCAGTTGCTTTATTTCTTTGAAATCGGTTGTGGTATCAGCGGTTATCTGCTGGGCGTTAATCCATTTAATCAACCGGGTGTAGAAGCATACAAGAAGAATATGTTTGCTCTGCTGAATAAGCCGGGATACGAAGAAGAGTCAAAAGCTATCCAGGCAAGACTCTAAAGAGGCATAAGTTAAACACAGATAGACGAGGTGTGAATGATTAAACTCATTTGCACCTCGTTTTTTTATTGTATCTTTGCAGCCATAAAACAATAGGTATTATGTTTCAAGAAGCTATCGCCCGTTATCTTCAATCCAGCGGGTACTCACAAATTCAATTGAAATCTGTCCTTTTTGATATGGACGGTGTATTGTTCAACTCTATGCCTTACCATGCCGATGCTTGGCACAAGGTTATGGAACGCCATGACCTCCATCTGAGCCGTGAAGAAGCTTATCTGCATGAGGGGAGAACCGGAGCTGCTACCATAAATATCGTTTATCAGCGGCAATACGGTAAAGATGCCACCCCTGAAATGATAAAGAGTATATATGCAGAAAAGAGTGCTGAGTTCAATAGTAATCCTGAACCGGAACGTATGCCCGGCGCATGGGAAGTACTGCAAAAAATAAAGGCAGACGGACTGGTCCCTATGGTAGTTACCGGCTCCGGGCAACATTCATTGTTAGACCGGCTGTCACACAACTTCCCCGGTATGTTTCACCGAGAATTGATGGTAACCGCCTTTGATGTAAAATATGGTAAGCCCCATCCGGAACCCTATCTGATGGCTCTGCAGAAAGGGGGAGTAAAACCCAATGAAGCTATCGTGGTGGAAAATGCACCTATGGGCGTACAAGCTGGTGTAGCCGCAGGTATATTCACTATAGCCGTCAACACAGGTCCTATCAATGGACAAGTATTATTAGATGCGGGAGCAAATGTACTATTCCCGTCCATGCAGGCATTTTGTGATAATTGGGAGAAATTACATGAAGCATTCGGACAAATAAACCGGACACTTTGATATTTTTGGAAAAGAAGAAAATCATTTCAGTAGCTCCGCTATTTTTTTCTTCAAGTTTAATTTTATGATTTCCTCCGGCTTTAATTCCAACTCTATCAGAACCTTAGCAGTCGGCACTTTGTAAGCTTCGTCTTTTTTATCACAATTTATCTGTTCCTTACTAATAGAATATAACAGAGCAAAATCATAATCCAAAGCCTTTGATACGTTATAGAGAGTATCTGTATCAATGCTTTTTCGTGTCAACATATAATCAACACTTTGAGGCTTAACTTGCAGTCTTCTTGCAAGTTCCGCCTTTGTCACTTGCTTTTCAGCCATGACATTTTTTATAATTTCACCTATGTATATATTGGGCTTTTCCATTTTAATGAAGGTACGATTTATAATTTAGACCTAAAGGGCGAAAAACAATATTTCATCTGTTTACACATTCTATTTTATTCATAAATTGTTTGTTTAATCAGATATATTTTGATACTTTTGTCACAAAATCATATAAACATATAACAGCTATGACGTTATTGATCCTTATACTTATAGCCATTCCTATCTGTATTTTGATAATTTTACTATGGATATACAATGACTATCGCAAATACAAAAAACAGCACAGTTTCCTACTTTTGCTTTTTTGGACTTTACCAGCCACTATGCAAGCCCAATATGTAGACAAAGACTGTTGCATAAGCTTTAAATGGCATGAAAACCAACAAGGTAAACTGGAATGTATAAACGGAAATCTCACCTATGAGTTCATTCCTAATGAAAGTTTCTGGAAAATAGTTATCCGGAATAATTCATCTGAGACTGCACAAGTCAATTGGAATAATGCACAATTCATCATCAACGGACGTGCCTCTGGACTGCTACTTTACCCGGTATCAGAATCTTCTCCCGCAAAAGAGATAATAAACGGTAATAGTGAAATTAGTGAAACCTGTACGGCAAGTATTCTGATAGAAGGTACAAAAAGTAAAAAGATATATAACCCAAAAGATATTCGAAAAGGTAATAAGATAACGGTCAGCATAATTCTTCCTATAGCCATTGCTAACAAACCTCAATTCTTCACAACCTTCGATTTCATAATTAAGTAAACCTACTAATCATGACACTTCAAGACATAAAAGAACATCTCAACGAAACGCGGAACTGGTACATCGTACTAACATCACCCCGGAAAGAAAGAAAAATAAGGGAGAGTCTGAATAATAAAGATATCATAACCTATCTCCCTACCACTTATGTACAATATAAATGGAAGGAGAAGATAAGAAAAATACAGATTCCAACTATCAACAGGTGCATATTCATTTATGCCACTGATTCGGAAGTAAAGACACTTAAAGTGGCATACTCAATACTTCCATTGGAAATGATAAAAATGGCAGATTAACATGTTATATAAGAAAGAGGGGATACTATTTAAAGTATCCCCTCTTTCTTATATAGTGACCCGGGTGGGACTCAAACCCACGACCTTCAGAACCGGAATCTGACGCTCTATTCACTAAGCTACCAGGCCTTAAATGCGGGGGCAAAAGTATAAAAAATCCGGCATATTCCTAATGATTTATCTTTTTTTACTGCAAAGACTTCAAAATAAGAATGTTATTTTGAGAGCAACAAGTAGTTAATAAGAAACAATTTGATAACAAACTCACCCAAAACCGATGCAAATATAAATATTATACCTATATTTGCCGGACAAAAACATAGTATACACTTATGAGTTATCTAATAAAACCAGAAGGGTACAAACCCTTATTGGATTTAAAACAAACAGAATTAGGAATCAAACAGATTAAAGAGTTCTTTCAGTTGAACCTTTCATCGGAATTACGTTTGCGTCGCGTCACCGCCCCGCTTTTTGTATTAAAAGGAATGGGTATCAATGATGACCTGAACGGAGTGGAACGTGCTGTATCATTCCCTATCAAAGATTTGGGAGACGCACAAGCTGAAGTTGTACATTCACTTGCCAAATGGAAACGACTGACATTGGCAGACTATAATATAGAACCCGGATATGGCATCTATACGGATATGAATGCCATACGCTCAGATGAAGAACTGGGAAACTTACATTCGCTCTATGTAGACCAATGGGACTGGGAACGTGTTATCACCAATGAAGACCGGACTGTGAACTTCCTAAAGGAAATCGTCAACCGTATTTATGCGGCTATGATCCGTACAGAATATATGGTATATGAGATGTATCCGCAAATCAAACCTTGCCTGCCACAAAAGCTACACTTCATTCACGCTGAAGAATTGCGCCAACTCTATCCGG
>OIAA01000866.1_pt1 | contig 10150 bp, 7 predicted proteins | sample 1580591 | NCBI WGS metagenome assembly OIAA01 (sample SAMEA3882556, study PRJEB24775) | human gut metagenome | biome: human-associated habitat; feature: intestine environment; material: feces | place: Netherlands | collected 2009/2010
TTCCTTACCGCTCTCGATGGAGCCTTTCACCAGGTCTTCGGTCTTTTCGCAAGACACCACTTCAATGCTGTCCCACTTCTCGGCAACTTCTTCCTTCCAAGCAGCTATTTCCTTAGCCTTGGCACAACCGTCGGCAGCCAGCATCTTGAAACGTTTGGCCTCCTTGATGTAGAACTTGTCGTAATAGTCGTCCAGCTGACGCTTCATTGTATAGTGGGGAGCAATCTGTGCGATGGAGTTCTTGATAGTCTTCACCCAACCTTCAGAATATCCCTTCTTGTTGCGTGCATAGAACAACGGCAGAATTTCTTGCTCAAGAATGCTGTAGATAGTAGCGGCATCGAGCTGGTCCTGATGTTCCTGGTTCTGGTAAGTACGCTTTTCGGTCAATGCCCAACCGGCACCTTCACGATAGCCTTCTAACCACCAGCCGTCGAGTACGGAGAAGTTTACAACACCGTTCATCAACGCCTTTTCGCCGGAAGTACCGGATGCTTCGAGCGGACGTGTCGGAGTGTTCAGCCAGATATCCACACCTGAAACGAGGCGACGTGCCAACTGCATGTCATAATTTTCCAGGAAGATAATCTTGCCCAGGAACTCCGGACGACGGGAAATCTCAATGATTCTCTTAATCAAGCCCTGGCCGGCACCATCGTGCGGGTGAGCCTTACCGGTAAAGAGGAACTGTACCGGATAGTCGGGGTTGTTCACAATCTTGGCCAGACGGTCGAGGTCGGTGAACAGCAAGTGTGCACGCTTGTAGGTAGCGAAACGGCGTCCGAAACCTATCAGCAGAGCGTTCGGATTGATTTTGTCCAGCAGGGAAACGATGCGTGAAGGGTCACCCTGGTTCTTCAACCAAGTTTCACGGTATTGCTTGCGAACATAGTCAATCAGTTTGTTCTTCATCACCATGCGCGTCTTCCAGATTTCTTCGTCGGACACGTTATAGATAGCCTCCCAAATCTTGGGGTTGGACTGGTCGTAGAGGAAGTTCTCATCAAAATGCGCAGCATAGAGATGTTTCCACTCCGTAGCGCTCCAAGTGGGGAAGTGTACACCGTTGGTAACGTAGCCCACATGGCTTTCTTCGGGGAAGTAACCCTTCCAGATGGAAGCGAACATCTCCTGGGAAACCTTTCCGTGCAGCCAGCTCACACCGTTCACCTCCTGAGAAGTGTTGCAAGCGAATACAGACATACAGAAACGTTCACCCTTGTCGCCCGGATTGTTACGTCCGAGGTCCATCAGGTCGTCCCAGCTGATACCCATTCTTGAAGGATAGCCGCCCATGTACTTGCCGAAAAGGCCTTCGTCGAAGTAGTCGTGACCGGCAGGAACCGGAGTATGTACAGTATAGAGAGAAGAAGCACGTACCAGCTCGATAGCCTGGTCGTAAGTCAGACCTTCGGCCACGTAGTCACAGATGCGCTGTACGTTGATTAAAGCAGCATGTCCTTCGTTGCAGTGATAGATATCTTTCTTGATGCCCAGCTTCTTCAGCGTCAGAATACCACCGATACCGAGCAGGATTTCCTGCTTCAAGCGGTTTTCCCAGTCACCGCCATACAGCTGGTGAGTGATGGAACGGTCGAACTCGCTGTTCATTTCATTGTCAGTATCAAGTAGATAGAGAGAGATACGTCCAACGTTCACTCTCCACACATAAGCATGCACGTAGTAGTCCAGATAAGGAACATCCACTACCATCTGCTCGCCCTTCTCATCCAATACACGGTCGATGGGCAACTGGCCAAAGTTCTGTGCCTCGTAATTGGCAATCTGCTGGCCGTCCATAGACAATGTTTGTGTAAAGTAACCGTAGCGGTACAGGAAACCGATTGCACACAAGTCGGCGTTGCTATCGGAAGCTTCTTTCAGGTAGTCACCGGCAAGTACACCCAGACCGCCGGAATATATCTTAAGTACATGGCTCAAACCATACTCCATACTGAAATAAGCCACGGACGGGCGCTTGCTGTCAGGCTTCACATCCATGTATGTGCGGAACTTGGAGTATACGTCATCCATTCTGCGCAGAATAACTTTGTCATTTGCGAGTGCCTCGAGTTTAGCATAACTCATACGTTCCAGCAGAAGTACGGGGTTCTGTCCCACTTCTTTCCAGAGAGCAGGGTCAAGGTCTCTGAACAGTTCGGTGGCTTCATAATTCCATGCCCACCAGATGTTATGTGCCAGTTCAGACAGTTTCTCCAGTTCGGCGGGAATGTGCGATTTCACATTCACATCTTTCCAGTTAGGAGTGTTTACATTACTAACTTTAATCTTCATTGTATGATAACTAATTGATTAATAATTCTTTTATTTTAGTTGACGCTTCATGGCATTGCGCAGTGCAATGTCGTAAGCCTCGTAATAATATTGTATAAAGTGCTTCCACAAAGCCTGCTCTGCCACCTGGCCTGCACGCTTGCGTATTTCCTTGATTTCGGCTTCCGTCTTGGTAGAGAACAAGGCTACGGTGTCCTTGATGCCGTCTGCCACTTCGGAATAGTTATAGTCCGAACGGTGCAGCACTTCCACTCCGTCGTTTATGCCATGCTGGTTTTTCAGACTGTTCACCCAAAGTCCGAAACCGGCAAGGTCGGTGGTGATGGTAGGCACCCGGAAAGCCACGCTCTCCAGCGGGGTATATCCCCACGGTTCATAATAGGACGGATAGACACTGAGGTCCTCGCCTAAAATCAAGTCATAATAATGCTTGTTGAGGATGCCATCGTGACCATCCTGATAGCAAGGTACAAAAATTACTTTCACCTTATCTTCGGGACGATTGCCCATACCGAGGTATTTCAGCATATCCAGCACCTGGTCGTGCGTCATATTGTGCAGCCAGTGGGTGATGAAAGGACACTGCAACGGTTCGGTGAACTTATCTTTGCTCTTCAAGCGCTTCTGCAAGTCCTCGCGGGGGTCTCCCACCCAGCTGGGCACGTTGACAAACGCCAATACTTTCTTCTTTAAATCTTTATCGCGGTTCAGCCGGTTCAATGATTCCAGGAACACATCGATACCCTTATTTTTGAACTCATAGCGTCCGCTGGTACCGATAATCAGCGTATCGTCGCCCAAGTCCTCACCCAGTAGGCAGTTTGCCACACGCAGCATGGTGGAACGGGCACGTTTGCGCTTGCCGGTAAAGGTGGCGCCTTTCGGTACAAAATCATCTTCAAAACCGTTCATCAGCACAACATCCGCAGGCTTGTCAAGCAATTCCCTGCATTCGTTGTTTGTGATTTCGCTCACAGTGGTGAAGCAGTCCACATAGTGGGCCGTCTGCTTTTCAATGGAATGTTTGGACTGCATATTCAGCTCCTCCGCCATCTGGTCACCGTTGTAGGCGAAAAGATAATCGTAAAGCGGCTTGTTGTTGCCAGCTATGGAGCGGCCGATGGACGTGGCATGGGTGGTGAAGATAGTCCCTATCTCGGGAACGGCAGACTGAAGATAGAGGGCGGCCATGCCGGTCATCCACTCGTGTGCCTGGAACACCACTTTGTCCGTTTCCGTCAGATTATAGCGATAGAAGCTCTCTATCACCTTGCCGGTAGCAAAAGCAAACATGGATGCTTCGTCATAATCACCATATCCATGCAGTGAATCCACCTGATAGCGGTTCCACATTTCTGTATAAATCTCATTTTTTTCTGCAAAGAACGGTTGGAAATCAACCAATATAACAATAGGTTCTCCCGGAATGTTCCAGCGACCTACGCGGACGGAAAGATTGTCTTTCAACGCTGCATGTTTTTTCCACGCTGCACAAAGGTTATCAGACTCAATGAACAAAGGGTTCTCTTTTCCCTGCCAGAAATCCGGCCCTATAAAGAATAATCTATCGCGAAATTTAGTCTGTAAAGTATTTGCCCTTGTAGACAAAACTGTATAGATACCGCCTACTTTATTACACACTTCCCAACTCGCTTCGAAGATGTAATCGGGGGTAAGTAGTTCTTTAGTCATATTATGTTATAATCTCTTTATCTTAATTACGGCTGCAAAAGTACGTATTATTCTTTGAAAAATAGCCTTTTAATCGAAAAAACTGATTAAATATGCATAAACAATCGTTTGCGGAATGTCATAGTTTAGCCACAAAAGCCCCATTGACTCGCCCATCCATGCTTTTTTCGTCTAAAATTCCCGAAGTTTCAAAAAAGAATTCCTGGAGTTTTCAGTTGAAGCCCCAGGAATTTAAATAAAAAAACCCAGGGATTTCAATTGTAAATCCCTGGGGTTTATTTTCTTATAATCCGGATTATACCATCAATGCAGCTACCAGCGCCAAAATAGCGTAGAATTCAGGAAGCGCGGCGTAAATCATTGTATTGGTCTGTACGTCGTGTCCCTGGGAGATACCCACAATACCGCTAGCACAAATCTGTCCCTGACGGATAGCGGAGAACAGACATACCAGTCCGACACCCAATCCGATGCCCAGCATCAAAGGACCGTCTGTCGCAAAATCCCTGCCCATAGACATCAGGAAAGCCACGAAACCGTAAAGTCCCTGCGTAGCCGGAAGGGCTGACAAAATCATATAACTTGCTGACTTGGAAGGGTCTTTCTTCAACGCACCTTCTGCCGCACTACCGGCGATAGTTGTACCGAAGCAACTGCCAATTCCTGCAAGGGCCAACATCAGGCCCAGACCGAGATAACCTAAAATTTCATTCATAATGTTTCTATTTTTATTTGTTTTTTAATTTGTTTATTTCTTTACTACTGTAAAAGGTTTATAGGCTTCGCCCTTACCTTCGTAACCGGAATTCTTGAAGTATTCCACAAATGTCAGACGGAGCGGGTGTACAAAGGCACTCAGACAAGACATGGCGATATTCAGCGTATGCCCGAATATCAGTATCAGTCCGCAGAACAGCCAGCCCAGGGCAGGTCCTGCCGCATCGTTCACCATGAAGGCAAGCTGATTGAACACGCCGCCAAGCATACCGCCTGCCAGACCGAGGGCATAGAGACGGATGTAGGAAAGTATATCGCCCATCAGTCCGGTTGCCATGTTATAGGTATCCCATACTCCGGCACCGATGTTGACAAATACATTCCGGTGGATATTGTTCAGCAGGTAGATACCGATGGCGGAAACACCGCCAATCACGATAAATGCCCACGTAGACACGTCTTCCGAGATTATCTTGAAGAAGGAAAGTCCGCCGGTGCAGATAAATCCCACCACCAGCAACAGCCATCCCCAGGCACTGAGCGACTCCTTGAAGCCGAAACGAACGGTCTGTCCCACGGCCTTCACCGTCATGGCAATGCAGATGTGCACCGCACCGATAATCAACGCCAGCAGCATTTGCTTGTCATAGGTAGTCTCACCTATCTTACCCACAATCATGAATTCCTTCAGTTTGGCGGGTATCTCCAGGTCAAAGAGGCTTACACCGAAAAAGGTTCCCAATATGACACCGATGACGGACGTAAATATACCCAACGTAATCACCAGGTTCATCATGCCTTTCATGGACTTGGACATCTTCCTTTTCAAAATGAACCCGAGTGCAATCAGTACCAGACCGTAGCCCGCATCTCCCATACAGAAAGCAAAGAAGAGCGAGAAGAATGGCGCAAGTATCGGTGTCGGGTCGAACTCGGCATATTCGGGCATACCGTACATTTTGGTAAGCACTTCGTACATGCGTGTATAGGCGTTGTTTTTCAGCTTGATGGGAGCATTGTCCTCGCGCTTGGCAGCCCTTATCTCATAATAAGTGCCGCTTTCATCGAGAAGTTTCCTCACATCCGCCTCGCAGTCTTCGGGAATCCAGCCTTCCATCAACACTACGGCACCTTCTGCCATATGTTCGCTGTTCAGCTTGACTTTCAGCAGGTCTATCTCTTCCTGGAGCTGTAGGTTGTACTTCTCCAACGTGCAGTAATTCGCTTTGCAGAATTCTTTCAATCCGGCATGTGCCTGCACAAGGGCCTCTTCCGTATCGGCTTTCTTCCGGCTCAGTTCGGAGAGGCTGAGTGAAGGCAGACGGAGCGGTTCCACATCCAGTTCTACCGGTTGGGGAGTGACGGTCACGAAATAAAGATGTCCGCCGTTCTCTTTCACCACGATGGCATTGTAGTCCTCTGCCCACGCTTCGTTATAGTCTTTCTCCGGGCAGGTATAGAACTGCACGAACCAACCAGCATCTTCCAGCTTGCGGATGGCTCTCCAATCGAAATCGCCCCAGACTTCCATCTGCGCCACATCCTTGTCGATGCCGGGAATCTGCTGGTTCAAGTCTTGTATCCGCGCCTGCAAGTCCTCGTAGAATTTCACCAGAGCATCGGCCGACAACTCTTTATGCACCTTTTCTTCCGGCTGTTTGTCTGCCAGGGTGTGCATGCTCTGAAGCATATTCTTGTAGAGCGTACGCTTCTGCATGAATTGCTGCAAGGTGTCGTCCATCTCGCCGCACTGCCTTTCCACAACGTGCACCACGCCCAGTTCCCGGATTTGTGCCAGAAATGCTTCGTACTCCTTATGATACACAAGGAACGTGAGCTTCTTCATTTTCGTAATCATGCCTCTGCCTCCTTCCTTTTCTCCTGATGGGATTTCATGATTTTCTGCGATGACTTGGAAAGGTTCTCCTCGTCTTCCATAAACCGCTTGATTTTGCGCAGAGCATCCTGATAACCCGGAATCTGTACTTTCTCAAAAAGATTCACCTTCTGGGTGGTCTTTTTACGCGCATGTTCCAACAAGTTCAACTTGGCAACAGTAAATTCACGCTCGATGGCAGTATGTGCCAGTGACTTAAGCAAATGCAGCCCGTCTGCATACCATTTGGGCGCATTGAACAAGCTGTAAGGGCGTATCTCGAAATCTACATTCTCGAGCAACGGCACCCGTACACCGGCAATCTTCTTTACACCGAGATGAACATCGCTGACCTTTATCAATGAAGCGTCGAACTCATTCCAAAGGGCGAACATGGCTTCGTAAGCTTGGATTTCCTTTTCCAACCTCGCGTCCAACGCGGCAGCGTCTCCCTTGCAGCGCTTCACTTCCATACGCAGGGCACTCTCCTTATTCTTAATAATGGGGAGTGTACGCACGCGCACCTTCAGTTGCTTTTCGAGTTGCTGAAGCGAGGTTTTGTTATATTGAAACTTAATAGCCATTTTATTTACGATTTAACGATTTACGATTAGACGACTGAAGCTACTCAATTTCTCAATTTACAGATTTACAATTTCAGTAATATCAATCGTAAACCGTAAATCGTCTAATCGTACATTTATTTAGTTTGCTTTCGGCCAGAACTGGTCCACAAGCTCTTTCTTGATATTCACCTCTTCCGGACGGAAATACTTGCCGAACAGACTCCATGCCACATCGAGCATCTCTGTGGTATCGAGGTTGACATCGATGGCCAGTAGCTGGTTGGAGTAGTCCTTGGCAAAGGCAAGGGTACGTTCGTCGTAGTTCGTCAGGTCGAAACCGTTTTCAAGCTTGGTTTTGGCGTTGGCGGCATCGGCGTACAGACGTACGGCGGCATTCATCACCTGCGGATGGTCCTTACGTGTCTTTTTGCCCGTAACAAGCTGTTTCAGACGGGACAAGGAACGGAACGGGTCAACGATAACCTTACCGATATCACTATCACGACGCAGGAACAACTGACCTTCAGTGATGTAACCCGTATTATCAGGTACAGCATGCGTAATATCTCCACCAGACAAAGTAGTCACCGCAATAATAGTGATTGAACCACCGGAAGGGAACTGCACCGCCTTTTCGTAAATCTTTGCCAAATCCGAATAAAGCGATCCCGGCATAGAGTCTTTCGAAGGAATCTGGTCCATACGGTTAGATACGATTGCCAACGCATCCGCATAGCTCGTCATATCCGTCAATAGCACCAGCACTTTCTCATTATTATTTACTGCAAAATATTCAGCAGCAGTCAACGCCATATCCGGAATCAGCAAACGTTCTACCGGAGGATTCTCCGTTGTATTCATGAAGCTGACGATACGGTCGAGCGCACCGGCATTGGAGAACACATTCTTAAAGTACAGGTAGTCATCATTCGTCATACCCATACCACCCAGAATAATCTTATCTGTCTCGGCACGAAGTGCTACATTCGCCATTACCTGGTTAAACGGCTGGTCGGGGTCCGCAAAGAATGGAATTTTCTGTCCGGATACCAGCGTATTGTTCAAGTCGATACCTGCAATACCTGTTGCAATCAGTTCCGACGGTTGTTTACGACGTACCGGGTTCACAGACGGGCCACCGATCTCCACTTCCTGGCCTTCGATGGACGGACCTCCGTCAATCGGATCACCGAAAGCGTTGAAGAAACGTCCGGCCAGCTGCTCACTCACTTTCAATGTAGGCGATTTGCCGAGGAATACTACTTCGGCATTGGTCGGAATACCCTCCGTACCTTCAAATACCTGCAAAGTGACATCGTCACCGGCAATCTTAACCACCTGTGCCAGTTTACCGTCCACAGTGGCAAGCTCGTCATACCCTACTCCTGTCGCTTTCAGCGAACAAGTAGCCTTGGTAATCTGAGTAATCTTGGTATATATCTTTTGAAAAGCTTTTGTTGCCATCTTTGATAATTAAAATTATAAATTAAAGATTATGAATTGACACTTCTTTCGGCAATCAATTCCTTCAGTTGTTTCTGGAATCCTTCATACTGTTCCGATTTGAACTTCGAGTAGTTCATCTGCTTACAGACATTAATCATCTTCTTGAAGTAATCCATTACCTCATTAAAGTTATCGAATTCAAATTCCGTATGACAGATGTCAATGATCATATTCAGGATATCCTCCTGACGTTCCATCGGTGTTACAGCATCAATTTCGTCGAAAGCATCCTGTTGCAGGATTACGAAGTCAATCAACTCTGACTTCCAGAATGTTACATGATATTCTACAGGAACACCGTCATCACCCAGGATGTTGATCTGTTCGGCAATCTCTTTACCACGTTGCAGGCGGTTTTTGATTTCGTTCACCTTACCAATCCATTCACCATTGATATGAGTTTTGATATATTCCTCAAATTCAGGATATTCGATGTATTTAGAATAAGAATCAATCGGATTCACTGCCGGATAACGTTTCTTATCCGCACGATCCTGTTCCAAAGCATAAAAACAACGGGCTACTTTCTTCGTATTTTCCGTTACAGGCTCTTTCAGGTTACCACCGGCAGGAGATACTGTACCGATAAAGGTAATAGATCCCGTTTCACCGTTACCCAGCACCACATATCCGGCACGTCCGTAGAAGTTGGAGATGATAGAAGACAAGTCCATCGGGAATGCATCAGGTCCAGGCAACTCTTCCATACGGTTGGACATTTCGCGCAATGCCTGTGCCCAGCGGGAAGTGGAGTCAGCCATCAGCAATACCTTCAGGCCCATGCTTCGGTAATATTCCGCAATCGTCATAGCCGTATACACAGATGCTTCACGAGCAGCTACGGGCATGTTCGAAGTATTGGCGATAATGATTGTACGCTCCATCAACTTACGTCCGGTATGCGGGTCAACCAGTTCCGGAAACTCCGTAAAGATTTCCACAACCTCATTGGCACGCTCACCACAGGCAGCGATGATTACAATATCCGCTTCCGCCTGTTTGGAGATGGCATGCTGAAGTACCGTCTTTCCAGTACCGAAAGGACCGGGGATAAATCCCGTACCACCTTCTACAATAGGATTCACAGTATCGATTACACGTACACCCGTTTCCAGCAGTTTAACAGGACTTTGAACATTTTTTCCATTGACTAATAGTTTACCACTGTTACCTTTATATTGTCCACCCATTTTCCTATATACTTCGTTTACGGCATTGCTCCACTCCTGCAAAAAATCGCCGCCTTCTGCCATACGTTTCGCCATCCTGCTTACTAGTTCTTTTGTCGCCCCTTGCGTTATTGATGATGCTTTTGTAAAAACATCCTCCAATATGCTGCCTCTTATTTCAATCTCCTGTCCGGCAAAGAGAAGGAAACGAATCAATTCCTGCAGCTGTTTTGCCGTCTTCTTTCGTGATGTTTCCATACAAAATCCAATGGACAACAAAGTTCCAGCTATTATAACAGCTGCTGCAAGTTTCATTCATAACTCCTTTC
>OIAA01000867.1_pt1 | contig 10129 bp, 9 predicted proteins | sample 1580591 | NCBI WGS metagenome assembly OIAA01 (sample SAMEA3882556, study PRJEB24775) | human gut metagenome | biome: human-associated habitat; feature: intestine environment; material: feces | place: Netherlands | collected 2009/2010
GGACAAGATTGCAGAGGGAGCCATCAAGCGTATTCAACGCACACGCGAATCCAACCGTATTGACCGGGAAAACAGGATGCCGTTGCATCCCAGACCACGCCGCCGCAGACGGGAACAGGAGCGCGAATGATGCCGCACATATCATCCAGAGAGCAGCCGCTCTCCTGACTTTTCTTTTTCATGCGCTGGGCCTGCGAAAGCGATGGCGCGGCCTGCGCGTAGTCCATGGCGGCAAGGAAACTCTGCTGTTCCTGGGGCTTCAGATAGGACAGCTCCACAGCGGGGTTAAAGGAAATTTTCTTTTCATCCACCATGTTCAGAACTTCGGGAATGAGATTGGTCAGGCGGACATAGCGGCGGACGGATTCCCGACTCACGCCAGCGTCTTCGCCCACTTTCTCCGCAGCCAACTTCGACACAACTTGTGTAGAAGTTAAGTCAGTACGCTGGCCTTGGTGCTTGATGGCATCCATGGCCAAGGTGTTTGGCGATACCGTCTGCAAGGAATTGGACTTGCAGCGCCCGCGCAGTGATTTGCAGCGCGCAGAGGAACGCTGACCGCCATGCGCCCGAATAAGAATCGGCAGAACCTCTGGCTCTGGGCTGCCTTGCTGCTGCCGCTGCTCTGGCTGGCGGCAGGGCTGGCGCAAATCACCGAACAGGCGCACGGGCTGTCCGCCTTGGCGGCAGGGCTTACTGCGCTGTTGAACGACCCGCTGAACCTGCGTTGGTGCAGCAGCACCCCGAAATTTCTGCTGACGGTTTTGGTGCTGTACCCGCTGGGGGTGTATTGCTATCTGCTCGATCAGGCGGACCGCCGCCCCGGCGGGGAACACGGCTCTGCCCATTGGGGCAATGCCGGGGAATTGAACGAACGCTACCGCAACCGCAAGGACCCATGGCAGGAAATCATTCTTTCCCAGAATATCCGCCTCAGCAATGATTCCTACCAACACCAGCGGAATCTGCACGTTGTTGTGATCGGCGGTTCCGGCAGCGGTAAGACCCGCTTCTTTGTAAAACCGAATGCCCTGCAATGCAGCGGCTCCTACTTCTTTTTGGACCCCAAGGGGGAGCTGACATATTCCCTCGGCGGTGCTATGGAGAAAAACGGCGTCACCGTAACGGTCATTGACTTTGTGCATTTCCGCGGACATTACAATCCGGTAGCGTACCTGAAAACCGATGAGGACGCTATGAAACTTGCCTATGCGCTGGTGTTCAACACCAAAAAGAACCCGGCAGCCTCCGGCGGCGAAAACGAGTTCTGGGACAAGAGCGCTGTTATGTTTCTGGCATCGCTGATTTTGTATATCCTGTACGAATCCCCGCTGTATGAGCGCAACCTCAACACGATGATGGATATGATTCTGGAATGCAAGGTCAGTGAGGACGGCTACGACGAAAACCGTATGGATATTCTGTTCGGTGAACTGGAACAGCGCGACCCGCATCACCCGGCTGTGCTGCAATACCGTTCGTTCAAGCTCGGCAGCGCGAAAACCCTGTCCAGCATTATGGTCACGGCGGTATCCAATCTGCATATGCTGCAATCGGCGGCGTTTGCCGAGATGATTGCCACCGATGAAATGTTCCTGCCGAAGTTGGGCGTGGAGAAACGCGCCATCTTCTGCGTCATCCCCGACAATGACGATACCTTTAACTTTATGGTTTCGATTCTGTACACCCAACTGTTTGACCAGCTGTTTCGCCTTGCGGATTCCACGCCGGAATTCCACGGCACACTGCCGGTTCATGTACGCCTGATGATGGACGAGTTTGCCAATGTCGCCACGCCGGAGAACTTTGTAAAGATCCTTGCCGTTGCGCGCAGCCGCAACATAAGCTGCGATATCATTCTGCAAAATATTTCCCAGATCAAAAGCAAATACAAGGACGACTGGGAAACGATCATCGGCAACTGCGACAGTCTTGTTTACCTTGGCGGCAACGATTACAGCACCTTTGAGTACATTTCCAAGCTGCTGGGCAAGCAAACCATCCGCACCAAGGGGCAGAGCATCGGCAAGGGCAGCCACGGCTCGTCCAGCGACAGCTATCAGGTCACGGGGCGCGAGCTGATGACCCCGGACGAGGTGCGCCGCATGAAACGCAGCGACTGCCTTGTGATGATCAGCGGCGAGGCACCGGTGAGGGACAAGAAATACAACCTTTTTGACCACCCGAACCTGAAATACACACCCGACTACCGCAGCCCGCGGGGACTGCTGCATCGGTTTGCAACACCCATCCCCGCGCCGGAGGGCTACACGATGCCCCCGGATTATATGGCGCAAGCCGGCACCGTATCGCTCGCTTATGTGGCGGAGCTGACCTGCCCCGATATTACCGAAGATCTATATGATGAATTACAAGAATGGGAGGAATCTCTGTTATGAAAATCAAAAAACCTGTATCCGCACCGGAAACCCAGCGCAAAATCAAGCGTAGCTACCTGACGATTGCTACGGTTGCCGCTGCTGTCATTGTGATGGCTCTGCCTGTGTATGCGGACGACCCGCTGGCGACCATCAATGCACTGAGCGATTTTGTGTTCAGTGCCATTAAGGCGATTGGTGCCATTCTGCTGGGCTTCGGCATTGTGCAGATCGGTCTCGCCCTCAAAAGCCACGATGCCGGGCAGCGCGCGCAGGGCTTTATGACCTTCTTTGGTGGTGTCATCATCTACTTTGCCAAGGATATTCTGGATATGATTCTGTAAGAAGAAGCACTACGCTCATTATACTTGATTATTTTCCCGGAAAATGCTATATTATATTGAGCAAGATTCCAATACTTTCAATCAGTATAATGAGGTGATGAGTGTGGCATTGGTGACAAATGAGCAGGTAATTAAAGCCCTCCGAAATTACAATCCTTGGTGGAGAAATCCAAGCGCTGCGAAAGAAGAAGATCGACCACAGCATCGTGTTGCCTATCATGAAACACTGCGAATTATGCAGCATAAGACGATTCGGCGTTTTGCTGTTCTTTCCGGCGCACGTCGCGTAGGTAAAACGACCATTCTTTATCAAATCATCAATCACCTGATTGATAACGGTGTGAATCCGCGAAATATCTTTTATGCAACCTTTGATAACCCCGTACTGAAAATGGCGGGAGTTGATATGGTTTTATCTGCTTACGATTCCATGTACCCGGTAGAGGGTGTGCGCTATGTTTTCTTTGACGAAATTCAGTACACCGAAAATTGGGAACTCTGGATGAAAGTGATTTATGACAGTCGTAAAGACATTCGGCTGGCGGCCACAGGTTCGGCAAGCCCTATTATTGAGGATGCGTCAACCGATAGCGGAACAGGTCGTTGGACAGTCATTAAAATTCCCACGCTTTCCTTTTATGAATACTGCCAGCTTTTGCAGTTGGATGATATGCCGTTACTGCCGGACCACTTAAAAATCACAGATATACCTAAAATGGAAAATGCCGAGGTCGCGGATTTGATGGCGCGCTTTGAACCGTTAGTTAAGCATTTCAACCGCTATCTTACCATCGGCGGATTTCCGGAACTGGCGCTGTCCGATGATGATCTTTATGCGCAGCGTATGCTGCGTGAGGATGTTGTGGATAAGGTAATAAAGCGCGATGTGCTTACCTTGTTCAAAGTTCGCAGTCCACTGTTGATGGAAAAGCTATTCCTATACTTGTGCATGAATTCAACAGAAATCTTTAGTGCTACGACTGCGGCTAAAGAGTTAGATAATATATCCCCGAACACCATTGAATCCTATGTGGATGCCCTTGTAAAATCCAACTTGATTTATATGGCATATCCAATCGCTGTCGGAAGCAAGTCGGTTCTGAAAGGGCGGCCTAAGATTTATATAGCGGATGCCGCCATTCGCAATGCGGTTCTGATGGTAGACGACGTTCTGTCCGATGAGCGTGAGTTGGGGCTTTTAATTGAAACCACTGTATATAAGCATCTGGTATCGTTTTATCAAGGGACAGGCGCACAGCTTGGCTATTATCGAAAGGCAAAAGAAAATCAAAAAGAGGTCGATGCCGTAATTGAACTCCCGCAGCAAAAAATTCTGTGCGAAGTCAAATACAAAAACAATTCGCATATACCGCAGACGGATGGCATTGTAGAATTGTGCAATGATCCTAAAGCTGGCATTACAGATGCCTTTGTCATCACGAAGCAGCTGGAGGACTTTGGCGTGACGCGCCATGAAACTTCTCCTAAAATCTATCGAATTCCCGCTATTGCATTTTTGTACCTTATTGGCAAGGAAGAATCCGATGGAATGAGTGGCAGACTTTAAACCCTGCATTTTCCCATTGCACCCAACCGCATAATGTGTGATGGTGGAAAAAACACAGCGACCGTTTTGCTTTTCAGCAAGGCGGTCATTTCTTTTATCCGAAAGAAGGTGAAACCTTGAATCAAAACTGGATCGTAGAAAACCTGAACAATGCCTTTTCCACTTGGAACGGCAAACTGACAGAGCTTTGGGGGCTGGTGACAACCAGCCCTCAAACTTTTAAGGGCGGGGCGGTATGGGGTGTAATGCAAAGCCTGCACAATGCGATGATCGGCATCGGTTATGCGTTGATCGTGCTGTTCTTTGCCATATCGCTGTTCAAAAACACTGCCAACTTCCATGAACTCAAACGCCCGGAGGCTGCCGTGCATTACCTTATTCGCTTTGTGGCAGCCAAAACCTTGGTGGGATACGGCATGGACATCATGCTCAACATCTTTTCCATCTGCAATGGCGTGGTCAGTGATATGGCTGCCGGTATGGGCGGCATCTCACAGGCGATGGTCGCACTGCCCGGTGAGGTGCAGGCTGCCATTGAAAATGTCGGCTTCCTAGCCAGCATCCCTTTGTGGCTCGTCACGATTCTGGGCAGTCTGTTCATCACAGTGCTGTCGTTCGTGATGATCCTCACCGTGTACGGGCGGTTCTTTCGCCTGTATATGTACACGGCGCTGGCTCCCTTGCCGCTGGCGAGCTTTGCCGGGGAAAGCACACAGTCGGTCGGCATTTCCTTTATTAAGAGCTATGTCGGCGTCTGCTTGGAGGGTGCTGTCATCGTGCTGGCGTGTGTCATCTACGCCGCTTTTGTCAGCAGGCCCACAGTTTCAGGCGGCGAGGCCACCACAATAGTGTGGAGTTATCTGACCGAAATTATCTTCAATATGCTTGTGCTGGTCGGGCTGATCAAAGGCTCTGACCGCATAATCCACGAAATGATGGGGTTGTAAAAGTATGCAGATACCGATCAATAAAGACATCCGGCGCTACCAAGAAGAAATCTTTATGGGGCTGACCCTGCGCCAGTTACTTTGCTCCGGCATCGCCATTGGGTTGGCGGTGCTGATTTATTTATGGGCTAAACCGCTGTTGGGGCAGGAAACCGCCAGCTGGTTGTGTATCCTTGCCGCGGCACCCATTGCCGCCGCGGGATTTTTAAGCTATGACGGGCTGCCGTTTGAAAAGTTTGTTATCATCGTGTTGGAAAGCACGATTCTGTGCAGCGGTTGGCGGGTATGGAAAACCGAACTGCGCCCCAAACAAAAAGGAAAGGTGAAGAAGATTGCGTTTAAGTGAGTATGCGTCCACCCAAAGAACCTACGGCAGCCGCAAGGTGCCGCGCAGTGTGCAGCAGAGCATCCCCATCGACCGAATCTATGAGGACGGGACATGGCGCTGCGGCAATGTGTACAGCCAGATGTGGTCCATGCCGGACATCAACTTTACAATGAGCGATGAGGACAATAAAGCAAAAATCCTTAACCTGCTCGGCAAGGTGTATATGGGTGTGCCTTCTGACTGCTGGCTAAAAATCTGCATTGTGAGCCAGCGTATGGACGAGAAGTCCTTCCGCGAAAATGTTTTGCTGCACCGCAACCTTGACGGCTTGGATAAGTGGCGTGTAGAACGCAACCGCCGAATCCGACAATGCGTCCAAGACGCGGGCAATGTGGTGCAGCACAAGTATCTGATTCTATCCACCAACAAACAGAATGTCACCGATGCCCGCAGCCGTCTGCGGCAGGTGCAGGGCAACCTTCTGGCGGAGCTTTCCAATCTGGGCTGTACAATCAAACCTATGGCAAACAATGAACGATTGGAGGTGCTGCACAACTTTTTTCGCCGCGGCGAGGAAGGGCGCTTTCAGTTCAGCTTTGATGACTACGGAAACTTGGGCAACGATTTCCGCAACACGATTGCACCCGATGCGATGCGCTTTACAACCCAACACGCGGAAATAGACGACGGATTTGCCAAGGCGATGACGATTGCGCAGTATCCGCAGCAGCTGAGCGATAATTTTGTGGCGACGCTGCTCCAACAGGTGCCGTACATCGTTCTCAGCATTGATATTACACCGGTAGAAACCGAGGATGCAATGCGGGAAATCGAGGCATCCCAGATGAAAATCGACTCCGAAAAGTTCCGTGCCAACCGCCGCAATGTGGAAAATCTCGACTTTATGGCGACCATCTCTCCTCGCAACCAACAGCAGGAAAAGTACACAGCAGAGATCCGCAAATGCCATCTGTGAGGGTGACCAACAGGTATTTATGGTGCTTTTGAGTGTGGCGTTCTTTGCCGACACGCCGGACGAATTGCGGCAGGAAACCGACGCACTGCAATCGGCAGCTTCCAATTTCAACTGCCGCTTTACCGAGATGCGCTTTCAGCAGGAAAACTGCTTTAACACCGCCATGCCCTATGGGCTGCGCCGTGTCGAAAGCAGCCACATGATGCTGACCCGCAGCGTCACGGCGCTGGTGCCGTTTGTGGCGCAGGAGGTACAATCCCCGCAGGGTATCTTCTACGGCAGAAACGCAATTACCGGCAACCTGATCGTGGGCGACCGTACCAAGCTCATCAACGGCAATGCGATGGTAATTGCCACCTCCGGCAGCGGCAAATCCATGAGCGTGAAGATGGAAATTATAATGGAGTTTTTGCGCTGGCCGAACGCGCGGTTCATTCTGGTGGACCCGGAAAATGAATACGAACTGCTGGTCAAGGCGCTGGGCGGCGAGGCAATCAAGGTGTCTGTGGACAGCCGGACACACTTTAATCCGCTGGATTATCATTACGACCCCAAGACCGATGTGCCGCCCGATGTTGCCAAAATCGAGTTTGTGCTGTCGATGCTGGACAAGCTGATCGGCGAGAATGGGCATCTTCAGCCGGAGGACAGAAGCCTGATTGCTGCCAGCCTCAAAAACATTTACAAACCGCTGATTGCCTCCGGCTACACAGCGCCCTGCCCGACGCTCGGTGATTTGTATCGAGATTTGAACAAATCCAACCTGCGCCGCGCAAAGCAGCTGGCGTTGATGCTGGATGTATTCGCCAACGGCAGCTTGCAGGCGTTTTCCCACACCACCAATGTGGATATGAACAACCGCCTGATTTGCTTTAATATCCAAAGTCTGGGCGACCAGCTCCGCCCGATTGCCATGATGTCCCTGCTGGAGTTCATCAATATGCAGGTGATGACCAACCGCCGCAAGGACGCCACGGCGGCAACATGGATCTACTTTGATGAGATTCATGTGCTGTTAAAGGACCCGATGAGTTCCAATTTCCTGTATTCCTCTTGGAAAAGATTCCGAAAGTACAATGCCTACGCCACCGGCATCTCGCAGGATATTCAGGACTATCTGGATAACCCCGTGGCGTATGCACTGCTTTCCAACAGCGAGTTTGTCATTATGCTGCGGCAATCGAAAAGTCTGGAAGCCTTGGAACGCCTGTACGGGCTGTCCAAGCCGCAGCTGGAATTTCTGCGCAACGCCAGCGAGGGACACGGCATTATCAAGATGGGCAACAGCATGATACCGTTCTCCAATCTGGAACCCAAGGATACGGCGGTGTATAAGCTCATCACGACCAAACCGGGTGAGGCAACCGCAGAGAAATGATTTTGCATAAAGAAAAGGCGGGCCGAAGCCCGCCTTAGAATTAGTGGCAGTTTAGTGCTGTCAGATATTGTTTTCCAGATCACGCAGACGCGCTTTGTAATCCTTGATAAGCGCCTGCGTGTTTTCTGTATCCGGAAAGCTGACAATATAACATCGCTGCCTGTGTCAGCTTATCAGCCACCGGATTAAGTATTTTTCCTAAATTACTAATCCTATGGAATCTTCTTGCGATATATCCATCAGCAAGATCCGTAAGACCAGACAGCAATAAGATTTCACCAGCTAACAGAGGATTTTTCTTTACACAATAACTCCATATAATTACCGGAATCAGACAAAGCCGAAAAAAAGAAAGAAGATTAGGAACCGTAATAATTCTATTCAAATTTTCTTCCTGATTCACTTCACTCTGCATGTACGGTCACCTCACTTTCCTTTTTTTTAGACATAAACCAATAAAATATAACACAAAATGCTAAAGCAAACACAACACCAAAAACATTTTGAATCACTCTAAGACTAACCGCTCCTTGTAGTCCATAAGTCTCTGCAGCAATGGCTAAAGCACCAAATGTGTTAAATACTGCCTGCCAGCCATATTGTGCTGAAAATCCTACACCGATTCCACCAAGAATTCCTATATATGCATAGATTGACGAAGGAAGCAGAAAATATAATACTGTAAAACATATAACACCTGCAATATTTCCGACAATCCTTTTACGGACTCTGTAGTGCATATCTTCCATAGACGGCAAAATCACGGACATGGCCGCAATACCAGCCCACATTGCACGTGGCATATTACAAAGTTCTGCAATGCAAAGGACAATCGGTACGCATAAAATCTGACATATCTGCCATTTTGTTCTGGAAGAAGTGATATCAAATTCTTGTATCAGATCTTTCAGATTTCTTTTATAAGTTCTGTTTTTATGATTTCGATAAAATACGAAGCAGGTAAGTGCTGCACCTAAAGCCATTCCGACTAATCGCATCTGATAGCTTTTTCCCGTAACATCATAACCATATAGCAGCAGATACCCAAGAACCAATGTAGATTGATTAAACATGAATGGATTATGGCATCCGAACAGAATCAACACAGCCAGTGCCGCAATATTTAACAGCATTCCCAATACCGGTGAAAACTGATTTGCTAAATGCGGACATACAGTCATAATTACAAAGAACAAAGCCAAAAGCATCGTAGATTGTCCGGTGTGGATCCCCAGATCCGCATTCCTAAACACCATGAGACATAATAAGACTACTACACCTACAATGCTGTTCTCATTTCCAAATAGGATGCTGAAAATACTAACAAAGAAAAAACAAAATGCCATTGTAACAGCTATCTTCACCAGATATACCCACATATGATATAATTTTTCTTTTAGTGTTTCACTCTTTTTCAACAGGTTTTTAGAACCTGCCTGATTTAACTGCAACTCCTGATAAAATGTCATATAAATCCTCCCATCTTCTAATTTATCTTAAAACTAGATAATCTCATCTTTCTGCTTTGGCAGCTCTATAACAAATCTGCATCCACCATATTCACGGTTTTCTGCTTTGATTGTTCCTCCGGCACTATCTACAATCCGTTTTACAAGTGCAAGACCTAGGCCATTTCCTTCTGCTTTATGAGATCCATCTACCTGATAGAACTTGTCAAATATTCTGGATTTTACATCATCCTCTATTCCTGGTCCTTCATCTTCCAGAATGAACTTAACAGAATCCTGTTCTTGTTTCAGAAACATCGTAATTGTCCCCTTTGAAGGGCTGAACTTAATCGCATTATCCAAAAGATTTATCCAGATATGCATAAAAAGTCCTTCATTCCCAGTATATTTAACTTCCTCCAATTCTACCTGAAAACCAATTTCTTTTTCTGTCCATTTTGTTTCCAATGAAAGAAATGCCTGGCGGATCTGTTCATCCAGACGATATTCTGTTTTTTTCATTGGTATATTCTGATTCTCTAACTTGGATAACAGCAAAATATTACCAACCAATCCGGAAAGTCTTTGGGTGTTAAATAAGATTTTTTCTACATATTCCTCTTGATCCGGAGACAGTTCTTCTCCCTGAAGCAGCATTGTATATCCTTCAATGGCATTAATCGGGGTCTTAAACTCATGAGAAACATCAGATACAAAATCCATCTGCAGCACCTCTGTTGCACGAAGTTCTTTTGTCATAACG
>OIAA01000869.1_pt1 | contig 10104 bp, 9 predicted proteins | sample 1580591 | NCBI WGS metagenome assembly OIAA01 (sample SAMEA3882556, study PRJEB24775) | human gut metagenome | biome: human-associated habitat; feature: intestine environment; material: feces | place: Netherlands | collected 2009/2010
TTCGGGCGTTTGTATAGGCTTTTTTGAGAAACTCCGAACTTTCTTGCCATTTTGTTACCTGAAATGTGGTCTGTGCAACCGCAAAAATGGGCTTTTGGGGGTCAGAAGGGCCTTTCCACGCCTTCAGCTGGGCCAGATCGCCGAAAATAAATACCTCTCCCCGGGTATGCCCCACGATGCCCTGCACCTCCGGGTGGGAGGCGTCTCCGGCCACCACGAGCACCGCACCGGCGGCTTCGGCCTCGGCGGCGATCTTCTGGATCTTCCGCACAAAGGGACAGGTGGCGTCGTGGTAGACACAGCCTCGGGCCTCCAGCTCGTCGTAGATGCTGCGGGGCACGCCATGGCTGCGGATGACCACCTCATAGCCTGCGGGCACATCGGCAGGGGTGTCCGCCACCATCGCGCCCCGGCGCTCAAGGTCTTCGACCGTCTGAGGGTTGTGGATCAGGGGGCCGAGGGTGGCCACCTTGTGCCCCTCTTCCAGCAAACCATAGGTCAGCTTGACCGCGCGGTCCACCCCGAAGCAGAAGCCGGCGGTCTTTGCAAGTCTGATTTCCATTGCTCGTCCTTCCTATCTTAGCGTCCTTGCCCTCTCAGTCTCGCTTTGCTCGACAGCTCTCCCAAAGGGAGAGCCTTCAAGCGTAGCGGGAAGGCCAAGCCTCTCCCTTTGGGAGAGGTGGCACGGCGAAGCCGTGACGGAGAGGGCAAGCCGCCTTTACAGCTTCTCCCACGCCTCCAAGACGGCCTGCTTATTCTCCCGCAGCTTTCTGAGGTCTCGGCGGCCCTCCATCGAAAACCGGGCGGCGGGCATCGGCTCGCCGTAGACCACCCGCACCCGGCAGAACGGCTTCATCCTGCCGTCGGGCGTGTCGTAATGGATGCGGCAGGGCACGACATCCACACCGGCGGCAGCTGCGACGACGAAGAGGCCGCTCTTGAGGGGGAGGAATGCATTTTCCTTCTCCCGCGTGCCCTCCGGGAAGATCAGCAGGGTGCCGCCCTCTTTGCACTTTTTCACCGTGTCGTCGATGGCGCCGACCTCCTCCTTCGTGCCCCGGACGCAGACCGCGCCCGCACACCGGAAGAACCACGACAGGAACGGGTTTATCTCAAACAGCTCTTTCTTGGCGAACACCATCATCCGCTGCCCCCAGAACCGGGTGATGACGATGAAGACCGGGTCGATGGCGGAGATGTGGTTGGGCGCGATGATGCAGCCCTTCGTGCCGACCTTCTTCAGATTTTCCCGGCCCTCACACCGGACGCGGAAGCCGATGTTGAACACCAGCCATGCCAGCGGAACAATAATATAATATAGTATCATCCGACCTTCTCCACGATCATCTTCTTCATGGCCTCCAGACTCTGCTCGAAGTTCATCTCCGAGGTGTCCAGAAGCTGGGCATCGTCGGCCTGTCGGAGGGGGGCTGCGGCGCGGTGGGTGTCCTGATAGTCCCGCTGCCGGACGTCGGCCAGCACCTCCTCATACGAGACCTCAACGCCCTTCTGCTGGTATTCCTTCCAGCGCCGGGTGGCGCGGGCCTCGGGACTGGCGGTGAGGAAGATCTTCACCGTCGCATCGGGCAGCACCACAGTGCCGATGTCGCGGCCATCCATCAGGACGTCCTGCGTCTTGGCCATATCCCGCTGCATTCCCAGCAGGAAGGCGCGCACCTCCGGGTTTGCGCCCACGGCAGATGCCGCCATGCCCACCTCCTCGGTGCGGATGGCCGTGCTGACGTCCTCGCCGTTCAGGTAGATGTGCTGTTCGCCCCCGATGAAGGCGAACTTGAGGGAAATCTCGGGCAGCAGGGCATTGACCGCCTCGTTGTCCTTCGGGTCCTTACCCGCCCGGAGGGCGTAAAGGCCGATGGTGCGGAACATTGCGCCGGTGTCCACATAGATGTAGCCGAGTTCTGCGGCCAGACGCCGCGCCAGTGTAGATTTGCCTGCGCCCGCAGGCCCGTCGATCGCAACAGATACCATTTTTCTATCTCCTTTTATATAAATACGGTTCAGCCTCTCCGTCACAGCTTCGCAGACGGAAAGGTCATCCCAGATTATTCGCAAAGCTCTGCGCCGTGCAGAACGCGATCTGCAAATTATATCCGCCGGTGTAGGCGTCCACATCCAGCACCTCGCCTGCGAAGTAGAGGCCCAGCGCCTTTTTGCTCTGCATGGTCTTGGGGTCTACCTCCCGCACCGACACGCCGCCCGACGTGATGACGGCATGGGCTAAGTCGCCCCGGGCGTCGATGGATACCCGCCAGTGCTTCACCAGCTGCACCAGCTCCCGCTTCTGCTCGCGGGTGATCTGGTTGGCCTTGGTGGCCGGGTCGATGCCCCAGCGGGCCACCATGACCGGCTGCATACTGGACGGCAGCAGCTTCACCAGTGCGCCCTGCGCCGCGTGGTTTGCCAGCAGGGCAAAATCCCGGGTGATGCGGTCATAAAGCTGCTCCTCGCTGAGGGCAGGCTTCAGGTCGATAAAAGCCTCGTACCTGTGTTTTTTCATATCGCCCAGATGGCTCGAGGCGCTGAGGGTCAGCGGCCCGCTGATGCCGAAATGGGTGAACAGCATCTCGCCCTGCTCCTCGAAGATGGCCTTGCCGTCCTCGTGGAGGGTGAGCGTCACGTTCTTGAGGGCGAGGCCCATCATCTTTTTGCAGTCGGCGTCGTGGCTGACGAGGCTGACGAGGCTGGGCACAGGCTCCACGAGGGTGTGGCCCGCCTGCTGGGCCAGCTTGTAGCCGTCGCCGGTGGAACCGGTGGTGGGGTAGCTCAGGCCGCCCGTCGCCACCAGCACGGCGTCCGCCCTGTACTCCCGGCCCGAGGTGCCCCGCACGCCCACACAGCGGCAGGCCGGGCCGGGCTTTTTCTTCTTGGGGTGGCGGGGATTTTCCGGCGCGGCGGGCGCTTCCTCCGGCTGAGCCAGCGGCTCCAGCAGCAGCTTTTTCGCCCCGTCGCGGACGATGTCCGCCCCCTCGGCGTACCGCAGAAGGGCCTGCCGGATCTCTTCGGCCTTGTCCGACACCGGGAACACCCGGCGTCCCCGCTCCACCTTCAGCTCCACCCCGAGCGACTCGAACAGCTCCATCGTCTTGGCGGGTGGGAACGCCCCCAGCGACGAGAACAGAAAGCGGGGGTTCGTCCGCACATGGTGCAGAAATTCCTCTGCGGTGCAGTCGTTGGTGACGTTGCAGCGGCCCTTGCCGGTGACGAGGATCTTCTGGGCCGGCTTTTCCATATGTTCCAGCACCGTCACCTCATGCCCCTGCCGCAGGGCCGCACCCGCTGCCATCAGGCCGGCCGCACCGCCGCCTATCACTAAGACCTTCATCCTTCGTTCCCTCCGCTTTTCCTTCATTTCATACTGATACGAGTTTATCATACCAGAATCGACGTCCAAAAGCAATGCATCACCGTCCGCGTTTTTCGGCTGGGTCGAACTTCCTGTTGCAGCGGCGCTGTTTTGGAAGACCGCGATAAAAAAGCAGGCGCAGTTTTCCACTGCACCTGCCCGGGCATTTCTGCTTATTTCATGGCCTTCACGGGGTCGAGATACCGGCCATCCTGCATGACCTCCAGATGGATGTGGCTCTCCTCGGCGCACTCACAGCTTACGCTGCCCACCTTGCCGATGGTCTGCCCGGCCGAGACGGTATCGCCCTTTTTCACCTTGGCGTCCGCCGTACCGCAGACCCGCCAGACCCTGCCGGATTCGTCCTCGATGGCGACCACAGGACCCCACTTGTCGTCGGTGCCCGTCTCCACCACCTTGCCCGCCGCCGGGGCGGCTACCTCTGCGCCCTTTTCGGCGGCGTAATCCACGCCGTTGTGGGTGCGCCAGTCCCCCAGCGTCTTGCTGTAGACCAGCTCATCGCCGCTGTAGCTGTTCAAGACGCGCCCCGAGACAGGCTGCGTGGAGGCAGGCGCAGCCGAACTGCTGGCAGGCGAGGACTCGGTTTGCAGCGCGGAGGGTTCGCGCACCGAACCAGACCCAGACTGCGCCCCAGAAGAGGACGCAGAGGATGCGGGCTTGGGTACATTTGCCGCAGATTCTGCGGCATCGGTCACGGGCTGCTGCCATACATCGTCCTCCTGTGGGTCAAGGGTGAGCTGCGGCTCCGGTGCAGGTTCTTCCTGCGGGGTCGTCAGGTCGTCGTAGCTCTTTTTCAGTTCATCCCGCACGGTGCGCACTGCCCACACGCCCGCCGCTGCGGCTGCGACGAGACAGGCCAGCAGTGCCAGTGTAAAGCCCCTGCTGCGCAAAAACTTTTTGATCTGCTCCATTGTCGTTACTCCCATCTGCTGCATTGTGTACGCATTGCTTCTGGGCTTAGTGTGGGACAGCAGGACAGGTTTTATGCATTCTTTTATTTAAATGCCCTCCGCGTTGCTCTGGGCATATTTAGAGGAAATGATATTTTGTAATATAGCAGCCCAGCCAGACCTGCGGGTCTGACCGGTTCTGCGTTTTCACGAGAGGGGCCGCAGCCGGAAAATGCATCTTCCCTCTGTGGCCTTCTGTGTTGATACCCGGAGCGAAGCGGAGGATATTCTAAATGATATTACCAAACAAAAAGGCCCTCCCTTTTCGGGAGAGCCTTTGCGGATCAAAAATCAGTTGCGGCGGCGGCTGTTCATGCCAAGCAGGCGCACAACATACAGGAAGATGTTGATGAAGTCCAGATACAACGTCAGCGCGCCGTAGATAGAAGCCTTCTCGGCCAGCTCGCCGTCATAGGCGTAGTAGGAGAACATCTGGCTCAGTTTCTGGGTATCATAGGCGGTCAGCAGCATGAACACCACCAGACCGACAGCGCTGTACAGCACCGTGGTGAGGAAGCTCATGCCGAACAGCATGCCCACAAAGCCGGTGATGATGAGCGCGAACAGGCCCATCATCAGCTTGGGACCCCAGCCGGACAGATCCTTGTGGGTAGTAGTGCCGTAGACCGCCATCAGGCCGAAGTACAGCGAGGTGGCAAGGAAGGCCAGCACCAGAGTGCCCAGATCAAATACCAGGAAGTAGTAGCTCAGCACCATGCCGTTGAGCAGTGCATAGGCAAAGAAGGTAGCTCTTGCACCGCCCACCGACATGTTCTGCACGCGGGAGCTGAGCACGTACACCAGCACCAGCTCTGCGATGGTGAACACCAGATACAGCGAGTTGACAACGTACAGCAGCGGGGTAGCGGCTGTAACGAACGCCGCGGCAAAGGTGATGAGCAGGCCTACCGCCATCCAGCGATAGGTGCGGTTCATATAGTCAGCCGAGGTCATGGCAGGCTCCGTGTAGCCTCGATCGTAACCATTGTAATTGTAATCCATATGGGACTCCTCCAGTCTCTTTCTGCCGGAACATTTTTTCCTTGCTCCGGTCTACGGAATATAGTATACTGCATAGAAATGAACGTTTCATGAAAAAGGCTGTGATATTGTATGTCTCTTGGGCTTTATTTACACATTCCGTACTGTTTTTCCAAATGCAGATACTGCGATTTCTATTCCCATCCCGGTGAGCGCGGCGTACCGGAAGCCTATGTGGAGGCTCTTGTGCGGGAGCTTGACCGCTTTGCACCGGAGAGGCCCCTGCAGCCGGACACCCTTTATTTTGGCGGCGGTACGCCCAGCCTGCTGCGCCCGGAGCAGGCAAAACGGCTGATCGATGCAGCCCGGCCCCTGCCCGGGGCCGAGATCACACTGGAAGCAAACCCGGAGACGGTGACGGAAGAAAGCCTTGCAGGCTTCCGGGAGGCGGGCGTGAACCGCATCTCTTTCGGGGTGCAGTCTGCCCGGGATACCCAGCTGCGCACGCTGGGCAGACCGCACACGGCAAAGCAGGCGCGGGCTGCATTTGCCGCCGCGCAGCGGGCAGGGTTTACGAACATCAGCGGCGACATCATGCTGGCACTGCCGCACTACACCGAAGCCGAGTTTGACGAAACGCTGGAACTGATCGAGGGTGGTGGGGCTACCCATATTTCGGCATATCTGCTGAAGATCGAGCCGGATTCGGCCTTTGGTAAACATCCGCCCGAAGGCCTGCCCACCGGCGATGAAGCCGCCGATTTTTACCTTTATGCAGTGGAACAGCTGGAACACCACGGCTACAAACAGTACGAGATCTCCAACTTTGCAAAGCCCGGCTATGAGGGCAGACACAACCTCATTTACTGGGACTGCGGCGACTATCTGGGCCTTGGCCCGGCGGCGCACTCCTGCATGGGCGGCAGACGGTTCTATTACCCGCCGGACACCGCCGCTTTCCTGAACGATGCCGCCGCCCCGGTGATGGACGGCAGCTGCGGCGCAGAGGACTACCTTATTTTACAGCTGCGTCTGCGCAAAGGCCTTTCGCTGGATGCATACAAAAAACTTTACGGGAAAGAATTTTCCACCGCACAGCTGGCCTTTGTGCAAAACTGCGTCCGGGCGGGCTATGCAAGCTTTGACGGCCGTACCCTTGCCCTGACCCCGGCGGGTCTCATCGTGCAGAACAGCATCCTTGCCCAGCTGTTGTAATTGGCAGAAATACGGCAACACATTGCTTTTGTGTGTCGATTCTGGTATGATATACTCGTATTATTAGGCGATGGGAGAGAAAACGGATGGCGAAAGTATTGATCGTCGGTGCAGGCGCGGCAGGACTGATGGCGGCGGGTGCCGCCGTGCGTCAGGGGCATCAGGTGACGGTGCTGGAACACATGGACAAGCCCGGCCAGAAGATCCTTGTCACCGGCAAGGGCCGCTGCAATGTGACCAACGACTGCACGGCAGAAGAGTTTTTGCACCATGTGCGCACGAACCCGCGCTTTCTGTATTCGTCGCTGGGGGCCTTTCCACCGGCAAAGACCATGGAACTGTTCGAGGGCCTTGGCGTGGAGCTGAAGGTGGAGCGCGGACGCCGGGTGTTCCCAGTATCGGACAAGGCCGAGGAGATCCGACAGGCTCTTTTGCGCTATGCGCAGGATGCTGAACTCGTGCATGACGGCGCGAAAAAGCTGCTATTGGAAGAGGTAACACCGGAGCCGGAAGCGGCTCCCGCCGCACCGGAAAACCCGCGCCACCCCAAAAAGAAAAAGGCAGGCCCGGCACTGCGGTGCATCGGTGTGCGGGGCACCTCCGGCCGGGAGTACCGGGCGGATGCCGTGCTGGTGTCCACCGGCGGCGTGAGCTACCCCACCACCGGCTCTACCGGCGACGGCTACAAACTGGCCCAGCAGGCCGGGCACACCCTCATCGAGCCGGTGCCCAGTCTGGTCAGTCTTGTGAGCCATGACGCGGACTGCAAAAAGATGATGGGCTTGGCGCTGAAAAACGTCACCCTGACCCTGTTCGAGGACAGCAAGGCCATTTTTGACGAGCAGGGCGAAATGCTGTTCACCCACTTTGGCATCAGCGGCCCGTTGACTTTGAGCGCCTCCAGCCATCTGGGCGACATGAAAAAACACAAGTATCATGCGGAGATCGACCTCAAGCCAGCCCTCAGCGAGGAGCAGCTTTACGACCGCATCACGCGGGATTTTGCCCTGCTGGCAAACCATGCGGCGCAGGGCGCGCTGGTAAAGCTTTTGCCGTCCAGTATGCAGCCGGTGATGGTGGCGCGCTGGGGCATCGACCCGGCTACCAAGGCAAACCAGATCACCCGGGAGCAGAAGAGGGAGCTGGTGCAGCTGATGAAGCACTGGCGGGTGTCCATTGATGCCCGGGGCGATCTGGCCCACGCGGTGATCACCAGCGGCGGCGTGTCCGTGCGGGAGGTGGACCCCAAAACCATGCAGAGCAAAAAGGCGCTGGGCCTTTACTTTGCAGGCGAAGTGCTGGATGTGGATGCCTATACCGGCGGCTACAACCTGCAGATCGCCTTCTGCACTGCACAGGCATTTGCAAATAATCTGTAATTACAGATAAAACAATTTTAAATGCCCTCCGCGCTGCTCTGGGCATATTTATAGGAATAGATTTTTTTGATTTGTATTTTGAAAACGACTGCGGTCGTTTTCAAAATACGTTTTCACAAAAAGGGTTGTTGCCGGGATAGTCTCACAGACCGCTGCGCAACTGTTCCTGAAGGGAACGAGCAGCAATGCAGTTCTCCGTTACGACCCTATCCGGTGAAAATGTGTTTGGAGCGCTCCGCAGAGCGCAAAAATATTAAAATGATTTTCCGCTGAAGATGGCCACAGCGGATGCGGAGGCCATTTTAAATCGTTCAGTTTAAAAAGGAGAGATACAACATGGTATCTGTTGCGATCGACGGGCCTGCAGGTGCAGGCAAATCTACGCTGGCACGCCGTCTGGCGGCTGAAATGGGCTATATTTATGTGGATACCGGTGCTATGTACCGCGCCATCGGACTGTATGCCCTGCGCGCAGGCAAGGACCCTAAGGACAACGACGCAGTGAACGCGCTGCTTCCCCAGATCGAGCTGCGGCTGGCCTCCATTGAGGGCGAACAGCACATTTATTTAAAGGAAGAGGATGTGAGCACCGCCATCCGCACCGAGGCCGCAGGTATGGCTGCCTCTGCCGTGGGCGCAAACCCGGCTGTGCGCGCCTTTCTGCTGGAACTGCAGCGGGATATGGCCAAAAAGCAGGACGTGCTGATGGATGGACGCGACATCGGCACGGTGGTGCTGCCGGATGCCACGGTGAAGATCTTCCTCACCGCCACGCCGGAAGCCCGCGCCACACGCAGGTGGAAAGAGTATCAGGCCAAGGGCATCGATACTCCCTATGAAGAGGTGCTGGCCGACGTGAAGCAGCGGGACTATCAGGACACCCACCGTGCCGCTGCACCCCTGAAGCAGGCGGACGATGCCGTGCTGCTGGACACTTCGGAGCTGGATTTTGAACAGAGCCTTGCTGCAATGAAGAAGATCATTGCGGAGAAAGTGAATAAAACGATAAAATGATATTATATTACATCTTAGTGCCCTTTGCGTGGCTTTTGTGGCATATCGGCTTCCGCATCCATGTAGAGGGCCGCGAAAACCTGAAAAAGGTGCAGACAAAGGGCTGCATCCTTGCGCCCACCCATGTCTCCGCCATCGACCCGGTGTTCATCGTGGTCACCCGGTGGAGCAGGCGGATGATCGTGTTCGCCAAGAAGGAACTGTTCGAGATCAACGCCCTGCTGACCTGGTTCTTCCGCTGCTGCGGCGCGGTGTGCGTGCGCGGCACAAAGGATGAAATGGCTGCCATTGAGCAGACCGTAGAAAAGTGCAGAAACGGCGAAACACTGCTCATCTTCCCGGAGGGCACCCGCGAAAAGGACGGGAAGCTTCTGCCGCCCAAGAGCGGACTGTTCGTCATTGCGGCGGGGGCCGGGGTGGACGTAGTGCCCTGCCGCATCCTGTACGATACGCCGGATGGAAAAATGCACCTGTTCTGCAAAGTACGGGTGATCTACGGCGAGCCGATGCCTGCAGAGCAGTTTGCCATGGAGAGCCGCCGCGACACCAAAAAGCTGCGTGCCAACAAGCAGGCCCTGCTGGATGCGTGGGAGAAGATGGGACGGTGAGGAGAACGTAATGGAGATCAAAGTTGCAAAGACCGCGGGGTTCTGCTTTGGCGTGAACCGTGCCGTGGAGCTGACCTACGGCCTGCTGGCCGAAGGGCGCAGGGTGGCCACCCTCGGCCCGCTGATCCATAACCCGCAGGCTGTGGAGGATATGCAGAAAAAGGGTGCCCTTGTGGCGGATGCCATCGCCGATGTGCCCGCCGGGTACGAGGTGGTCATCCGCAGCCACGGCGTGCCGCGCACCGTGTACGACGAGCTGGATGCGCGCGGCATCACCTACCATGATGCCACCTGTCCCTTCGTGCAGAAGATCCAGCGCATTGCCACCGAGGCCGAAAAGGCGGGGGCGGTGCTGCTGGTGGCAGGCGACAAGACCCATCCGGAGGTGCAGGGGATCGTGGGCCACACCCGCGGAGAGGTGTTCGTTTTTGCCGATCTGGCCGAGTTGAAGGCATGGAAAGGCCCCTCTGACCCGCAAAAACCCCTGTTTGCAGTTGCACAGACCACATTTCAGGTTACAAAATGGCAAGAAAGTTCGGAGTTTCTCAAAAAAGCCTATACAAACGCCCGAA
>OIAA01000876.1_pt1 | contig 10070 bp, 9 predicted proteins | sample 1580591 | NCBI WGS metagenome assembly OIAA01 (sample SAMEA3882556, study PRJEB24775) | human gut metagenome | biome: human-associated habitat; feature: intestine environment; material: feces | place: Netherlands | collected 2009/2010
AGCATAAAAAATGAACGAGTTCATTTTATTCTGCATTCGGTTTGCACTATCTTTGTAATGAGATTAACAAGAACTTATATATGCCAGACTATGATTTAATCGCCATATTAGGGCCTACCGCCTCAGGAAAGACTCCATTTGCAGCCGCCTTGGCCGCCGAACTCCATACGGAAATCATCAGTGCCGATTCACGGCAAATCTACCGGGGGATGGACCTGGGCACCGGCAAAGACCTTGCCGACTATACCGTCGACGGGAAACAGATTCCCTATCACCTCATCGACATAGCCGACCCGGGCTATAAGTACAATGTTTTCGAGTATCAGCGTGATTTCTTGAATGCTTACGAGACTATTAAACAAAAAGGTTGCCTGCCCGTTGTATGTGGAGGAACCGGAATGTATCTCGAATCAGTGCTGAAAGGCTACCGTCTGCTGCCCGTACCCGAGAATCCTGAGTTGCGCACCCGTCTGGCGGACAAATCGCTGGAAGAACTGACCGACATACTGAAAGGTTACAAAAGCCTGCACAATACTACGGATGTGGACACAGCCAAACGTGCCATACGAGCCATCGAAATCGAAGAGTATTATGCCCATACCCCAGTAGACGAACGTTCCTTCCCCCAGATGAACAGTCTCATCATAGGTGTGGACATCGACCGGGAATTGCGTCGGGAGAAAATCACCCGCCGCCTGCACCAGCGCCTGGAAGAAGGAATGATAGACGAAGTGCGACGTCTGATAGAGCAAGGCATCCAACCGGATGACCTCATCTATTACGGACTGGAATACAAGTATCTGACACTTTATGTCATCGGCAAGTTGACCTATGAAGAGATGTTCACGCAACTGGAAACAGCCATCCACCAGTTTGCCAAACGCCAGATGACCTGGTTCCGCCGTATGGAACGGCGTGGATTTACCATCCATTGGATGAATGCCCGGTGGCCGATGGAAGAAAAGATAGCTTTTGTAAAGAAGAAGTTGGAAGGATGATGAAATGATAAAGTGACCGGGTGATTTAAATCGTAAATAGTAAATAGTCAAATTGTAAATAGAATCATGAGTGCAGAACCCGAAAAGTTGGGAGTGATATACAACCCCAAAGCCGGAACACGGAAAGTGCAGAAACGGTGGAAAGAAATCAAAGAATACATGGACAGCAAAGGTGTGCCTTACGACTATGTGCAGTCCGAAGGGTTCGGTTCGGTAGAGCGTCTGGCAGGCATCCTCGCCAACAACGGCTACCGCACCATTGTTGTAGTAGGCGGTGACGGCGCACTGAATGACGTCATTAACGGCATCATGCTTTCCAATGCACCGGACAAGGAGAATATAGCCATCGGCATCATCCCCAATGGTATAGGAAATGACTTTGCCGACTATTGGGAAATGAGTTCGGATTACAAGAAAGCGGTGGATTGCATTATCAACAACCGCCGCCGGAAAATAGACGTGGGTACCTGCTATTATTACGACGGTGAAAAGCATCTGACACGCTACTTTCTCAATGCCATCAACATAGGCCTGGGAGCCCGTATCGTGAAAATCACCGACCAGTGCAAGCGTTTCTGGGGAGTGAAGTTCCTCTCTTACTTCATGGCACTGCTATCCATTATCTTCGAACGGAAGCTGTACCGCATGCATCTCAAGATAAACGGCGAGCATATACGCGGACGCATCATGACTGTCTGCATAGGCAGTGCGTGGGGATACGGACAAGCGCCTAGTGCAGTGCCCTATAATGGCTGGCTGGATGTTTCCGTCATTTACCGTCCCGAATTGCTGCAACTATGGTCGGGATTGTGGATGCTTATCCAAGGGCGGATTCTGAACCATAAGGTAGTGATGCCCTACCGTACGCAAAAAGTAAAAGTGCTGCGTGCGCAAAATGCCTCTGTCGATTTGGACGGACGTATTCTCGACCGTCATTTTCCACTGGACATCAGCGTACTGCATGAAGCAATAACATTGATTATACCCAATTGAAAATACTTAATCAGTAACAACCTATGATTGAATTAAAGAATAATCCTGCCGGAAACTTCTTCCTACTGGCAGGTCCATGTGTCATCGAAGGAGAAGAAATGGCAATGCGCATTGCCGAACGTATCGTGACTATCACCGAAAAACTGCAAATCCCCTATGTATTCAAAGGGTCGTACCGCAAAGCCAACCGCTCCCGCCTGGATTCCTTTATGGGCATCGGCGACGAAAAGGCGCTGAAGATACTGCAAAAAGTGCACACCACCTTCGGAGTACCTACCGTGACCGACATTCATGCAGCCGAAGAAGCCACCATGGCTGCCGAATATGTGGATATTCTGCAAATTCCCGCCTTCCTCTGCCGGCAGACAGACCTGCTTGTAGCCGCCGCCAAAACCGGAAAAACCATCAACATCAAGAAAGGGCAGTTCCTCTCTCCGCTTGCCATGCGCTTTGCGGCTGATAAAGTAGTGGAAGCAGGCAATAGGAACGTCATGCTGACGGAACGCGGAACTACTTTCGGTTATCAGGATTTAGTCATCGACTATCGCGGCATCCCCGAAATGCAGACCTTCGGTTTCCCCGTCATCCTGGATGTAACCCACTCCTTGCAACAGCCCAACCAGACCAGTGGCGTCACGGGAGGTATGCCGCAACTTATCGAGACCGTAGCCAAAGCCGGTGTTGCCGTAGGTGTAGACGGACTGTTCATCGAAACCCACGAAAATCCCGCCGTAGCCAAGAGTGACGGCGCCAACATGCTGAAACTCGACCTGCTGGAAGACCTGCTGACCAAATTGGTCCGCATCCGAGAAGCAGTCAGATAAATTCCATTTATCCGGAATGGAATCCGAAAAAAACAACAGAAGTTGTGATTTATCCAAGGGCTGTCCGACAGATAGTTCAAGAACAATTTAAATTCATAATAATATGAAACATCTATTACGTGGTTTATGGATTGTAGCGTTAATTCTTTGCTGCAATTTTCAGCAGGTATTTGCACAGCAAATGCCGCCTATCCCGGTCGACAAAAATGTCCGTATCGGAAAGTTGGACAACGGATTGACCTATTATATCCGCAAGAACAGCCAGCCTGCAAACCGGGCCGACTTTTACATTGCCCAAAAGGTAGGCTCCATTCAGGAAGAAGCCGACCAGCGCGGCCTTGCCCACTTCCTGGAACACATGTGTTTCAATGGAACGACCCACTTCCCCGGTGATGCACTGAAGCAATACCTGGAGCGTATCGGGGTGAAATTCGGTGAGAACTTGAACGCCTATACTTCCGTAGACGAAACCGTATACAACATTTCCAATGTGCCGGTCACTACTCCGGGAGCCATCGACTCCTGCCTGCTGATTCTGCACGACTGGAGTAACGATTTGACCCTGGACCCGAAGGAAATAGACAAAGAACGCGGAGTCATCAACGAAGAATGGCGCACCCGTATGAGCGCCATACAACGCTTCCAGGAGAAGATGCTTCCAGTCATGTTCGAAGGAACGAAGTATGCCACTTGTTTCCCTATCGGAACGATGGAGGTCGTTATGAACTTCAAACCGCAAACTTTGAGAGACTACTATGAAAAGTGGTACCGTCCGGACCTTCAGGGTATTGTGGTAGTTGGCGATATAGATGTGGACACCATCGAAGCCCAAATCAAGAAAATGTTTTCTGATATTCCCGCCCAGCCCAATGCTGCCAAACGCGAGTACTATCCGGTAAACGACAACAAGGAGCCTATTGTATTGGTTTATCAGGACAAGGAACAGTCCAATGTACAAGCCCTCATCTTCAACAAGCACGAAGCCACTCCTGACGAGCAGAAAGGCGACATGGGCTATCTGGTACAGAATTATGCAACCACGCTCATCAACAATATGCTGAATGCGCGTCTGAACGAATTGGTACAGACCGCCAATCCTCCTTATATATATGCCGCCACTTATGACGATGATTTCTTTGTTGCCAAAACCAAAGATGCCTTCACCGGTGTCGTTGTCTGCAAGGAAGATGCCATAGAAAATGGAATAGCCACTCTCCTGCGCGAAACAGAACGCGCCCGCCAATTCGGCTTTACGGAAACGGAATACAACCGTGCCCGTGCCGAATATCTGCGCCAACTGGAATCTGCTTATAACGAGCGTGACAAACGCAAGAATGAAGAGTACGTGGATGAATATGTCCGTCATTTCCTCGATAACGAACCGATTCCGGGCATCGAAAACGAATACGCCATCATCAATCAGATAGCTCCCGCCATTCCGGTTGCCGCACTGAACCAGATGATGCAAGCCCTCGTGACAGACAGTAACCAGGTAGTCGCAATTCTCGGTCCGGATAAGGAAGGATTGAAAATGCCGACAGAAGATGCAATCAAGAAGATTCTGAAAGATATTAAAGCTGAAAAACTGACTGCCTACGTAGACAAGGTGTCGGATGAACCTTTGATGGCCGAAGCCCCGAAAGGCGGAAAGATTGTATCCGAGCAGACAGATGATACATTCGGCACTACAACGCTGACACTCTCCAACGGAGTCAAGGTCATTATCAAGAAGACAGATTTCAAGGCAGACGAAATCCGCATGAAGGGAGTCAGCCTAGGCGGTAGTTCCTTGTTCCCCGACTCGGAAATCATCAACATCAACGGACTGGATGCAGTGAGTGTCGGTGGTCTGGGTAATTTCAGTGCCGTAGACCTGGAAAAAGTTCTGGCCGGCAAGAAAGCTTCCGTCAGCTATGGTATCGGTGACAAGACAGAAACCGTCAATGGCAGCTGTTCACCGAAAGACTTCGAAACAATGATGCAGCTCACTTACTTGACGTTCACCGCTCCACGCCGTGACGACGATGCCTTCGCATCCTACAAGAACCGCAACAAAGCTGCTTTGCAGAATATGGAAATGAATCCCCAGGTGGCGTTCAGTGACTCTGTCTCGGCCGGTATTTACATGCACCATCCCAGAAGAGCCAGAATAAAGGCGGACATGATTGACAAGATGGATTATGACAAGATTCTGTCCATGTATCAAGACCGCTACAAAGATGCCAGCGATTTTACCTTTATCTTTGTAGGAAATGTGAATGTGGAGGAAATGAAACCACTCATCGCCGAGTACCTGGGTTCACTGCCTGCCATCAACCGCAAGGAAACATTCAAGGACAATAAAGTGGACATGCGCCAGGGAGTTTATAAGAACGAATTCGTACGGAAGCAGGAAACTGCCAAAGCGTCGAACTTTGTCCTGCTGAACGGTGACTGCAAGTACGACCTGAAAAATGACATCCTGCTGAGTATGACCAGCCAGATTCTCGACTTGGTTTATACAGCCAAGGTACGTGAAGACGAAGGGGGCACTTACGGTGTATATGTAGGCGGCCAATTAAGCAAATATCCGAAAGAAAAGGCTCTCTTGCAGATTGTATTCGAAACCGCTCCGGCAAAAAGAGAAAAGCTGATGCAGATTATCTTTGCAGAACTCGACAACATCGCCAAAGCAGGTCCGTCGGAAGGAGACTTGAATAAAGTGAAGGAGTTCATGCTGAAGAAACATGCCGAAGACTTGAAGGAGAACAGCTACTGGCTGGGAAGCATTGACGAATACCTGTTCACCGGTATGAATCCGATAAAGGATTACGAACAGATTGTCAACATCATCACCGTGAAGGACATCCAGAAGTTCACCGACGACTTGTTCAAGCAGAAGAACGAGATTGAGGTATCAATGATCAGTCCTGAAACTCCTGACAAAGAATAAGAGAGCCATACACACAGAAGGCTGCGTTGTTCGATGAAAGGCAGCGCAGCTTTTTTTATACAAACTCTATATATACAAATACTATGAGTCTTTTCTTAGATTTGCGCAAGCACGGAAAACTGGCAGAAAAACGAAATCCGATGTACGAAAAAAGTAAATTCGGAAAATTCTGGATGTACTTCATGTTCGTCTTCTGGGCCGGTTACCTGATATTCTTCGGTACGACCTTTGCATTCGCCTTTGACGGTGGTGCCACAGAAGCCTATCACGTAATGAACTCCGGATTGATATTTGTCCTTGTGCTGGATTTCCTGATACGCCTGCCTTTCCAAAAAACACCCACCCAGGAAGTGAAGCCCTACCTACTGCTTCCCATCAAACGGAATCGTCTTATAGACTTCCTGCTGATCCGTTCCGGACTGGATGGCTTCAATCTGTTCTGGCTGTTTCTGTTTGTTCCGTTTTCCATCATCACCGTCACCAAATTCTATGGAATCAGTGGTGTGCTGACCTATTGCATTGGCATCTGGCTGCTGATGGTATTCAATAACTACTGGTTCTTGTTGTGCCGCACACTGATGGGTGAGCGCATCTGGTGGCTGGCATTACCGGTAGTAGTATATGGTGGCATTGCCGCCGCACTATTCATTCCGGACAACAGTCCGCTTTTCGACTGTTTTGTCAATCTGGGAGAAGGGTTCATCACCGGTAATATATTGTCATTCATCGGTGTACTGGCTGCCATCGCCCTCATGTGGTTCATCAACCGCACCCTGATGCAGAAACTCATCTACAATGAACTGAACAAAGTGGAAGATACACGGATAAAACATGTATCCGAATACAAATTCCTCGACCGCTACGGCGAAATAGGCGAATACATGAGACTGGAACTCAAGTTATTGCTACGCAACAAGATTTGTAAGCGTTCGCTCTATTCCATCACCGGTGTAGTGATAATGTTCAGTAGTATCATTAGCTTTTCCGATGTGTATGACGGAGGTCTGAGAGATTTCTTCGTCCTTTATAATTACATTATCTTCGGCATCATGTTCCTCAGCACACTGATGGGTTACGAAGGCAATTACATTGACGGACTGATGAGCCGCAAGGAATCTATCTACTCGCTGCTGCGTGCCAAATACATACTGTACAGCATTGCATTGCTCATTCCTACGATTCTGATGATTCCCGGTATGGTTACCGGGAAGGTATCCGTACTCGGTTGCATTGCATGGCTGATATTCATTCCGGGAGCCGTATACTGCTGTCTGTTCCAACTGGCAGTCTACAACAACAAGACTACCGACCTGAATTCAAAGATGACCAGCCGGCAGAATATAGGCACCGGTCTGCAGAATCTGATTTCAGGAGGTGCTTTCGGCATACCTTTACTGCTGCTTTTTGCACTGAATGCCATCTTTGGCAAAGAGGTCACCCCCTGGATACTTATCGGCATCGGCGTGGCATTCATCGCCACTTCCAAATTCTGGCTGATGAATGTATATCACCGACTCATGAAACGCCGCTACAAGAATATGGAAGGCTTCAGGGACAGTAGACAGAAATAGAAATCATTAAACATCAATCACTAACATGATACGCATCAACAATTTACAAAAGAATTTCGGCACAAAAAAAGCCGTAGATATAGAGAACTACACCATCGGGCAAGGCGATATGCTGGGACTGGTAGGCAACAACGGTGCAGGCAAGACCACCCTCTTCCGGCTTATTCTTGACTTACTGCAGGCAGACCGGGGCAATGTAACCATCAATGACATTGACGTCAGCAAAAGCGAGGACTGGAAGAACTTCACGGGAGCCTTTATAGACGACGGTTTCCTGATAGACTACCTCACCCCCGAAGAATACTTCTACTTCATCGGTAAGATGTACGGTCTGAAGAAAGAGGAGGTAGACGAACGCCTGCTTCCCTTCGAACGCTTCATGAACGGCGAAGTGATGGGGCAGAAAAAATTCATCCGCAACTATTCTGCCGGAAACAAGCAGAAAATCGGCATCATCTCCGCTATGCTACATCACCCGCAACTGTTGATTCTGGATGAACCGTTCAACTTCCTTGACCCCAGTTCACAGTCTGTAATCAAACACTTGCTGAAAAGATACAATGAAGAGCACGGAGCCACCGTCATCATTTCCAGCCATAACCTGAATCACACAGTGGACGTTTGTCCACGTATTGCATTGTTAGAAAACGGTGTTATTATCCGCGATATACGAAATGAGAACAACTCTGCCGAGCAGGAATTGGAAGCTTACTTCAACGTCGGTGTGGAGGAAGAAGCCGTGGTAGAAGAAACAGTAGTAGAAGCAGCCGTAGAAGAAATAACGGAAAAAGAAGATAAAACGGTAGAAGAAAAAAATTCGGAAGCATGAAAAAATATCTTTCTTATATAGTAGCTCTTACCATCATATTGATAGGCTTAAGTTCCTGCCATACTTCCGCGCCACGCCTGGACTACAAAGCCCTGGCGCAGGCATCCGTCCGTTTGGGAGTGGATATTGAACTGCAGGACAACCACAAGCTATACATCCATGCCTCCGAATGGATAGGCACCCCCTATCGCGCAGGTGGCGACAGCAAACGTGGAACGGACTGCTCCGGACTGGTATCGCAACTGTATAAGAAAGTTTACCACACCCGTCTGTCGAGAAGCACAGACGGGCAACTGAAAGAGAGCAGTAAAATCTCCCGCCGCAACTTGCGTGAGGGAGATTTGGTGTTTTTCACCAGCCGTGCATCCAAGAAGAAAGTGGCACACGTGGGTATCTACCTCAAAAACGGGAAGTTTATTCATGCAAGTACCAGCAAAGGAGTTATTGTCAGTAGCCTCAACGAACAATACTATACACAATACTGGCTTTGCGGCGGCAGAGTAAAATAAGAATCTTTTTTCTTCCCCTGTGATTTTTCCTTTCCCTCCCCGACTTATAGTTCAAATGAAACTTTAAAAAGGAAAAACGATGAAAAAGATTTTAAGTATCCTTCTCTTTATCAGCCTTGCGCTGAACAGCAACGCACAATTACTTTGGAAAATTTCCGGTAACGGACAAGAAAAACCCTCATACATTTTAGGTACCCACCATCTGGCACCTCTCAGCATCAAAGATAGCATTGCCGGATTGCCACAAGCCGTAGAAGGTATACGGAGAAGTAGTCATGTCCGATATGATGTCACCCGAGTTTATGCAGGTGATGCAACAAAGTATGATGATGGCAGGCGACACCACTCTCCAGAAACTTTTTACCCCGGAACAATATGAAGTAGTAGGCAAGGTAGTGAAAGAGAACCTGATGGCAGATATAGCCATGTTGGGCAAATTAAAACCCGCTGCCATTACCCAACAACTGACCTTGATATTATGCATGAAGCATCTGGGTGGTTTCAATCCACAGGAGCAATTAGATACTTACTTCCAGCAGCAAGCATTGCAAAGTGGCAAGAAGGTAGGTGGTTTGGAAACCCCGCAATCCCAGTTAGATATGCTCTTTAAAGGTCAGACTCTACAGCGTCAGGCAAACTTACTCTATTGCCTCGTAAGTGACATAGATAAAGCTATGGAACAAACTAAACGTCTCAACAATGCATACAAGGCTCAAAACCTGGATGAAATGCTGAAGCTGATGGAAGAACGTGATGGTAACTCGTGCGATCCGCAACCGGGCGAAATGGAAGCCCTGCTGGATAACCGTAACAAAGCATGGATTGAAAAAATGCCTGCTCTCATGAAGGATACTCCCACCCTCTTTGTTGTTGGTGCAGGCCACCTGCCGGGAACTAACGGAGTCCTGAATCTGCTGAAACAGCAGGGATATACTGTAGAACCTATGAAATAAAAAACTATGAATTCTCTCTTTACTCACATTTTCTGAAAACAAAGAAAATGCAAGATATCGGGTGATTGCAAGTGATTTGTGGTCACCCGCTTTTATAAAAAAGGGCACATCAGGAAATACTCCCAACATACCCTCTAATCTTAGTATATGTTCATCATCACATATTCATCGCATTGGCTCCTAAAGCTCCCAACACCGCTGATGCTACAGCGATTACAATTTTTAAAATCTTATCCCAAACCGTCTTTTTCATAATAGTTACTTCGTGTTTCAATAATTAATAGACTGCGCAGCCTTTCATTCTTAATTCTTTAATTTCTAAAGTCCCAGCTTTAGCCCCTATCCCAGAGGATCATCTTCAATACCTCCGTCTCCATCGGAACCGCCTCCGTTACCATCATCCGGATCTTTACCGCCATCGGCAGCATCCTTACCTGTCCACTTCTCAAATTCAACGCCCT
>OIAA01000877.1_pt1 | contig 10060 bp, 3 predicted proteins | sample 1580591 | NCBI WGS metagenome assembly OIAA01 (sample SAMEA3882556, study PRJEB24775) | human gut metagenome | biome: human-associated habitat; feature: intestine environment; material: feces | place: Netherlands | collected 2009/2010
TTTATGGAGAAATCATATCCCAACTCACCAAATTGCCAGATCATCTTCGGTCCGGGTACGGTAAGGAAGAAGGCGGCATTAGTGGCTAAACGTTTGGTGCGGGTAGAGAGATTAATATCACTTCCTGTTGCAGGACTTATTCCGTCATTCTTACTCGTAGTTGATGCTATTACTCCGGTATTTCCCCATTTCCAGGCTTTAAATCCTGTACGTTCTTCATCATGACTCTCCATATACCCCACTAAACTACCAGCAGGCATACTTGTTCCCGCATATAAACCACTGAAATCATTTTCCGTAGTCCATCCCATTGCTGTCTGGCAATATGAATGATTCATATTGCGCCATAATAAAATACCAGCTTCCGCCAATTGTTTCTCTTCACTATTAGCTGCTAAATGTTCAAAAATAACGTAAGCGCCCGGTTGCCGCTTTTGTACGGCAGCCGCCATACGTTTCAAGTTGGCGATACGTGCATTATCCGGTCCGTTTGCCCAATCATTTGTTCCATAAGGAGTATTAGAGAACCCTTTTGTAAAATCATAACGGAAACCATCAATTTTATATTCCGACATCCAAAAGCCGGCTACGCTATCTACCAAAGCACGGGTATATTCACTCTCGTGATTAAAATCACGTCCCCACGAAAGACTTGGGTTCTTTATATTTGAATCTTGATTATACCACGGATTATCAGCAGAGGGTCTTCCATCCGCATCCTTATACAAAAGATAGAAAGGAGACTGGTCAAAGCTATGATTCAGCACAAGGTCAATAATAACAGCCATCCCTTGACTGTGACATTCATCTACAAAAGCTCTTAAATCATTTTTTGTACCGTAATACTTATCTACGGCAAAATAGAATGAAGGATTATACCCCCAGCTCGTGTTTCCTTCGAACTCATTAATAGGCATCAGTTCGATTGCATTTACTCCCAGATTCTTCAAGTATTCCAGTTTCTCTTTCGCAGCATTAAAAGTATGTTCCTCAGTAAAATCACGAATCAGCATTTCGTAAATAACCAACTTTTCAGAAGCAGGGCGCTCAAAGTTCTTCACTTTCCAGTTATAAGCAGTCTGTCCTGTTTGCAGGATGGAAACAATACCTTCCGCTTTTCCGGTCGGATAGGCTTTCAGATTCGGATATGTCGTACTTTCAATATACTGATCATTCCAAGGATCCAAAACCTTATCTGTATATGGGTCTGCCACATAAACAGAACCATCTACCAAATATTGGAAAGCATATTCTTCTCCTTTAGTCAGTCCTGAAAGAGTTACCCAGAAATATTCACCGTCTTGTTTCAGTTGATAGTCCGCTTTAGGCGTCCAATCATTAAAGTCACCTACCACATACACATACTTTTTACCCGGAGCCTGCAACACCAAAGTTACTTCCGTATCACTAACATAGTTAATACCGGGACGTACTCCCTTAGGCATCGTTTCCGAAGTACTTGTTCCATTCAGTACTGTTACTTCCTGTGTAACAGAAACAGTTTTACCATTGGCTGTAGCCTCTACTTTCAACGTATAGCTCCCGGCAGTTGAGAATGTGTGAGATTTAGAAATAGTAGTAGCATTAGCTTCCGTAGCTATTTCAACAGCATCCACATAGAGTTTCAAAGCAGAAGCCGTAGAGGCAGAAGCTTTAATAGTAAGAGGCGTACCGATAAGTATATTTTCTTTTTCAGCAGGTTGGTCGAAGCGAACGGTCAAGCCAACAGTATGTACTTCAACAAAGATATCTTTTCCACCTGTATCTTTTCCTTCTTTCGATTTATCTGCACTACGAAATACGAAAGCTAATTGTTTTACATTTTCCCCCTGCTCAACACTATAATATTCACGAATATTAGGAGTTATTTTAAGTTGCCACTTATCATTTCCTAAAGAAGTCATTTTATATTTCACAGAGTTATCTCCCCATGTTGGGGCATGCTTCCAATCATCACCATCTTTGCTTTTATCCGTTATCACTCCTGTATGTGCATACACATCACCGGTAAAACCTTTCAGCCCAGCCGTACCTTTCGTTGCATCAAAAATAATGGTGACTTCATCATTCTCCGTCGGGAAAGCCGGAGTAGTGGTTACTATTTGCGCTTGCATGGCAACCACTGCCAGCAAACAAATAAATAAGGAGTAAAGTCTTCTCATTCGGTATCAATTTATTGGTTAATGGTTCAAAAGTACACCAGTTATCCCGGATTATCAAGCACTTGAGACAGAAGCAGGAAAAGAAGTAGTGCAAACGGTTGCATGAATCAAAGCATATATTCCCGATCAATTGGTTTCTATCGGCAAAGATATAACGGACCGGAAATCAACTTATGGGATTTGGTGTGTTTCACCGGACTTATTGGAAAAATATTTTTTCCCAGTTGGAGAAATATTTTTTCCCAAGTGGGAAAAAAACAGAGCTCTGCAAAACTTGCAAATTTGCAAGTTGTTACGGCAACAGCTCCCAAAGTTCTCTGTTTTTAGTTCTATTCATTCATATAATAATTGAATGTTTAGCTAACTATTGCTTTATAAATATATAGGAATAACTCACTGCATCCCATTAGAACTGCAGACGAGCCAAGAAAAACCCATTTGTTTTTTATAATGTATGAAGATAAGCGAAGCCCTCTTCCCCATATTAGAAAAATAAGGAAGAGGACTTGGTTTAAATTCTAAAATTGGATCACTTAAAAACTCCTGTACCGTCAGTGAAATTCAAATAGGCTTTCTGGCCTTCTGAAACACTTACCCGTTCTTGATCGCCACCATTGCCACGATAAACAATCTTTCCATCAAGAACAATAAATTCCACCTTCCACCAATCGTAGCCACCAAAATTGACGCACATACGCACTTCTTTACTTGCCACGAATGCAGGAGACACAAATTCGCCATCCTTTGTTTCCGGAACAACAAACTTTCCTGTTTCATCAATCCTCCGGGAGCCGTATCACCCGTCAAGTAAACGTTCGGAGCCAACACATTAACAATGCGTTCCGCACCATTAACAACATGAAGCAGATACCAACCGGCATTCTTGGTTTCCAAATTATTATCAGTATCAGCGGCCAAACCTGCACCGGCTTCATCATTCACCGTTGCCTGACCACCGAAATCATTTCCCCAATCGGCCTGCGGAGCGAACTTAATCTTTTCGCCAACACTCAAATATACAATCGTCCAATAATCAGTGCCTGTACCATTTACTGGAGTAAGTTGTTTCCATACACCACCCCAAGAGTACTCACTACCCGTCATATAAAGTTCCGTAGGAGCTTCCGTGATTTCATAAGTATAATCCATCATATTAATGATCATATTATACTTACCGGCTTTCGCAATCTTACCTGCACCGGCACCCTCATTCACGAGTTGACCGCTCATAGCATCATCTCCATCAACTTTAGGGCCTACAACTCCAGGATTTGCCCAGAAGTCACCTGCGTCAATATTCTTTTGAGGAATAATTTTCCAATATTGATCATCAGCTGTTGTAGTTATGGAGATGGTAAACACTGGATCATCATAAACATTCACATCACTATGGGCGAATTTTATCATACTCGCCTCATCCCATCCAACCATATCACCAACAAGATAATACGATTCTGAGATATCAGGCTTAATAAGTGTTACTTGCACTTCTACCTGATTGGAACTTACACAAAAAGCTTGTTCAGCTTGTTTTATGTATGCCATTACAGTTACAGCCAATTTACGTGCAATCGGATTCTTGCCATAATAGCTTTCCACTGCACTCACGACTTCTTTAGTAGATACATTTCCTGAAGCATCAGCTGCCAAGATAGTTTTTCCCTGTGCGACTCCATTCTCATCTATTTTGCTCAGTACAGCTTCATAAGCAGTAACTTCCATACCTTCCGGAGCATCTACCGACGCTGTAAAAAGCTGAATAGTTTCAGTGGTAACATTCTCCATTTCAATGGCCGCAGCAGGCGTAATATTCACGCTTATATTTTTAGCTTCCTCCGCATCAAAACCTTGAGGAGCTGCCCAGTCATCATAATCACCCTTACAACCGCTAAAAAACGCGGTTGTAAGAACTATACTATATATGAATGATTTTCTCATACTAATCAAATTATTTATTTATTCATTATTATTTATTGTAAAAATGATAGTAACCGGTAATATCATTAAAGATGACTCGATAATCGCCAGCCTCTACAGGAATATTAGCACCGCCGCCAACACCCCAACCAAACGGGAACTTATCACCGCCCCAATTAGGATTCCAGCTGCTATCAACGAGGAACTTCATTCCTGTATTTTCAGTTATACTCATATCATACATCCATACATGTGGACGGGCGCCTGCATAAGTATCTACCGGAGACATGTGCACAGCTCCATCCCCCCAATTCGTAAAGTCACCTGCAATCATCATCTGCTGGTACTCTGCCGGGTCCTTATCAAGAGCAGTAAATGTCAAAGTGTTTGTATAACAATCAAGATCTATTCGATAGTAGCCTGCCGAAGGAACTTTAAAATCCGCACCTTCACCAGTATCATCTTTCAGACGAGGTTGGTTAATATCTCCAAAAGAGAAGATCGGGAAGAGCATCAACACCCCCCCATTGATCGGCCCACTCACCGGGAACACGAATAATCTTGAAGCCAAGCTCAGGTGTGAAATAACCTGTATAAGTAAGAGGACCTTTACCCGTTGCCTCATCAAACTTACCACCTTCTACTGGAGACATCGGATAAACAGAAACACCGATTTCCGATCCCCATGCACCATCTCCTACACAAGCACCGATAAGATACCACAATTCAGTATCCGCAGCAACCAATGCCTGGAAGAAAGGTTTAACTTTCATTGTTATACTATTTGAATAAGTATTTTGGCCTGAATTCAGAACACCATTAAGACGTACATATACATCCAAATTATCCGGTATTTGCTCTTCTGCCGTATATCCACCTATCTTCATAATGGCTCTATTGAAATCTTTAGCCACAACGTCAAATTTAGCCTTCGTACTATAACTTTCCAATTGTACAAATTTGGGATTGCCTACTATTTCACCGTTCTCATCAAGCACATTTTCCCATTCATCAGTTAATGAAAGTTGAGGATAATAGCTTACAGCAGCTGTATAACCAAAATCCGGTTGTTTACATGACAGTTCAATCCCCTCACAATTAGCTAAATCATACACATTACCAGCTAATGCAGGTGTATTCAGCACAAAACTATCAGGTACCGTCAAGGTAGGATTGGAGTCTCTGTCATCTTCACACGATGTAAAGCCCATAAGAGCAACACCTACCAACAAAGATGCAATAATATATTTTTTCATATTCCTTATTTTCATTTAGAGATTAATAACCAGTATTCTGTTTCAGATTTTTATTATTCGAGATCTCATTTACCGGTAAAGGGAAAATACTCATATAAGAGGGGAATTGATTACCCTCATAAACTCCTCCCATCCATTCCCACTTATAGCTAGATTGTCCGGCAAATTTACCAAAGCGAATAAGATCGACACGCCGACGTCCTTCAAGCCAAAACTCACGGCTCCATTCATCACAGATATCATCCAATGTATAAGTACTCTTTACAGGAGCATGTGCACGTGTACGCAGTTCATCTATTTTTGCTTTAGCATTACTATTACCAGTAGCGCCATTTTTACGAACTGAAGCTTCCGCATAAGTCAAATATGCCTCAGCTATACGCATAACAGGTAAGTCCGTATTGACAAACTCAATAACAGCATTGTTACTTCCATCAGAATTAACATTGCGGAACTTCACACAGCTATACCCCAAATTTTCATCAGTGCCTTCATCTGAAACAGAAATGTCCATTCCTTTATTGAAAAACAATGCACGGTCGTCATTTGCAGCAGTAATCATATCTTGCAATGTTGCTGCTTCAGCAGGCTTAGTAGCAAAAAACTTATCAATAAGTTGCTTACGCAGACGAATACATTTACCCCAATTGTTATCAGCACCTGAAGGAGCATAATTATCTGTCGGCACTTTATTAGAGTAAGAAGCTTGAATAAGGAAATTGGTTCCTTCATAACTTTTGGTAGTTTCACCATCAGTAAGGCCTACCAATAAGTTCTCATATTGTGCTCCATTACGATTATTATCGGCCAAGAACAACATTTGATAACCTGTATATTTCTCACCAGTTACCGGATTAGTAGCTCCCGTTGTATTAAGATGATAATATCCATTATTAATAACCTTTTCAGCATAAGTCATGGCATCATCCCAGCGAGGTGTACTTGTATAGACTTCTGCATTCAAATAAATACGTGCCAATAGGTTCCAAGCAGCTACACGGTCAGCGCGACCGTAAGTATTTTTACCAGGTTCCGCCATCAAATCAGCACATTCTTTTAATTCTTTCTCAACATATTCAAAGAACTGGCTTCTTGTATAACCTACAGCCATTTCAGCAGACACAGCTTCAGTAAAGGCCGCATTTCCATACAAGTCCATAACAAGTGCATAGTTATAAGCACGTATAAAACGTACTTCTGCATTACGCATCTCTTGGTCTGCCGCATTACCCTCTTGACTTAAATAAAAGTTACAAAGTGTAATTGTAAAATATAGACGATAATAAAGAGCTGCCGAAAATACACAACTTTCCCCCCATGAGTTGTGAAGCAATTCCGGTATACCAGCATCTGTTGCCCATACCCAATGTGCTTCATCAGCAGTAAATTCGTTGAGATACCACTGAGAACGGAACATACCTGAACGTCCTTCATCAACATCATCAATGTCACCATTGCCATTAGGTCCTGATTGCCCTGTCAGACTAAAACTAGCATAGATTTTGTTGAAGACGGCGTCATTATCGAATTCCATCGTTTGCTGCGGATTGATTGGAGTGACATCCAAGTCGCCTATACAAGAACTTAAGTTCAATGTTAGCGCAAGTGCCGCAGCAGGTATTATTGATTTCAGTATTTTTGTTTTCATGTTATTTTTCTATAATATGGTTTAGAAATTAAGACTTACACCAAATACACCAGTGAATGGACGGGGGTAAATATTACCATCATAGCCACCATTGATTTCCGGATCAATACCTTTGTATTTAGAGATTGTAAAGACATTCTGAGCTGTAAGATAAGCACGACCACTAATTTTCATTCCGAACAACTTTTCGAAGCTATATCCCAAAGTGATATTATCGCACTTCAAGAATGAAGCGTTCTGAATGAAGTAGTCAGACAAAGCATCTTCAGTAGAAATATAACTCCAATCTTTGGCCATAGTCATATTAGTTACATTGTGCCATGTATTGCCATTAAATAAACGTTCTACAGAAATATTCGAGCGCCCGGCTTCTACAGCGTTATAAGCATAATTGCCAAGACTTGCACGAAGAGAAAAGCCGAAGTCCCAATTCTTGTAAATCAATTTAGACGTCATACCCATTATCACATCAGCATCAGCCTTTTTATAGAAATAACGGTCTGCCGAGTTGATAGTACCATCTCCATTACGATCTACAAACTGCCCCTCAATAGGTTGGCCATTCTGGTCATAAACCTGTTGATAAGTATAGAAAGCTGATACCGGATGTCCCACAGCCCAAGCTTTAATACCATCTGAACCAGAATCACCTACTGCAAGACCTCCATGCAGGATTTTATAATCAGCATCATCGCTTGCTAACAGTTTATCAATTTTATTATCATTATAAGTTATATTATAACCCAATTCCCAACGCCAATCTTTCGTTTGGATAGGCCGATAAGTGAACGACAGTTCGACACCCTGATTATGTAACTCACCAATATTACTTGTAACCTTATTCTTAAAGTTAGAACCTGCAGCAACAGCCACTGTATTGATAAGGTCAGTAGTCTTTCTGTAATAATAATCCAAATTTACAGTAAAACGATCATTTAAAAGACTCAAATCAATACCAGCATTGTAGGTAGTAGTCTTTTCCCAAGTCAGGGCGGCATTATAAGCATCAGGACGGTAAGTCATACCATTGCCTACAATTGGATAATATGCACCCAAACCATTAGTCGTATAAGAAGCAAAATAAGTGTAATCGCCAATACCTTCCTGCTGACCAGTTTTACCCCAACCTAAACGAAGTTTCAAATCAGAAACGACTTTAGAATCTTTGAGGAAAGCTTCTTCATTGATTTTCCATGCAGCTGCAACAGAAGGGAACAATCCCCAACGATTGTCTTTATGGAAACGTGAAGAACCGTCATTACGTAGCGTAACAGTCAGTAAATAACGATCCAGCAACGAATAGTTCAAACGACCAAAGAAAGATACCAAATAATTCTCAGTCTTGTAGAGAGTATTTTCTGACGGATCTTTTATTTCACCTGGATGCTCCTTGTTGGTATCAGGATAAGTACCGTAATAGTAATAATCGGTTTCTTTATGGAAATGCTGCCATTCATAACCACCCATTACATCTAAATGATGATTCTTGCCGAAATCCTTAGTGTATTGGGCATACATATTCAGTGAGAGATTATAAGTATCCTGAGTATTCCAACCCTGACTGCCATAATAATAATTGTCATAATTATACCGGCTATAATATTTGTCACTCTTACCACTCTTCAAGTCCATACCAGCATTCACATGCAAATGGAGATCTTCAAGACCATGAATTTTATAATCCAACTCAATATTTCCAGTCAGCTCCTTACCTTTACCCTTATCTGAAGTTGTATTCAAATAAGCCATAGGATTACGCGTAGACAGAGAGTTGATAGAATATTTCCATTCATCATCACCACGATCTACAGGCGAACTGTATTGAAAATAGCCACCAAAGTTTTTGTTGTAGAATTCACTGTCAATCATAACAGGTTTTGTTGGATCCATTTCACTGGCCGCACCAATAGCACTGGTGTTAGCATACGTTGTATTAGAATACATTCCTTTGGCATTAAAATTCACAGTCAAATGATCGTTCAAGAAAGTAGGATTCAAGCTCACACTAGCTGTATAACGCTCAAAGTCTGAGGTTTTAAGAATACCTTGCTGTTTTGTATAACCCAAAGAAACACGATAAGGAAGATTCTTATAAGCACCAGTCAACGTGATGTTATGGTCGGTAGCAATAGCTGTGCGGTAAATTTCATCTTGCCAATCTGTGTCAGCAAAAAGGTGTTGAGCTCCATCAGCTGGTGTTCCGTCAGCATTATATGCACTCCAGTAACCCATATTTTTATAATAGTCACTGGCTTCCCAATCAGCACCTTCCAATCCACTCTTGTTCTTTATAAAATTCATGAATTCATTAGCGCTCAGCACATCCAACTTATTAGTCACAGTACTTACCGATACATTTCCATTATAAGAAATAGTCGGCTTCATATTTTTGCGTCCTTTCTTAGTGGTAATAATAATAACACCATTAGAAGCACGGCTACCATAGATTGCTGTAGCAGATGCGTCTTTCAACACCGTAAAGCTTTCAATATCATTAGGATTTACAAGGTTTAAAGGGTTGGACATACCCTGCATACCGTAATTATCCATAGCCAGACCATCGATTACAATCAACGGATCATTGCTGGCATTCAATGATGAACCACCACGAATACGAATTGAAGCTCCGCCACCTGGTTCACCACCACTGTTCTGAACATTAACACCAGCAATCTTACCAGTAATCATGTCTTGCGCACTAACCTGCAAACCTTTGTTCATTTCATCAGGTTTGATAGCTGTCACCGATCCGGTCAAATCGTTTTTCTTAGCGCGACCATAACCAATTACGACAACTTCACTCAACAACTCGGCATCATCCTTCAAGGTAATAATTACCGAAGGAGCCGCAGCTACTTCCTGAGTCTGATATCCAATGAAAGAAACCACCAGCGTTGCCCCTTTGGGAACACTCAGCGTAAAATTACCGTCAAGGTCGGTGATTGTACCATTTGAGGTATTACCTTTTTCCACGACATTAGCGCCAATCACCTCACCCATAGCATCCTTTACATGCCCTTTCACGGTGATGTTCTGTGCATAAACGCCAACAGACAAGAATAACCCCATCAATAGGG
>OIAA01000885.1_pt1 | contig 9980 bp, 3 predicted proteins | sample 1580591 | NCBI WGS metagenome assembly OIAA01 (sample SAMEA3882556, study PRJEB24775) | human gut metagenome | biome: human-associated habitat; feature: intestine environment; material: feces | place: Netherlands | collected 2009/2010
TCGCAGAATGTTTCAACGGTGCAAAGGTAATAAATATTTTTGGTTTCATAAACAATTCGTCTTTTTTTTAATTTTAAAACTTTATCTTTGCTTGATAAACCAAGAAAAAGCGCATATATTTATGGATATAAACGAAGTTCATTTCATCTATTTTTCGCCTACTCGTACTTCTAAACAAGTTGGTGAGGCAATTGTTCGCGGAACAGGACTAACAAATGTTGTTGCTACGAATTTAACACTGCATGCTGCTGAGGTAGATATTCCGGAGAATACACTGACTCTTATTGCTGTGCCGGTGTATGGCGGCAAGGTAGCTCCTTTGGCTATGGAGCGGTTGCAGGGTATTTGTGCATCGGGATCTCCGGTTGTGCTGGTAGTAGTTTATGGTAACCGTGCGTATGAAAAGGCTTTGATAGAATTGGATGCATTTGCTTCTGCCCAAGGTTTCAAAGTTATTGCCGGGGCTACTTTTGTGGGAGAACATTCGTATAGTACGGAACAAAATCCAATAGCCCTAGGGCGTCCGGATGCAAATGATTTGCAATATGCGGAGGAATTTGGTGCGAAGATACGGACGAAAATAAATGCCGCCGTTGATATGGAGCACTTGTATCCGGTGGATGTGAACCGTATTCAGCGCCCGCGTCAGCCTTTTCTGCCTTTATTCAAATTTCTGCGCCGGGTAATAAAGTTGCGTAAAAGTGGTGTTCCTTTGCCGCGTGTACCGGAAGTGAATGCGGAACTTTGCACGCATTGTGGCGTTTGCGCTGTACATTGTCCTTCGGGAGCTATTCTGAAAGGTGACGAATGTAATACGATTGCCGAAAAGTGTATCAAGTGTTGCGCATGCGTCAAGGCGCGGACGTATGATACTCCGTTTGCTTCATTGCTTTCAGACTGCTTTGTGCGGCAGAAAGAGGACCGGATTATTTTATAGTTTTAATTCTACATGCAATAAACTCCTTTTATTCAGAGTTTCTATAGAATTCTCCGATACATTTGTGTCTGTATATATTATCAAGGCAGTACCTCAAAATTCGTCAGTAATGCTTAAAAGACAATACATATGGTATAAATGGGCGTTTTATTTTCCCAACTGGAAAAATATTTTTTCCTAACTGGAGAAAAATAGCTTAGTAATAGCTGATTGTAGCGCAACCCTTAATTCGCGTAATTTGTGTTCTATTCATAACGGAAAAAAAAGAATAAATCTATGTTTTTTATATGTAATTTTTATCTCTTTTCTTTCTTGTCTTGTCACTTTCCCCACCCTCTCTCAGATACCTTCTGGATGGGGGTACAATGAGTCAGGGACTGAAAGGCATTCAGTCAGTGAGTGAAAGGCATTCAGTCCCTGACTGAATCAGATTCATTCAACGAGTCGGAAGAGTAGCTGCAGGAAAGGAAGAAACTTACGAACTTTTTGTAAGTATAGTTGCTAACTGATGAAATATACGATGAATCATCATTTAACCCCTGATTCGCATAAATATCAATATTACTATGATGAAAAAGTTAATACTTGCCTTTTGTATGTTACAAGGTATCTTGTTATCGTTGGGAGCTCAGGATATGCATCAAAACATAGCATATGCTGACAATAATGTGCGCTTTACGGTTATCTCAGATGGAACACTCCGTTTAGAGTATGCTCCGGATGGCAAATTTGTAGATAACAAATCTTTTGTTGCGGTGAACCGCCTCTATCCGGATGTAGACTATAAGCTGAAGTCAAAAGGGGCGTGGATTGAAATAACGACTTCTAAGATGAGGATGCGTTATAAAAAAGACAGTGGTCAGTTTACCGGAGACAATCTAGTGATTGAAGCGGTGAAAGGGGCATTTCCATTCACTTGGAAGCCCGGAGTGCAGCAAAAAGGAAATCTGAAAGGTACTTACCGCACTCTGGACGGAATGGATGGTGAGACGCAAACTCAAACTTGGGTAGCTGATACCAAGAAAGGGGAACAACTGAAGTTGGAAGACGGTTTGCTGGCTACCGACGGTTGGTCTTTTATTGATGATTCACAAGGACTTCTGTTCGATAACGATCCGGATTGGGAGTGGGCGAAAGAACGTCCCGCCAACGGAGGGCAGGACTGGTATTTCATGGCTTACGGGCATGATTACAAGCAAGCTCTGAAAGACTACACTCTCTTTGCAGGTAAGATGCCGTTGCCTCCCCGCTATGCGTTTGGCTATTGGTGGTCGCGCTATTGGTTGTATTCTGATAAAGAGTTCCGTAACCTGATTGATAATTTTAATACTTATCAGATTCCTTTGGATGTATTGGTGGTAGATATGGACTGGCATTATACCGAGAAGGGTAAAGGAGGCTGGACCGGTTGGACTTGGAACAGGGATTTATTTCCGAATCCCCAAGGTTTCTTGAAATATCTGAAACAGAATGACCTGAAAATTACTCTCAATCTGCATCCGGCAGACGGAGTGGCTGCATACGAAGAAAACTATACGGAGATGGCGAAAGACATGGGGGTCGATCCTGAGACAAAGAAGACGATTCCCTGGGTTAATTCCGATAAAAAGTTCATCCGGAGTATGTTTAAGAATATACTGGGTCCGATGGAGAAAGATGGAGTAGACTTCTGGTGGCTGGACTGGCAGCAGGGAATGTTTGACCCGAAGATGAAGAATCTGAGTAATACGTGGTGGATCAATTACGCATTCTTTAGTGATATGGAAAAGCGCCGGGAGACTCGCCCGATGTTATATCACCGTTGGGGAGGATTAGGAAACCATCGTTATCAGGTAGGCTTTTCCGGTGATGCGGTGATCTCTTGGAAATCATTGGATTTTCAGCCTTATTTCAATTCTACTGCCTCTAATGTGCTGTATGGCTATTGGAGCCATGATTTAGGAGGACATATCGGTAGTCAGATAGATCCCGAAATGTATACCCGTTGGTTACAATTCGGAGCATTAAGCCCGATTATGCGTACGCACTCTCAGAAAGGGGCTAAATTGAATAAAGAACCTTGGGTGTTCAACAAGGAATATTGTGACATCATTCGTGAAACGATTCGCCAACGCTATGTGATGGCTCCTTATATTTATACGATGGCCCGCAAGGGGTATGATGACGGAATTTCACTCTGCCGCCCCATGTATTATGATTATCCAGAAAATAAGGAAGCCTATGAGTTCCGAAATGAATATATGTTCGGAGATGATGTGCTGGTTATGCCGGTCACTGCTCCGGTAGAGAATGACTATGCACAGGTGCGTGTATGGTTGCCGGAAGGAGAATGGTATGAATGGCATACAGGTGCTTTGCTGAAAGGGAATCAGATTGTGGAACGCTCTTTTGCCGTTGATGAATATCCGATTTATATAAAGGCAGGTGCCATATTGCCCATGTATCTGGATAATGTGATGAATCTGAATGGCAATGACGAAGAGATGGCAGTAACGGTTTTCCCTGGTGGAGGCGATACTGCCGAGTTCAAGTTGTACGAAGATAATGGTAATGATAAGAATTATGCATCCGAATATGCTGTGACTAAGTTGAGTTCTGTCCGCAATGGTAATGAACAAACGCTTGTGATAGGTAAACGTGAGGGTGCTTATAAGGACATGCCTCTTGTCCGCCCGTTTAAAGTGAAGGTTCTTTCTTCTCTTATTCCCCAGTCTGTTACGGTGAATGGACATCCGGCTAAATACCAGTACTCAGGTGAAGATTTTGCCCTTTTGATCGATGTTCCTGCTCAGGCTTGCGATCAGGAAAAGGTGGTTAAAATCGTTTATCCGTCTGAAAAGGTCGATCTGAATGGACTTCTTGGAGCATCCCGAAGAATAGCGAAGAGTATGGAACAACTGAAATATCGTAATTCATACATTGTCTTTAAAGAAGAGTTTGGTAAAATGGGAAGTTTGAGTGAAGCAGTGACCTATGCTCCCTCCGAAATGCCCGCTTTGATCGCTGATTTCTGGAAAAGTTATAATGAACTGCCTGCAGTGTTGGAACGACAAGGAATGAAAAGTGATCTTGCAACATGGTTTTTGCAATCTGTTTGTTGGAGCAAGCGATAAATAATAGATAGATGAAACGATATTTGATGATATTTTTGGCCGCTTTCATGGCTTTTCACTATATGGGGGCTTCTTTGCCCTCCCAGGTGGACAGCCATGATATAGCGTCTTTACATGCATGGGGACCTTATTCCAAACGCTATGCAGGCATCTCGCACATACCTGATATGAGTAAAGGAATACGTTTTGATTTCTCCGTGATGCCCGGATATTATCGGAATCGCCAGTTGGTGCCGCATGTCCTGTTTGAATCGTCTTACTATCCATGGGAGATAAATCCGGAGGTGAATCGCATCACTTATCGATATGAACTGGAGTGGAAGGACAAGGTTTATACGGATGTCACTTATTACGTGTTGGATGATAACCGCACACTGGTCGGAATACATTGTGTCAACAATACAGGGATGCCTCAGAATCTGGTTCTGAACCAGATGGCTTATATAGACTATCCTGAGACGTATCCGCAGGTAACTGCTACAGGAGCATCGCGGCTGCAATGGTATAATGCCATTGATTATACGGAGAATGAACCTGTTCGGAAATCGCCTCAATACAGACTGGTATATGATGGGTGGCGGCGGAATGAAGAACGTACTGCTTCGTCTCTCGATGGTTCGATTCTGGGGAGAGGTTTCGGTAGGAGCGAAGGTGACCGCTTGAGTTATCAGGTGAAGATCCTTCCGGATCAGGAAAACGGAGCCATAGGCATCCGATTTAAGGTAAAGAAGGGAGAGAACGCTGTACTACAGCTGAAAGGACTGGTAGAACAATCTGTTACTCTGAAAGGTACGGGAGAATTTTCTTTCGTATCAGTTCTTTATCAGAATAAGAAGGCGGGAGAATACAAACTGGAACTTATTTCGGGCAGTACCGTTGAAATCGGTCTGGATGGATTCTTTATAGGCAGTGCGGATGATATCAGCAATGTAAAAGTAGTCCGTACGCCGATACCTTTTACTCCTGCAATGGAAGTAGGTAAAAACAAGAAAGACTTTATCCTGAAGTACAAAGACTGTGAAAACTATTATGGGGTGGCTTGGAACCATCAGCATTCGGAAGTTCGGGAAATACTGAACGGTGAATTGGAATCTTTCTTCCGGAGAAAGGTGCACGATCATGTCTCGTCAAGGCTGGTTGGAGATAGGAAGTGGCACTATACGAATGCTTTTTTGCGTCCTGTCGTGCTGGAACCAGATTCTGAACAGACCATTTACATGTTGGTATGTACAGGAGATAAGGAACAGGTACAACAAGAATTGCAGAGTTTCCATTCAATTCCGGATAAACTGATTGCGCAGGTTAAATCTACGGAAGGTGCAAAGTCTAAGGATAAAGTGTTACCGGGCGGAGAGAAGTATCTTCTGGGAAATCGTTTATTGCAAGCCTCGCTTTTATCGAATATCGTATATCCGGTTTATACGCAGAAAGAGTACATCAGGCATTTCACACCGGGCAAGAACTGGAATAGTCTTTATACTTGGGATTCCGGATTCATTGCACTGGGACTGATTGATGTGGATCCGGCTAAGGCTTTCGAATGCATCAAGGCTTATACAACTCCGGTAGGGAGTGAATCGGCTTTTATTCATCATGGCACTCCATTGCCTATCCAGATGTATGCTTACGCTGATTTGTGGAACAATAGCCTGTCACGTGAGACCTTGGAATTCTTATATCCCCGACTGAAACAGTTCTTTAACTTTATGGTTGGAAACGATCCTTACTCTACTACCCGGATGAAAGGCTCCGGTCTGCTTCGCACCTGGGATTATTTCTATAATTCCGGTGGATGGGACGATTATCCGCCTCAGCATGCACGTGGGGGGAATAAACTGGTGACTCCTGTAGTTACTTCGGCTTATTATCTGCGGGCTGCGAAAATACTGCGCCTGGCGGCAAAAGAGTTGGGACTGAAAAAGGATATGAAAGAATATGAGCAGGTAATCGGACGACTGTCGAATGCTTTGCAAACCTACTCTTGGGACGAAGAAAGCGGATATTTTGGGTATGTGCTCCATGATTCCTTGGAGAATGCGAAAGAAATCTTACGGTATAAGGACCGGTCGAACTTTAACAAGGGGTTGGATGGAGTGACTCCTTTGACAGCAGGTATCTGTTCTCCGGATCAGGTAAATAGGTTGGTGGGACATCTGTTTTCTCCCGATGAGTTATGGACAAAAGTAGGAATTTCAACGGTAGACCAGTCTGCGTCTTATTATAAAGTAGATGGGTATTGGAATGGTGCCGTATGGTTTCCCCATCAGTGGGTAATGTGGAAAACTCTTTTAGATTTAGGTAAGGGAGAAGAAGCCTACCGGGTGGCGCATACAGCCCTGGATAATTGGGAAAAGGAATGTGCAGCAAGCTATTTTACGTTTGAGCATTTCATTATCTCTTCGGGAAGAGGAGCGGGGTGGCACCAGTTTTCCGGACTTTCATCACCTATTTTGAATTGGTTTGCTGCCTATTATAAGCCGGGTAAAGTTTCTACCGGCTTTGAGGTCTGGATTACGAAGAGCGAATTCAATAGTACTTGTTCTGGATATAAGGCTGATATCTCTTTTGACGATTCGACAAAGGCTCATGAGCGTTGTATGATTGTCTGCATGGATGCAGGATATAAGTATGAAGTATTGTTCAATGGTAAGTCTGTTAAATCCAGATCTGACCATCCCGGAATGTTAGAAATCACATTACCGGCTACTAATAAAACCGGTGAACTTATAATTCGGGCTCTTAATTAGAGTTATTCATAAGAGCATTATTTTCTTTCATATTCAATATTAACCTCTGTGAGGTATAAGATGCCCATTTCGCACACGGTGAAATGGGCATCTTGTGTTATCAGATTAAAACAGATCGATACATTTCATTACAAATGAAACTTTGCAAAATAAGATATTTGTCTCATTACTGATAATTTTGTATCTGCCGCAGTTTTATAGCCTTCTGACTGCGAAAATGAGACGTTTTTTCTCTTTTTAGGGATAAGTTTATTGCTGGTTATTTAATTGAATCTCTACTTTTGTCTTGCTTTAAAGCCAAGAAAGTCTTTACAATTTTTTAAAATTTAATATTATGAAGCAGAAGATTTCAAAATTCTTTTCTGATGCGAGGATTAGGATGCTACTATTATTCCTGATCTCTACAGTTTATATTCAAGCTCAGTCGGGCAGAATCGTTACGGGTGTCGTTAAAGATGCCACGGGCGAAACAGTTATTGGAGTAAACGTAACTGTAAAGGGTAATGCTGCTTTGGGTACTATTACCGATTTGGACGGTAAGTATTCATTGAGTGTTCCTGCGCAAAAATCTACTTTAGTGTTTTCATTCATTGGTTATCAAACCCAGGAAAAAACAATTGATGCTAACACCAAAACTTTGAATGTTACGTTGGTTGAAGATTCTAAGTTGCTGGATGAAGTTGTTGTAGTTGGTTACGGTACAATGAAAAGAAAAGACGTAACAGGTGCTGTAGCACACGTTGGAGATGAAGTGACCAAGAACAGAGCTGCAACAAATGCTCTTGATTTCCTGGTAGGTACTGTACCCGGTGTGCATATAACACCTTCTACTGAAGCAGGTGGTGGTGCTTCCGGACTTCTGAAACAATCATTGAAGGCAAGTACTTCTCCTTTGATTGTTCTGGATGGTGTAGTATTCTATGGTAACATTGGAGATATTAACCCGAATGACATTGAAAGTATGGATATCCTGAAGGATGCCAGTTCTACTGCTATCTATGGTTCTAAAGGGTCGGCAGGTGTTATTCTTATTAATACTAAGAGAGGTACTTCTGAAAAGCCTATTATTAATGTAAGTACCAAAATCGGTGTGGCGCAAGCAACCTTTATGCCTGAAATGCCTACTGCCGAACAATACATGCAGAGACGTTCTGATTATTATAAGACAATCGACTACTTCAAACCGGGAGACCAACAAAAAGGTTTAGGCTACTATGATAATCCCGACCATCTGCCTGAAGGAGTTTCCCGCGATCAATGGGCTGCTTATGATCCCTCTTTCTCCGGTGATTACATTGAAACCTGGATGCAACGTTTGGAATTCAATCCCATTGAGGTTACCAATTACAAAGCCGGTAAATTCGTTGACTGGATGGACCTTGTTTACCAGAATGGTTTGAGACAAGATTACAGTGCGTCTGTTTCCGGAAAGACAGCGAGAACCAACTATTATGTCTCATTAGGATATACCAATAATGACGGTATTGTTGTAGGCGATCAGTTCCGTGCTTCAAGATCACGTGTGAATTTGGATACTGAGATTACAAAATGGCTGAATATCGGTTTGAATGCGCAATTCGTTCATAAAGGTTCGGATGATATTAAGGCGGATACAGGTGCAGCCAAGGCAGCCAGTCCTTTTGGTGATGTTTATGAAGCTGACGGAAGCATCAAAGTTAGACCTTGGGATGACAACCGCGTTGCCAATCCGTTGCTGAATCGTTCAGTAGATGATAAATATTATAGAACACAAACCTTCAACTCAAGCGTGTATGGTAAGTTGACTCTTCCGTTCGGATTCACTTGGCAGACTACTTTCAACGTACGTTATGGTTGGAGAAAGGATTATTATTTTGATTCTGATATCAAACCGGGTGTGGTAGCCGGTGGCAAAGCAAAACGTGTGGACTACTCTGACTACGAGTGGAGCATTGATAATATGCTGAAGTGGAACCGCACTTTTGCTAAAATACATAACTTTGATTTTACCTTTGTGTATACTGCTGAAAAATATCAGAACTGGCAAAGTACGGGAAACAATGAAGGTTTCCAACCGAATGGTGCATTGAGTTATCATGGCATTCAGGCCGGTATTACTCCTACTGTCAGCGCAAACGATGAAATGCAGACTGGTAATGGTTTATTATGGCGTTTGAACTACTCTTTGATGGACCGTTATTTGCTGACCGGTTCTGTACGTCGTGATGGTTTCTCTGCTTTTGGACAGAACAATCCTTTCGGTGTATTCTCTACAGTTGCTGCCGGATGGCGTATGTCAGAAGAAAAGTTCTTGAAGGATGTGAAATGGATTAATAACCTGAAGCTGCGTCTCTCTTGGGGACAGACCGGTAACCGTGACATCGGTCGTTATGCCGCTTTCTCAAGATTGACTATTACCAATGTTATTCAGAATGGTGTAAACTATAAAGGTGTATATCCTTCAAGTTTGGCCAACAGAGATTTGAAATGGGAAACGACTACCGGTTTTAACCTCGGTGTCGACTTCGGGTTGTTCAATAACCGGTTAAGCGGTTCTGTGGAACTTTATAAGAATAAAACGAACGATTTGTTGATGGACCGTGCCATGCCCGAAATCTCCGGATACGGTAAGATTGCCTCCAATCTGGGAGAACTTGCCAATCAGGGTGCTGAGTTGACTTTGTCAAGTGTAAACGTGAATACCCGGAATGTACGTTGGGGTACTACCTTCACTTATTCTACTAACAAGAATGAAATCAAACATCTGTATGGTGATATGATTGACGTGCTGGATGCAGAAGGTAACGTTATCGGCCAGCGTGAAGCGGACGATATCAAGAACAAGCGTTTCATCGGACACGATATTGATGAAATCTGGGATTACAAGGTAGTGGGAATCTGGCAGGAAGAAGAACGTGAAGAAGCTGCCAAATACGGTCAGCAGCCGGGTGACGTTCATCTGCTGGATAAAGACATGAACTACAAATATGACAATACGGATAAGGAATTCCAGGGAACTACGATGCCGCGTCTGCGTTGGAGTATGCGTAATGATTTCACGTTGTTCAAGAACTTCAATATCTCGTTCAATATGTACTCCTATATCGGACATAAAAAGACATTGGGACGTTTTACCAATGACAATGCTTTGCTGAACGTGACGAACCAGATTAAACGTGACTACTGGACGCCGGAAAACCGTAA
>OIAA01000890.1_pt1 | contig 9930 bp, 7 predicted proteins | sample 1580591 | NCBI WGS metagenome assembly OIAA01 (sample SAMEA3882556, study PRJEB24775) | human gut metagenome | biome: human-associated habitat; feature: intestine environment; material: feces | place: Netherlands | collected 2009/2010
AAAGGGATGATTTTTGATACTCATGCCCATTATGATGATGAGGCTTTTGATGAGGATCGTTTTGCCATGCTGGATAGTATGCAGGAGAACGGGATCGGGCATATTGTGGATGTGTGTGCTTCGGTGGGGCATTTTGATCGGGTTTATGATCTGGTTGAGAAGTATCCTTTTGTTTATGGCGCAGTGGGTGTTCATCCGGATGATGCGGATAAGGTGGATGCAGCTGTGCTGGATGAGATCCGCAGATATTGTGACATGGAAAAAACGGTAGCTGTAGGCGAGATCGGCCTGGATTATTACTGGCATAAGGAAAAAGAGGAGCATCTTCTCCAGCAGAAGGTATTCCGCCAGCAGATGGACATCGCCCGTGAGAAAAAGCTCCCGTTTATGATCCACAGCCGTGATGCAGCAGAGGATACGCTGAATATTGTGAAAGAATATATGAAGGACGGAATGTATGGTGGAATTATTCATTGTTTTTCATATAGTAAAGAAATTGCAAGAGAGTATCTGAATATGGGACTTTATCTTGGAATCGGCGGAGTGGTTACTTTTAAGAATTCCCGGAAGCTGAAAGAGGTGGCAGAGTATGCGCCGCTGAATCAGATCCTGTTGGAAACCGACTGCCCCTATATGGCACCTGTGCCGAACCGTGGAAAGAGAAATAGTTCTCTGTATCTGCCGGAGGTTGTGAAGACCATTGCGGAGATTAAGGGAATCAGTTGCGAGGAGGTTGTGGCTGTGACGGAGAGTAATGCGATGAAGGTGTTGAATTTAATTTGATAAACTCGGGAAAAAGCGCTTTGTTATGAGCAAATAGTTGAATGACGGATTGATTTTGAAGATATGAAATGAAAAAAGAGCTGTTGTATGGCAGGTGTGAGTGATCATCTGTTCGGAAACAACTCTTTTTTATATTTAGAAAAAATAAATTAATGACAAGTGCGCATATATGAGCGCACCATATTGGAGTGATCCTTACAGAAAAATATGCAGGTAAAAAATGCCTGACAGAAATGTCTGTCAGGCACCGGAGGCATAAAACAGGAGATCCGGAAATCTCGGATTGTATTGTACAGCTTTTACAGCGATTTTAGCACTTTAACAAGTCGTGAATTGTCCTCCGGCATCATAATACAGAATCGTACAAATTCCCCGTCCAGGCATTGGAAGGAATAACAGTCACGGATCATCATGCCTTGTCTGATACAGGCTTCAAATACGTCATAGGAGGTCAGTCCGTTTTTCAGAATCCGGAGCAGGATAAAGTTTGCATAGGCGGGATAGATTTTGTAGGTGTCTGTATCCCGCAGTTCCCGGATTATCCGGTCGCGTTCGGAAAGGATCAGATTTCTGGTTTCTTTAATATAATCTTCATCCTGCAGCATGATCTCTCCTGCAAAGGCACCAAGGCTGTTAAGTGACCATGGTGTCTGTTTTTCGCGCATTTTTGCAAGAAAGTCCATATTTCCGGTGATGCCGTAGCCCAGGCGCATTCCGGGAGCGGCGAAGAATTTGGATACGCCGCGGAGTACCATGAGATTGGTGAATTCCCGTGTCAGCGGAACTGCGGTGATGGCGTTGATATCCGGGGCAAATTCCACGTAGGTTTCGTCGATCATCACGAAGATATTTTTTTCTGCACAGAAACCGATAAGTCTGCGAAGCTCTTCCTGGGTGATGGCAGAGGAGGTCGGATTGTTGGGGTTGCAGAGGATGAGAAAATCGTATTTTCCATCCAGAGTCCGGCAAAAGTCATCTACATCGAGAACAAAGTTATCCTCTTCGCGCAGGTGGTAGTATTCCTGAGTGCTTCCGGAGAAGGAGAGTTCCCTGGAGTATTCTGAATAGGTAGGTCCAAGGATCAGAGTATGCTTCGGGGCACGCTCCTGGATCAGAAGGGAGATCAATTCGCTGGAGCCGTTTCCCGGAAGGATGAAATCAGCGGGAATATTGCAGTAGCTGGAAATCGTATTCCGAAGGGATGTGTATTCTCTGTCCGGGTAGGAGGAAAGGATATCCACGTGTTCTGCAATGGCTCTGCCGGCTTTTGGGGAAAGTCCCAGAGGATTGACATTTGCACCGAATTTGACGATGTTTTCTTTTTTCAGATTGTAGTAGCTACAGATCTTTTCTATATCACTTCCGTGAAAAACGGGTTTGGTATCCATTTTTGTCACCTCACATTTTTATTTTTTTCGTAAAAAATTTATATCCAGTATACACCAGAATCCGGGACAAAAAAAGACGGGATAAAAAGTTTCTGTATTTTTTTCGAATAGGATATTACTGAAAATTGCTTTCTGGAAATGTATGGGAATATTTGATACAATGAGCAGGTAGCGAATGCGGATTGTGAATATCCATGCTGTTTGTCAATGTGGACCGCGAATATCCACATTTTTTCCGGGGAGGGTAAGTCCTCAGTGAGAAACAGCAGGAAAGGAAACAGAAAATATGAATACAGAAAAGAAAAAGATCGCAGTGATCGGAATTGGTGGTGTTGGTGGTTACATAGCCGGGCTGCTGGCGAAGGCGTATCCGCATGTGACGATGGTTGCACGTGGCGCCAGGGCAGAGAGCATCCGGAAAAAAGGCCTGGTGCTCCACAGTGATTATAAGGGTGAGATCGTGGCAAAGCCAGAGCGGGTAGTTCCAATTCAAGATATGGGACAGCAGGATTATATTTTTATCTGTGTAAAAAATTATTCACTGGCTGAGGTGTGCGAAAGTATCCGGGACATGGTCACGGATGATACAGTGATCATTCCGGTGATGAATGGTGTGGACCCGGGAGAAAACATCCGCCGTCTGGTTGGTAAGGGAACGGTTGTGGATTCGCTGATCTATACGGTGGCTTTTGCCAATGAGGATTTTTCCATTTCCCAGCAGGATACGTTTACGTGGCTTTGTATTGGAATCAAAGATGCGGATGAACGGCAGCAGAAGAAAGTTGCAGAAGTGGCAGGGATCCTGAAAGGTGCGGATATTGACTATAAGGATCAGGGGGATATCGAGGTGGAGATCTGGAGAAAGTATATCCTCAACTGTGCCTTTAATGTGATGACTGCTTTTTATGATAATACCATCGGGGAGCTCCGCAGAGATCCGGTGAAAGCGCAGCAGTATGAAAAGCTTGTATGGGAAGCTGCCAGTGTAGGTCAGGCCAAGGGGGTTGCGCTGACGGATGAGCACATCAATGAGGTGATCCATAAATTCCGCTATGTACATGCAGATAATGCAACCAGCTCCCTGCAGAGAGATTTTCGCATCCGGAGAAAACAGACGGAGCTGGAAACCTTCAGCGGCTATATTGTGAAAGAAGCGAAGAGACTTGGTGTTTCCATTCCGCTTTCCGAAAAAATATATCAGGGCCTTATGGAAATAGCAGAAAAATTCTGACCGAAAAGGTGAGTTTTTCTGGTGGAATCCTGTATGCTCTGGTACAATGGGGATATAAAAAATCCTGTATCGCAGGCTGAAAGGTTATCTGTGATACCGGAAGGGAGGAAAAGAGATGAAGAAAGTATTTTTGGCTGTTATTGCAGTGATCGTGGTCCTTGCCGGAGGACTTATGCTCAGTTACAACGGGCTTGCCGGAAATAAAGAAGCTGTGGAAACTGCAGAGGCTGATGTGGATACCATGTTGCAGAGACGTGCAGATCTGATCCCGAATCTCGTCAGCACGGTAAAAAGTTACACGAAGCATGAGACGGGGGTTGTTGACAGGGTTCTGGCGGCGAGGGACCAGCTGATGAATGCGGATACTGTGGAAGAGAAATCTGAGGCAGATCAGCAGATGGACAGTGCACTTTCCGGTCTGAAGGTTGTGGTGGAAAATTATCCGGAACTGAAAAGTGATACTACTTATGTGGGCCTGATGGATGAACTGTCCGGAAGTGAAAACCGGATCTCTGTAGCGAGAAAAGATTATAATGAGGCTGTGAAAGCTTATAACACAAGGCTTGTGAAATTCCCTGGGAATGTATTTGGTTCCATGCTTGGCTTTGAGAAGGCGTCATATTTTGAGGCCGATGATTCAGCAGCAGATACGCTGGATGTAGGGGATATGCTGGCAGAGTGATAAGATCAGACCATTGTTCTGATGAAATGAAAGAACGGATAGAGGGAGAATATCCTATGAAAAAATGGATCGGACGGATGGCTGTGCTGCTGGCTTTTGTATTGACGCTGTCCGGAAGTACGCTGGCAGCCTTCGGGAAGATCCCGTCTGCCACAAAAGAATTCTATGTTAATGATTATGCAGGGGTTTTCAGCGATACCTGGAAGGAAGAGCTTTGCAAGGCTGGTGAGCAGCTGTATGAGGATACCACAGCCCAGCTGGTTGTCCTTACCGTGGATACCACCGATGGGGAAGACATCAGTGATTATGCAGTGGAAACCGGTCGCAAATGGGGAATTGGTTCAAAGAAGAAAAATAATGGTGTCCTGATCGTCCTTTCGGTTTCGGACCGTAAAGTCTGGGTATCTGTTGGCTACGGTCTTGAGGGAAAGCTGCCTGATTCAAAGACCGGACGACTTCTGGATGAATATGCAGTTCCTTCCTATAAAGACAATCAGTTTGAAAAAGGTACCGTGGAGCTTTATTATGCACTGCTAAATGAGATCCGTGAGGAATACGGCCTGGAGAAGATAACAGCTCCCAGGTATGAGAAGGTGCAGCAGGATGTGGACGACGATGAGGAGGATGGAACTGTCTGGGAGATCGCACTGGGGCTTGTGATGATCGTTTTGCTCATGGTGGGCGCATATCTGCTGTGCGTGATGCTGCCTGTATTTCTTATCGTAACTATAGTTCTGGTTCTGAAGGGCCTGATAATGAAATTGTCGGGAAAGGATACCGCAGACTACTGGAAAAAGAATTTCAGCCGTATGAGTGTACTGCATCGGCTCTTTAATTCCCTGTTTCCGCTGAGCTGGATCCTGGGAAGAGGGGGAAAAAGCAGCGGCGGAAGTTCCGGTAATGACGATGACAGAGATGATGATTATGACAGCTACGACAGCGGAAGCTCCGGAGACGGAGGAAGCTTCGGCGGTGGCGGTGCAGGCAGGGATTTCTAGTGGTGTCGGCAGGAATCGCCGGTTCTCTTGTACAGCACAGGCGGAGCTTTTTAATGCTCTTGACAAAATTTCTCAACTTTGCTACAATGACGAAAATCAATTCCGTGAGGGAGTAATTCGCGTGTAGACGTGGTTTGTCAACATACTGGTGCATGCACCTGGCAAATCTTAAAGAATGAGACTCATGTATATTTTATTTCTGTTACAGAGATAAAGTATACGTGGGTCTTTTTTTATGGCTCCGGAGCGGATGAATATGCAAAGGAGAAGAAAAATGCTGTTATTTATGAAAGTGCTTTTTACCCAGTTTATTGCGGAAATGGGTGACAAAACACAGCTGATGCTGGTGGCAATGACTTCCAGGTTCAAGCTGAAGGATATTTTGCTTGGAACCGGTGTTGCTGTCCTGGTGCTCAACGGATTGGCAGTGCTTGCAGGAGGTATTATCAGTACCGTGGTCCCTACCTGGCTGATCCGTCTGATCGCAGGTGCAGCGTTCCTGTTTTTTGCGGTGACAACGTTGAAGGGTGACGATGATGAGGAGGAGAATGTTAAGGATCGTAAGATCAGATTTGCACCGCTGTCTGTATTCTGCACATTTTTTGTTGCGGAGCTGGGGGATAAGACACAGCTTACCGCAATTACATTTGGTGCCAATGAGGGACTGAGTTCGGCGGTTGTGGTATGGCTTGCCTGTTCACTGGGACTTTTTGCAGCGGATGTGATCGGACTTCTGATCGGATATCTTTTGAAAAGCAAGGCACCGGAGGGAATCCTCAATACAGTTGCATTTGTTATTTTTTCCATCTTTGGAATCCTGACGCTGAGACAGGGATTTGGCCTTCTGCTTGGGGCGGGCTCTTCTATGATCCTTCCGCTTACCGTAGCGGTTACGGTTGTGTTTGTGATCGTCTGTCTTGTGCTTTATAAGCAGGCGAAAAAGAATTAAATTATTATAAGGAGCTTTGCACAGAATAGGGTTCATACCTGAAAAAGCCTCCGCATACACTGTAAAAAAGCGTCTTCGGGGGCTTGGCAGTGAAGGATTATATTGAAGAACGTGCAGTTGAGATCGCAGGATATATTGTTGAAACAAAGGCTACGGTGCGGCAGGCAGCTAAGAAATTCGGGATCAGTAAGAGTACGGTACATAAGGATTGCGTAGAACGCCTGAAAATGATCAATCCGGCTCTGGCCATAGAAGTTCGCAAGGTACTGGATGTAAACAAGCAGGAGCGACATATCCGGGGAGGTATCGCTACCCGGGAAAAATATCTCCATGCTCACATGCGGTGAACAGGCGGGCCGGGTTAAATGCTGATCATAAAATATCAGTGTTTATGGAGCCGGGTAAACTAAAATATGAATGTCTGTGTTATTATCCGACTTGCTCTGGTTGACATACCTGATAAGATGTGCGAAGATTTATCATACGATAGAACAGCAAAATAAAGCACATAGGAAAGAGAGGATTTTATCATGCTGAAACAGTTATCCATCTATGCAGAAAATAAAAAGGGTGTTATGCAGAACATTACCGGTATCCTGAAGAACGAGGATATCAACATTCTGGGCTCTGTAACCAACGATAGCGCAGAGTACGGAATCGTACGAATGGTAGTTTCGGAGCCGGATAAGGCAATGGAGGCTCTGATCGCTGCAGGATATCTCTGCCATGTGATCGAGGTGATCGGAGTGGAGGTTGAGGATAAGACTGGAAATCTGAATGATCTGCTTCTTACACTGAAGGACAGTAATGTGAGCGTGGATTATCTGTACCTCTCCTTTAACCGTGATTCCGGCAAGCCGATCATGGTATTCCATACCGAGGATATTATGGAAGTGAGATCCTGCCTGAAATCCAGAGGCTATACCGTTTTATAAAAACAGGATTTTACCGTGTGGTAGAGGCTTTTATCCGTTTGATAAATATTAAAATATTCTATATTATAAACACGAAATATCAATTTTACAAATGTATATGGCCATGCTATCATATATCCATAATAGTTCTTAACCTGTAAACAGTCACCTCAGGATATGTGAATGTCCGTATCATACAGGCCGGGAACTAAAAAACTCATCACATAAAGTTAATAATTACACCCATGAAGAGATCTGTGGATCAGCGTACACAGATTCCTTCAGAAAGAAGCTGTTACGTCGGCGGAGTTTTCTGTGTCTCCAAGGATGTGACAGCTTTTTTCTTTTGCTCTGAAAAATTCGCAGTAATTTCACAAAAACATGATACAGTAGGAAACATGCTATAATCTGTTTTGCAAAAGTGTTCAAGTTTATGAGCAGGCGATAAAGTAAAACGCAGATGTTTGATTTACAGAATACAGAGGATCAGAAAAAAGACGGAAAAGAAATAACAGTATTTCAGAAAATAACAGCCGATAGATAATTCAGCTGTCCAGAACAGAACGGCCTGGAATTGCTGCAGACAGACGAGGAAATGAAATGAGACCAATAAGAATACAGAAAGCGGAAAAAAACAAAAAACAGGGAAACAGAGGGTGGATCTATCTCCTGGCGTTTCTGTTTCCGGTGCTGATCTTTACGCTGGGCTTTGCATTGAAGGGTGTTTATCCTTTTGGAGAGAATTCGGCGCTGGTGGTAGATGGAGTCCATCAGTATACAGCCTTTTACAGGGAACTTTCAGAGCAGCTTGGAAAGGGAACGGGCTGGACCTGGTCTGCACATGCCATGGGATATAATTTTTACGGATTGTTTTGCTATTATCTCTGCAGTCCGTTCAGCTTCCTAATACTGCTGTTTATGAAATTCATGTATGTAAACGAGGCTGTCACTGCGGTGATCCTGATCAAGGCAGGGCTTTGCAGCGTATCCATGGCATGGTATTCCGGGAAAAAATATCCGGGCAGAGGAAGTATGGCAGTTTCTCTTGGCTGTATGTACGCACTGTCTGATTTTCTTATAGGCTATTACAGCAATGTGATGTGGCTGGACTGTATCATGCTTCTTCCGGTGCTTGCATATCTTATTGAACAGCTGGTGCATACCGGAAAATGGCGAGGGTATTGTCTGGTGCTGGGGTACTGTATTTTAACCAGCTATTATATGGGATTTATGTTATGCACATTTGCTGCTTTTTATTATCTGGCAGAGCTGGCTGCGGCAGAATCCGGTCGACGGCCGGAGAAAATCCGTTTTTCATTATTGAAATTTGCCGGGGCGTCTGTTGCCGGAGCCGGACTTGCAGGAATCACACTGATCCCCGGAATTGCTGCGGTATCCAGAACTGCAGCGGCGGAAGAGGCAGGCACCGGACTTTCGGGAGTGTACGGAGATATCTGGAAACAGCTGGGCGCATTATTCGAGGATTCCCTGTCCTTTGTAAAATCCGGCGACCAGGGAGATGTGAACCTTTACTGTGGCTGTGCAGTGCTGCTTTTTGCCGGGATTTATTTTCTGAATAAAGAAATCCGCACAGCAGAAAAAATCGTAACAGGTATATTGATCGTTTTGTATTTTGCGGGGATCCATATCACAGCGCTGAATCTGCTTTTTCACGGATTGCATAAACCTGTGGGAATCCCCAATCGTTTTGTGTTCATCCTGATATTTCTGCTGTTGAAAATGTCCTGTGATGCATGGGGAAATGTGGAAAATGAAAGCACAGGAAGAATTTTTGCCGGACTGATCGCTGCAGAGGGCTTCTGTATCGTTGTGGGGATCAAAAGCGGAAATATCTGGGGACTTCTGCTTACAGCAGGGGTTCTTGCAGTATTCTTTCTGGTTATGTGGACGGAACGGTGTATCTGTGGAAAACTGTCCGGTCATGTCTTCTGCTGTGTGGAGATCCGAAAGCTGGGATGTCTGGTGCTGGCAGTACTGATCCTTGCAGAGACAGGAATTCACGGAATCGTCAGTATTACAGATAATGGAACCGCAAACCGTGATATTTATGTGGAAAGTGAGCAGGAGGTTTGTGGATTACTGGAGTCTGCCGGTGTGGATCAGGTGGATTACCGTGCCGCTATCGTAAATCCTCTTGTGAGAAATGAAGAGATGCTGTATCAGCTAAACGGGATATCTATGTATTCCTCTACTAATACAGAGGAAATGTGGGATTTTGTAAAAAACATGGGCTTTGAAAATCGTTTTCAGTATGCGGGATCCACGGAAGTGACGGATATGCTTCTGGGAATACGATATCTGTTTTGCAGGAATACAAGAAAGCTTCATACTGTTTATAAAAAAATCGGAGAAAGCCAGTCCTTTGATCTCTATGAGAATCCGAGAGCACTGAAAGCAGGATATATGGTCAGTGATTCCGTACTGGACTATGCAATGGAAGGAACAGATCCACTTGAGGTTCAGAACCGGCTGCTCAGCGGTATTGCGGGAAAAAGACTGTACAAAATGCAGACGGTGTCTTCAGAAGCAGTATGGGCCGGGACTGTGGATTTTGATATTTCGCTGAAAAAAGGGGAGCATGGGTATCTCTATATTCCGGGGACAGAGCCGGAAACTGTAACGATCAACGGCCAGGAGCAGAAATCCGATTACTGGAATAATAATTTCCTGGATCTTGGCACTTATGATACGGATACGGTTGTGCATGTAACTGCGGAAACCGGAATGCAGGAAGCGGTTCTGGGAACTTACCGGGAATCGGACCTGGATGAGATCTATGAAATGCTTTCTTCCCGGCAGATGGATCTGAAGAATGGAAAGGGTACCATAGCTGCAGCAAAGGATGGAATGCTCCTTCTCAGCATATTTTATGATCCTGATATGCAGATTTATGTAGATGGGAAAAAGGTCGATGGGAAAAGCATCCAGGGGCTTACCGGTGTAAAGCTTTCGGCCGGGACACAT
>OIAA01000891.1_pt1 | contig 9912 bp, 7 predicted proteins | sample 1580591 | NCBI WGS metagenome assembly OIAA01 (sample SAMEA3882556, study PRJEB24775) | human gut metagenome | biome: human-associated habitat; feature: intestine environment; material: feces | place: Netherlands | collected 2009/2010
CCCCACCGATATTTCCTCCAAGCAGGCCTGCGCCGCCGTGGGCCAGTGCGAGCTGATGTATGTTTACGACCGGCTCTTCAGCGCCTATGACCATACGGTGGCCCAGATCCTGCTCACCGGCGTGGACGTCGAGCACGCCAGCCGCCGGGAGAACATTCAGAACACCCTCACTCGGCTGCTGGAGCTGGGCGCACTGCCCATCATCAATGAGAACGACACCGTGGCCACCGATGAGATCACCTCCATCGGCGACAACGACACCCTCGCCGCCATCGTCACCTGCTGCATCAAAGCCGACCTTCTGGTGCTGCTGAGCGACATCGACGGCCTCTACACCGCCAACCCCCACACCCACCCGGATGCAAGGCTCATCCCGCTGGTAAAAGAGATCACCCCCGAGGTGATGTCTCTGGCCGATGGGGCCGGGTCGGCGCTGGGCACCGGCGGTATGTCCACCAAGCTCCGCGCCGCCCGGATGGTGACGTCCAGCGGAGCCGACATGGTCATCGCCAACGGCGCCCATCCCGAGCTGCTCTATGACATCGCCGAGGGCCGTGCCGTCGGCACCCGCTTTGCGGCCCACAGACAGGAGGCATGACCATGACCACACAGGAGATCCTCGAGGCCGCCCGCGCGGCCAAGACCGCCGTCGCCCTCTCGGACGGCACCACCCGGAACGCCGCCCTCTGCGGGATGGCCGACGCCCTCGGCGCACCGGAGCATCTGGACGCCATCCTCGCCGCCAACGCTGAGGATATGGCTGCTGCCAAGGGGAAGATCAGCGACGTCATGCTGGACCGCCTCGCTCTGACGCCCCAGCGCATCGCGGCGATGGCCAAGGGTATCCGGGACGTCGCCGCCCTGCCCGACCCGGTGGGCCGGGTGCTGAGCCGCATCCAGCGGCCCAACGGCCTCCTCATCGAAAAGACCGCCGTGCCGATGGGCGTCATCGCCATCATCTATGAGAGCCGCCCCAACGTCACCAGCGACGCCGCCGCACTCGCCATCAAGAGCGGCAACGCCTGCATCCTCCGCTGCGGCAAGGAGGCGTGGCGCTCGGCCAACGCCATCGTGGCCGCCCTGCGGCAGGGTCTGCAGGCCAACGGCCTGCCCGAAACGGCGGTCTGCCTCATCGAGGACACCACCCACGCCTCGGCCAACGCCCTCATGACCGCTGTGGGGTATGTGGACCTGCTCATCCCCCGGGGCGGGGCCGGACCCATCCGGGCCTGCGTCGAGAACGCAAAGGTCCCCTGCATCCAGACCGGCACCGGCATCTGCCACATCTTCGTGGACGACACCGCCGACCAGACCAAGGCGCTGGACATCATCGAGAACGCAAAGGCCAGCCGCCCCAGCGTCTGCAATGCCGAGGAGGTCTGCCTCGTCCACAGCGCCATCGCGGCCGGGTTCCTGCCGAAGCTGGCCCAGCGCCTCGGCCCGGACCGCACCGCCAAGGGCCTGCACCCGGTGGAGCTGCGGCTGGACCCGCGCGCCGCCGCCCTCATCCCGGGCACACCCGCCGGGCCGAAGGACTTCGACACCGAGTTCCTCGACTACATCCTCGCGGTGAAGGTCGTGGACAGCGTGGAGGAGGCCGTCGCCCACATCGCGGCCCACTCCACCGGCCACAGCGAAGCCATCCTGACCCGGACCGACGCCCACGCGGCCCTCTTTACGGCTGCCGTGGACAGCGCTGCCGTCTACGTCAACTGCTCCACTCGCTTCACCGATGGCGGCGAGTTCGGCCTCGGCTGCGAGATGGGAATCTCCACCCAGAAGCTCCACGCCCGCGGCCCCATGGGCCTCGGCGAGCTGTGCAGCTACAAGTACATCATCCGCGGCGACGGTCAGGTCCGGTGATCCTTTGACAAGACCGCCGCTGCGATAAAAATTTTCTTCATTTTTCACGACAGGCCGAGGCCAGACGCCTCGGCCTATACTTTTGTTTCATTCGAATGGACTGTTTTTCTGCAGGATACACTTTCGGCTGAAAAAATTTTTACAAATGCATCGGAAAATAAATTCTTGTATCCAAATTTTCGCCATTCTCCACAAAGCTATAGTCATACTTTCCCCATTTTGTCTCGCAAAAATCACAACAAACCTCTTGACATCCGGGCTTTGAGCGGGTTAAATTTAAGATGAAGGTATAATTCAACACAATCTTACTTGTTTGGTCTGTTTGTTGAGAGTTGTTCTCCACGAGGCTTCAGTTTTTTAAGTCGTTTTCTATCCGGGGACACTTTTCCGAGCATATCCGCCCACCCACAACACTATACTTGGAATGAAGGAGAGAGCGTTATGACGATTGCTATACTCGCACATGACTCCCGCAAAGAACTTGCACTTCAGTTCTGTACCGCCTACAGTGGAATCTTATCCCGCAACACGGTCATTGCCACCGGTACCACCGGTCGGATGCTGGCGCAGGCCACCGGTCTGCCCGTGCACTGCTACCTCTCCGGGAAGCTGGGCGGCATCCAGCAGATCGCGGCCCGGGTGGCCTGTGACGAAGTAGACCTTGTGCTCTTCTTCCGCGACCCCCTCAAGCAGGAGACCGGCAGCAGCAACGAGCAGAATCTGCTGCGGCTGTGCGATATGCACAGCGTGCCCATCTCCACCAACATCGCCACGGCCGAGGTATTGCTGCGCGGCCTCGATCAGGGCGACCTCGATTATCGTGAGGGCATCCACCCCGACATCACGGAGCCTCTGCCCGTCCACCGGGCCGTGTGCTGAGGCTGTTTTTTGAGACATCGACCCATCTGGTGTTTTTTTGTGTATAGAGGGTTTCGAATAACGAAAGACACCGCAGAAGTTTGCGCTTCTGCGGTGTCTTTTCATTTTATCCTGTGCTCAGGCAGCACGGAGGGACGACTTATTCCAGACCACCCATCTGCTTGATGGCCTTGATGGCGAAGGTCAGGGTGCGGCCCATTGCCACGCCCGCCATCAGGCAGGGGTAGTTGTTGGCGAAGAAGGAGCCGGACATATCGCCGGTGACGTACAGGCCGGGCATGGGCTTGTTGTCGTTGTCGAGAGCCTGACCCTTATCGTTGATGGCGATGCCCTGCTCGGTGCACAGCAGGGAGGCACCCAGCCAGCAGCCGTAGAAGGGAGCGGTGCGGATGGCGCTCAGGCGGTAAGCGGGCTTGCCGAAGTCTTCATCCTCCTGCTTGTCGTACAGCTCGTTGTAGCGGTCAACGGTAGCGAGGAAGGTGTCCTTGGCCTCACCGGTGAAGCCAAGCTTGTCAGCCAGCTCCTCGATGGTGTCGCAGACGAACAGGGTGCCGGCTGCGACTGCCTCATCGACCTTGCCCTGGAAATACTTCTCGCCGCCGGCACGGGTCTGAGCAGAGCAGCCGATGGTGTGGAAGCGCTTTGCGTCCTCCAGAACATTGGCGTCGCAGATCTGTGCGTAGACGCGGCCCGGCTGATGGGCAGCAGCATAGACGATGTCGTTGTAGGGGCTGCTCTCGTTGGCGAAGCGCTCACCGTTGCGGTTGACCTTCAGGAAGGGCTGGGTGCCGGGGTTGTACTGGCGGATGGGGCCGGGGAAGGCCTTGCCGCCGAAGGCAGAGTCGCTTGCGACATAGCCGCCGTCCACGCCGGGGGCCACGATGCCGCGGTCGAACAGCATGGGAGCTGCTTCCTTGTCGAAGTTTGCGCCAGCCCAGACCGCAGCACGGATGCCGTAGCCCTTATCGGCCGGAGAGTAGGAGCCGGCGGTGGTGACAGAGGTGCCCAGCGGGTCCAGCTGCTCCATCATGTAGGGGTTGCCGGGGAAGCCGCCGCAGGCCAGCAGCACGCCCTTGTTGGCGTTGTAGCGGATGAAGTGGTCGTCCTCGGTGCTCTGGGCGATGACGCCGGTGATGCGGCCGGTCTCGTCCTTCTCCAGCTTTGCCAGAGAAGTCTTGAAGTCCACATCATAGCCCAGCTCGCGGATGTAGTCCAGCAGCAGCTCGTTGCGGGCTGCGCCGGAGCTGCGGTCGTAGGTGTACTCGATCTCCGGGTACATATAGTCGGTGTTGTGCTCGGCGTTCTCGGCGGGCCATCTTGCCTCATCGCCGTAGGTGTAGATCATCTTGACGCCGTACTTGTCCTCCATGATGGAGCGGATGAACTCGATCATCTCGCCGGACTCGTCGATCCAGGTCTTGACGACGCGCTGGTCGCACTTGCCAGAAGCGTAGCGGGACACCTCGCTCAGGAGCTTTGCGCGGTCCATCTTGATGCCCTGTGCCTGTGCGCCGAAGCCGTCCACCGCGCCGACCCAGTGGCGGGTATCCTGCACATTGCCGTTCTGCTCGATGACGCGGAAGTTCAGACCGTTGGCGGCTGCGTAGGCAGCTGCGCCCATGCCGCCGTTGCCCGCGCCGACGATGAGGATGTCGGTGTCCACGGTCTCAGTGATGGCAGCCTCGTCGATGTCAGGCTCCTTGCCCAGCCAGTCGGTCTCATCGCCGGTGGGCAGCTGGACGGAGGTCACAGCAGCTTCGCCCTTGGCCTGTGCGTAGCAGCTCTTGGCGGCCTTCATGACAGCGTCGGAGGTGATGGTGGAGCCGGAGACGCCGTCGATCTCGGCAGAGCCGGCGGCCATCAGCTGCTCGCGCAGCTCGTCGGCAGCGGCAGCGCCGTAGGAAGCAGTCTCGCCGGATGTATCGACCACAACATCGGTCACAGCGCTGTCAGAGAAGGTCATCGTGACCTTGACGGTGGAAGAGATGCCCTCGGCAGTGCCCTCATAGGTGCCGGGGATGTAGGTACCGGCTGCACCGGAGGAAGCTGCGGTGGAGGAGCTGGCGGTGTTGCAGGCAGCCAGTGCACCGGCAGTCACACCGGACATGGCGGCTGCGGCAGCGATCTTCAGAAAACCTTTGCGGGAGATCTTATTCATTTTGCGTAGACCCTTTCTTCTCGTTCTTCTTTATTCTTGCTCATAGCTTCGTGCGGCGGCAGACCTTCTCGCGCTGCGCCCACATCGTTCGACAATAATTTAACACAAATGCAGGGGTCTGTCTTTTAAGAATCCTTAAACTTCTCCGCTGCCGTTCGGTCTGATTTTCGTCCCAAAGGCCGTTTTCGTTAATTATTTGCTTAACAAACCGCAAAAAGAACGCCGACTGTTTAAGTTTCCTTAAAAAGTCGGCGCTCTCATTTAAACGATTCTTAAGCTCTCTCCCCCTCCGGCTGGAAGACGTATCCCTTTCCCCAGACATTTTTTAAGTAGACAGGCTTTGCGGGGTCCGGCTCGATCTTGCTGCGGAGGTTATGGATATGGACCTGCACCGTCCGTACATCGCCGAGGCTGTCCTTGCCCCAGATCTTCTGGTAAAGCTCATTGGCCGTAAAGAAGGTGTTCGGGTAGCGGACAAAGAGGGTCAGGATGCGGTATTCCATATCAGCCAGATGGACGCTGCGGCCGTCCTTCTCTACGCTGTGGCTGTTGGCGTCCAGTGTGAAGGCCGTGCAGTGGTAGCCGTTGACGCTGGGTTCTGCGCCGTCCATCTGGACCCGGCGGATGTTGGCCATGATGCGGGCCAGAAGGATCTTGTTGTTATAGGGCTTGGCCAGAAAGTCATCGCCGCCCATTTCCAGCGCACGGACGATGGTGTCAGTGTCGTCCAGACAGGAGGTGAAGATGATGGGGCAGTGGTGCCAGCTTCGCAGGCGCTGGCAGAGGTCTACTCCATTGGTGTCCGGGAGAAGGATGTCCATCAGGATGACATCGAACCTCTCCCGCGCATGGCTCAGCGCGTCGCCGCCCGTCTCCGCACAGACCACCTCGAAATTCTGCTGGCTCTTTAAAAAATAGCAGGTGGTGTCGCGGATCACGGGGTCATCTTCCACCAACAATACGCGGATCATCCCTGTCAGCCCTCCCCTTTTTTCGCACGATTTGATATACTATAGTATACCTTATTTTTCTTACGTCCACAAGGGGAGGCATCGCCATGAAGCAAAAATGGCTCATTCTCATTTTTTCCGCCCTGCTGACGGCTTTCATCGTGCTGGCCGGCGTCTGGGGCAATGCACAGTTCCAGCAGCTGCCCAGCGGCGGCGTCCTTACGGCCCAGCAGACCGCCAAGGGCATCGCGCCGGATGGCTGGCGGCAGGAGGCTCCCGGCCAGTGGCATTTCACCTTCACCGCCGGGGAGGATCTCTCGTCTCTCACCCTCTGCGTCACCAATACGGCAGCGCCGCTGGAGGCCGAACCGCTGACCGACCTTGCCCGCTCGGGCGAGCTGTACGCGCTGGATGTTACACCCGGCAAAACGGTGGAGCTGGTATTCGCCTGCCGCCGCAGCCCCCAGATATGGCTGATGTCCTCGGCCTTCTCCGACCGGGCCTTCCGTTTCCGCACCCTGACCCAGCTCATCACCCTGACGGCTTTTGTGACGATGGGGGTGGTGGTTCTGGCCCTCTACCATTACAAGCACCAGCCGGAGCTGGGGTATTTTCTGCTCTACCTTGTCATCATGAGCGCGTGGGCGCTGATGGTCTTTTTCTTCCCGGCCATCCGGAGCGGCCCGCTTCAACTCGTTCTCCGCTCTTTCTTCGCCTTCACGGTGCTGGCCTCGGCGCTGCTGGCTGCGGGGCTGCTGGGAATGGAGCTGCCCCGCTCCGGGCGGGGGCTTCTCGCGCTCATCGCGGGCTGTGCCGTTTTCTTCCTGCTGGGCATGAACGACTATCCCCCGCTTCGAGTGGGAGTGCTGGCGGCCGGTATGTTCTTCTGCCTCTATCTCCTGATGGCCGCTGTGAAGACGGGCTACGAGGGGGCCGGACTGATGCTCCTGCCCTGCGCCGTCACCACCGGCTTCCGGATCTGGGCGCTGCTGCCCGGTCTGGACAGCCCCTTCTTCGTGGAGTCCGTCCCCTTCTACCTGCTGCGCTGCTCCCGCCTCTACGACCTGCCCTTTGCCATCGGCTGCATGGTCTTCGTCTGCCGCCGGTTCGCCCTCCTCTTCGACCGTACCGAGCAGCTGGCCCGGGAGCTGGACGCCCGGGTGGCCGAGCGGACGAAGGAGCTGACCGCCGAGACCGATGCCCGCAAGAGCATGATGCTCAATATCTTCCACGACCTGCGCAGCCCCCTGTTTGCAGTCAGCAACGGGCTGGAAACGCTGGAATCTGCCCCCGAGGCCCTGCCTGCCCTTCTGCCCGCCCTGCGCCAGCGCGTCGAGTTCCTGCGGCGGCTGACGGAAGACCTCTTCCTCGCGGCCAAGCTCGAACAGAAGCAGCTCCTGCTCAATGAGGACCGCGCTGCGCTCAACGAAGAAGCCGCCGCCGTCTGCGCAGCCTGTCAGAGCGAGGCCGACCAAAAGGGTGTTGCGCTCTGCCTCAGCGCCGACATTCTCCTGCCCGTCTGGGGCGACAGCGTGCGGCTGCAGCAGATCCTCCAGAACCTCGTGACCAACGCCATCCACTACACCCCCGCCGGGGGCAGCATCCATGTGGTCTGCCGCGCCGAGGGCGGGACGGCCTGCGTCAGCGTGCAGGACACCGGCTGCGGCATCGCACCGGAAGATCAGGGGGCCGTCTTCGACCGGTATTTCCACACCTCTGCCGACAAAAAGCACGACTCCACCGGCCTCGGCCTGACCATCGCGCAGGAGCTGGCCCGCCTCCATCACGGCGAGATCACCCTGCAAAGCGAAGTCGGCAGGGGCAGCATCTTCACGCTGAGGCTGCCGCTCTTGAATATCGAAGAGTATAGCAGTCTGCGCTTTTATCGCAAGACAAGAAATTAGTGCAACATTCAAACAGCATATTTGCGATATGCAATTCAACGCTGTTGCTGTTGCATTAAAAAGTTGAATTGCTATAATGCACAAGCATCGCTTGTGGTTTACTCTGTGAATCAAAAAGGGAGTTCTGTCGCGGACAAATGTCCGGGCAGAACTCCCTTTGCCTTTAGCGAATATTATGATGGATAAACAAAAATAAACCTCCCGGCCGCAGATAGTCAGACAGTTCGCTTTCAGGCACACCATACACGGGCAGAACCCCGTCGATAATCGGAACGTCCGGATGCTCTGCCGTAAGACGGGAATCCGGATAGGGCTGTACCAGCACGACTTTAAGTGCCGGATTCTGCTCTCGCAGATAGCGAGCCGTGCCAAAGTCGGTGCCGCCGGTGCCTGCCATGCAGACCAGAACATCCACATTTTCTTCCGTGTCCTGCCAGATCTCCGGCCCGGTAGTGCGGTAATGTGCTTCAGGGTTGGCCGGATTCGCCGCTTGATTGTTGAAGTAGGCTCCGGTACGGCGGCAGTATGCTGCAATTTCCTCCAGCGTTGCTTCCCGTTCCGGCTCCTGCCATGTGTGAGTGCGCTCTGTTTCCGGGCGATCCCCTGTTGCGTCTTTGTAATCCAGAAGACGAACCCCATAAGGGCAAAATGCTCAAAGTCGATGCCGTTCTTCTTGAGCAGATTCTGGAAGTAAATGCTACACACAAGGCAACCGTTTTTCTGGGAAATCGCATATTCGTAAAAATCGGTCGCTCGCTTACCGATGAGCCTCTCGTCCAATGCATAAGAGCCAGCCTCCGCCGCATTGTGAAGCAGCGTGCGCTTTTCTGCGGTCAGGGCATGACCGTCCGACACATGGTCCGTAATGATTTTCTGGATAGCTTCCGGCGCATGCGCCGGGTTGATCTCGCTGATTCTGGACATTGTAACCCCTTCCTTTCCCGTTGGTGAATGTTTTATCCACAAAATATACCCACTTACATATTATGTAAATAGGTTTTTGCTTTGAGCGTAAAAATGCTCTATGCCATCCTTCTGAAACATGTTTTTTCTCTGTTTTCTCTTGACGATGCCCTGCTAATGGAGTAGGATGGTGCTGCAAAAATGAATTGCAAACGAGGAGGTCCAAATGCAAATCAGCTTTTTATTGATGCAGCAGATCGCACAGCTATTTCTGATTCTGCTGATGGGATATGCCGTTGTAAAAACCGGCTTGTTGAAGGCATCGGACAGTAAGGTGCTGTCTGTGGTCTTTGTCTATCTGGTCATGCCCTGTGTCGTTCTGAACGCCTTTCAGATCAAGGATACACCGGAGATTCGCACCGGACTGCTTTATTCCATGGGCATCGCCGTTGGAATGCACGTTGTATTTCTGCTTCTGAATGCGCTGTTCCGCAAAGCTCTCAAGCTGGACGCCGTGGAGCAGGTCAATATCATTTACAGTAATGCCGCCGCGCTGGTCATTCCCATCGTGCAGGCCTTGCTGGGGGAGGAATATGTTGTCTACTCCTGCGCCTTTGTCATTGTACAGCTGGTACTGCTCTGGACCCATGCAAGCGCCTGCCTGCAGGGGTCTGCCCGGCTGGAATGGCGCAAGCTCCTTACCAATGTCAATCTGATCGCCATTGCAGCCGGTGCTCTGCTGTACCTGCTGCACATCTCGCTGCCTGCCCCGATCACCAGCACACTGAGCAGTGTCGGCAATATGATCGGCCCCATGGGAATGCTGCTGGCAGGCATGGCCATTGCGGAAGTGCCCCTGAAAAAGGTTTTCTGCACCCCGCGCAACTATCTACCGGTGTTCCTGCGTCTGCTGGGTGTTCCGCTGGTCATTGTCTTGCTGCTTTGGGCAGTTCAAGCCTCCCACTGGATCCCGGACGGCAAGCCCATCCTGATGACGGTCTACCTTTCTGCCATTACCCCCGCCTGTGCAACGGTCACCTCCATGGCACAGCTCTATGACCGGGATGCTTCTCATTCCAGCGCGATCTATGTCCTGAGCACGCTGCTTTCCATCCTGACCATGCCGCTGATGATCGGGGCGTTTGAGCTGCTGCTCTGAAATACGAAAAAAGGCCGCCCGGCACCGTAGCAGGGCAGCCTTTACAACTACAAGGATGTGTCTCTATGAAACTCAAACAATTCATTCAGCAGGAAA
>OIAA01000897.1_pt1 | contig 9877 bp, 8 predicted proteins | sample 1580591 | NCBI WGS metagenome assembly OIAA01 (sample SAMEA3882556, study PRJEB24775) | human gut metagenome | biome: human-associated habitat; feature: intestine environment; material: feces | place: Netherlands | collected 2009/2010
TTCAATAATCGTTATCATCCGGTCAATAATCCTAACGGAACTTATGCAACTCCTAATATGGGAAATTTCTCCAGTGCACGTAAAGAAGCACGTATTTCAAATAAGTTCTTCTACAACGCTTCGAACTTTAATATTCGTAGTCTGAAATTTTCTTATGAGTTACCTTCTTCCTTTATTAACCGCTTAGGACTCCAGAGAACTCAGGTTTATTTCTTGGCGAACAATTTATTACTGTTGACTCCGTATAAAGGAATGAGTTTGAATGGAAATTCTACAGATGCATTGAATCAAGGACTGGAGAGTTATAACTATCCTGTACCTCGTACTTTCTCTTTGGGATTGAATATAAACTTTTAATGTAAAATGAATATGAAAGCACTAAGAATATATAGTATAGCATTGGGAATAGCGGCAATTCTGTTTGCTGGATGTTCCGGAAGTCTTCTTGATTTGACACCTGAAATGCAGAATGTATTGAATAATTATTATAAAGATGCTGAGCAGCTAAGAAAAGGAGTAAATTCTGCATACGGGATATTGCAAGCTGAAGGTGTGTATGAATTGGCAAATTTAGTCTTGGGAGAACTTCCGTCTGATAACACATGGGATGAAGTTCCGGCTAATGATAACGGTAATTATGGACAGTTGGATTTATTCTCGATGACTTCAGCCAATACCATAATTGATAAAGCTTGGAGCCATCATTATAAAGGTATTCAGCAATGTAATGTGGTCTTGAACCGTGTTGATGGTATTGCTGATATGGCTGAGACTGAAAAGACGAATATTAAAGGTGAAATGCGTTTTTTGCGTGGATTGATGTACTTTAATTTAGTTCGTATTTTTGGCGATGTTCAGTTGGTGGTGAAAGAAACAACCAATCCTAATGATTTCTTTGGTCAGGTGAGGACTCCTAAAGAAGAAGTGTACAAACAGATTGTGCAAGATTTGACTGAAGCATATGCAATGCTTCCTGATTCACCTACTGAAAAAGGGAGAGTTGCTAAAGGTGCTGCTGCGGCGTTGCTGGGTAAAGTTTATCTAACTCTAAAGGATTATGATAACAGTTTGAAATATTTGCAGGAAGTGGAAAAGTTTGGATATGCTTTGTTAGACGAACCTGCTGATATATTTGACGTGAATAATGAAGGGAACAAAGAGGTTATTTTCGATGTCCAATTTGAATCGGGCGTGAATGGTAATTCGGAAGGTAGCCGTGCATTCCAGAAGTTCAGTCCTTCAGGCACTGTCAGTGGTGCTGTAGGTCACAACTTGCCTACAAAAGAAGTTTATGGGTTGTTTGCAGATAATGATAAGCGTAAATCAGCTTATTTTATTGTTACTAAAAATGGAGTTATAGGAACAGGAAAGTTGAAGCAAACTTCTGTTACTGTTGCTGATGGCGGTAGCAATATCATTGTATTGCGTTATGCTGATGTTCTCCTGATGCTTGCTGAATGCTATGCGGAAAAGAACAATATGCCAAAATCAAACGAATATCTGAACTATATCAAGAAACGTGCAGGTATTGATGAAGTATCATTAGGAGACGCTACGTTGATAAAAGAGGAAATCGCACTTGAAAGACGTAAAGAATTGGTTAATGAAGGTCATCGTTGGTTCGATTTGGTAAGAACAGGTAAAGCTGTTGAGGTGATGAATGCATATTTTGTAAGAACTCCCGGATATAATGGCATAACAATAAGTGAATTAAACTATGTACAGCCTATTCCTCAGGGACAAATTGACACGGACTCTGCGACAAAACAGAATGAAGGGTATAATTAATTTATGAACTGAAAAAATTACAATTATAAGGTGGTTTGTCAAAATAGGACAAACCACCTAAATACTCGCAATCTACTAAGGAATCTTATTTGTTGAACTTAAAAAGTATTATTATGAAAAAACTATTATTGCTACTTTTGTTTTTGGGGGGAGTAGGTTTACAGTTCTGCTATTCTCAATCGCAGCGTCTTCCTATAGAAAAACTAATTGATGTTTTTAATAATCCTGCTAATTATCCGAATTATATTATGATATCTGCTCATAGAGGATATTGGAAGGATTATCCGGAAAATTCGCTTCCAGCTATACAGGCTGCAATAGACTTGGGAGCAGATATGATAGAGTTTGATATTACAAAATCAGATGATGATGTTCTTTATTTATTACACGATTACGGTTTAGATCGCCTTACTACAGGACATGGGATTGTTAGGAAAGGTGAAGGAGCAACCTTTGAGTATTATAAATCTTGGGATGAACTTAAGAACTTGAAACTAAAGGAAGTTACAGGTGAGGTTAGTGAATATAAACTGGCAACTTTACGTGAGGCTCTTTTGAAATGTAAAAATAAAGCTTTAGTAAGTATTGATAAAGCTGAGAACGTTATTCCTCAAATGTATTATTTAGTGAAGGAACTTGGAATGGTGAATCAAGTAACATTTAAAACTAAAATACAGTTTTTCCCTACTCCGGAATCTATTAAAAATTTAGTAGCGAATAAAGAGGATAAAGAACAATTGGTAAAAATGTTCACTCCCACTGTTTATTCGGAATTATTAGATAAAGATCCTGATTTGATTAATAAAATGAAAGCATTTATAAATGCGGGATGCGAGGGCTTTGAAATGATTTATTTTCAAGATTCAGATCCAATGTTAACGCGTCAGGTTACTGTTGAGGGTAGAACTTATACTAATATTTTGAACTGGTTGAGAGCTAAAAACACGCGTGTTATTCAATTTCCAATGTGGCCGGAGACCGAGAAGGGATGTTGGGTTCCTAGAAAATTTAAATATAGTATCATTAATTTGAAAGGAACAGATCGTCGATGTGATTGGGATTGGTTATTAAAGACAGCTCATGCACCGGATGTCGTTATTTCCGACCGTTTGGAAGTTCTTTTTGACTATTTAAAGACTATAGGAAAACGCTCATTATAAATAAAGCATTATGAAAACTAAATTCAACAAGAATAGGAATATGATAATATTTGCTATTTGTTTGTTATTTGTGTGTATTGGGAAAGTTACTTCACAGGTAATTGTACTCCCACCTAGTATTCATTTAGCTTTTGATACAAGTAATCCTGCTTATGAAACAATTTCTGGTAACTCCGGGACATTGACCGGAACATTTTCTATGTCAAAGGACCGATTTGGAAATGAGGCGAGAAGTGTATGGTTTCTTCAACAGGGATCGGGAATACGATTGGCGGGTTTTAATATAAATACTGTTCATACAGTCTCTGTGTGGTATTATAATACTCATCCTTTTGTAATTCCTTCAGGACCGGATCCTTTTGAACCTACTGATGTCAATACAGAATTTTATAACTGGACTGATAGGCAGAATCGTGTTTTGAAGGGATTAGGACGCAAAAGGGCAACTATAGGATTCAATAGATTTATTCCAAAGCCAGGTGGGGAAACAGTTCCTTGGTATTTATGGGCGTATAAACCAGCTCAGTTTGATCAAGTTGGTTGGTATCATATTTTTGTTGTTCATGGTATGTATTATACAAGATTAGTGATGTATAAACCGGATTCTACAAAAGCTTATTCTTATATCTGGATGGGAGATCAAGGTTTTCCAACTAATAAGTACTTATATGTAGGTGGATTTGATAATTATTATCCGGTAAATGGTGCTTTGGATGACTTTAAAGTGTATAATGCTGAATTTACAGATGCTCAGATTGATTTTCAACATACGGCTGAATATCCTAAAGATACTTATGTGAGAATACTAAATAAAAATTCCGGAAAATGTGCATTAGTTAATAATGCCGAATTAGGCAACCTATCGCTTATAGTTCAGGGCTCTACAGGAATAGGTAATGATGAATGGAAATTATCTTTTTCTGGAGCTAATGAGTGTAAGATACAAAATCTTCATTCTGGAAGATTTATAGTTGTTAAAGATGCGTCTACAGAAGTTGGAGCGGATATTGTACAGTATGATGAGAAAGGCACTGATAATGAATTTTGGATTTTGGATTATTCGGATGATGATACGAAATATTTTAGGTTGAAAAACAGGAAGAGTGGAAAGTATTTAGGAGTTTTCCAAAATTCAAAATTGGATAATTATAAATTAGTCCAAGTGAATGGTGAAGAAAATAGCGTATATTGGACTTTTTTGCAATCCTATCCTAATGAAAAGTCAATGTTGGAAACAGGTATATATCGTGTAAAAAATAAAAAAAGTGGATTATATTTGACGATTCTGAATAGAAGTTCTGAAACTGGTGCGCCTCTTGTTCAGCATAGCAGATTTGACTCGGACGATAGTAACGTCGGAGCCGATACTTGGTTTCTAGAACCTGCTAAGAATGATCGGAATGCATATAGCCTTCAGAATCCGATTTCAGGATATTATATGTCGAGTGGTTTGTATGAGATTGACGGTTCAGATATTTGGCAGAGACTAGCTTGGTATTCTGGGGAAAATGACTGGCAATTTATTTCTACTGGAGTACCGGGTGAATATCGTCTGAGGAATGCAGCAAGCTATTATTATGCAGTTGTAAAGAATGCCTCAACTGAAGAGGATGCCCATGTCATAAAATATCATTCTGGTTCTGGTGACAATGAAATTTGGACTCTTGAAAGAGTCTATTATTCAGACCCACCATTATCTCAAAGTAATTATACGGTGAGAAATCTTAATAGTCTTAAATTGATGGTTGTGAAAGATGCATCAACTGCAGACAATGCTAAAGTTGTTCAATATAGTACGGGAACGAAAAATTCAGAATGGGAAATATTGCCTGCGCCATTTGGATTAGTACAATTGAGAAATAAAAATAGTCAAAAGTATCTTGTTGTAAAGAATGCAAGTTTGGAATTAGGTGAAGAACTTGTTCAGCATGAAGCAAGTTCTTTCAATAGTTATTGGAAAATTACGAAAGAATTTTACACAGATTCTGGTGTTAAAGATGTTGTTTATACATTAAAGAATTTGCGCTCAGGGTTATATGCGGTGGTGAAAGATGCCTCTACTATTGATGGTGCTTCTGTAATACAATATGATAGTGGTGAAAAAAACATGTTGTGGTTTTTTTCTGATCAATTATCTGGACCATCACACCGAACTTCGGATTTAAAGCAAACGCGGATAGCAGCGGACTTAAACCAACCAACAGTTATGGTGGATTGCAAAAACGATATAATTTTGTTAGATTATCCTTTTGAGTCTTCTACAGAATTAATTGTGAGGATCATGGACTTAACGGGTGGGTTAGTATATGAAGGTAAAAGAAATGCGGATGGTGGCAATAATGTCGTAACAATCAGTCAATTTAATAGTGCGTTGAATGCTAATCAATTTTATGTGGTATCCATACACTCCACGGATGGAAAGGTCAATTGCTCCGTTAAAACAATAATGAGTAAATAATATATAAAAACAAAAAGAATAAACCATGAAAAAAAGTATCTTATTTTTTATTACAATTTTATGTTGTGTCCTAGGGAGTGCACAGGTTCAACTCCCAAAGTGGGAAAAAGGTTATCTGGATATTCACCATATTAATACAGGTCGTGGAAGTTGTGCTTTTTTGATTCTTCCGGACGGGACAAATATGATGATTGATGCCGGTGATTTTGATAATGAATCATTTGATGCAAAGTATGCTCCGATGTTTGCTCCGCAGGTATTTCCTAACAGTAGTTATACCGCAGGTTCTTCTATTGTAAACTATGTTACTAATCTTTTGGGAAAAGAAAAACCGGAAATAGATTATTTTCTTCTGACTCATTTCCACTCCGACCATTACGGTAGTGTGCGTGACGCTTCCGGTACTTCTGAAAACGGATATCGATTGACCGGGCTGACAGAACTCGGTGATGTGGTTCCCATAAAGACTTACGTAGATAGAGATTATCCGGATTATAACTTTCCGATTGATTTGCGGACAAATGAGTCTGGAAATGGGGGTGTTGAACCACTGACATTTCAGAACTTACTGAAATTTTTAGATTACCAGAAAGAACATAATGGAATGAAACTGGAAAAGTTTGATATCGGTTCAAACAAGCAATTTGTGCTGAAAAAAGACCCGAAATCTTATCCCGGCTTTGAAATCAGGAATATAAAGTCTAACAATCTGTTATGGACGGGTAAAGGTAAAAATACAACACCTTTGTTTACAGTGGAAGAATTGTTGGCTAAGAATGGGAAGTTAAATGATAATCAGATGTCAACAGCCCTTGTTGTTACTTACGGTAAATTTAAGTATTATGCCGGTGGAGATAATTCCGGTTTGGTAGATCAGGATCATGCAGAATGGTATGATATTGAAACCCCGATGGCACCGATAGTAGGAAAAGTTTCGGCAATGTCGCTAAACCATCATAGCAACCGGGATGCTACCAATCGGAATTTTCTGGACGTTCTCGATCCTAAGGTTGTGGTGGCTCAATCGTGGAGCATCCGGGGTCCGAAGTTGGTCAACGGTTATTGTCGGCAAATGTCGGTACTCAAAAAAGAGATATTTTTATGACCTATTATCATGAAGAGACGGGTATAGGTATTGGTCCCTGGTTCTCTCGGGGTGTAAAAGCGAAGGAAGGGCATATTGTGATCAGAGTATACCCTGACGGGAAATATGAAGTATATGTATTGGATGCAAGGAAGTCAAATCTAACTGTGCAGAAAAAGTTTGGTCCTTATGTTAGTGAATAATCTGTTGAAATGAAAACAATGAAACGTTTTATTTTATTGACCATTCTTTGTTGTCTGGCACTCGGAGTGAGTGCCCAGACAGCCAAAGAAGAAATATTCGAGAATATCTATCGTTCGGCAGCTAATCATTATGCCTATCCCGAACCCCATTTCACAATGACTGCTCCCCCTAAAGGATATAAGCCATTTTATTTGAGCCACTATGCCCGTCACGGTTCCCGTTATCGTGTGAATCCTGATGACTACACGAAGCCGTTGGTGATTCTTCGCGAAGCAGAGAAAGACGGAACGCTGACCGAACTGGGAGAAAAGACACTTTGCCTTGTTGATAGCCTTGCACGAATGGCGAAAGGCAGATATGGTGACCTGACTCCGTTGGGGACACGCCAACACAGAGGTATTGCCCAGAGAATGTTCAATAACTTCCCTGAAGTTTTTCAAGGTACGGCGGCAGTGGATGCTCGCTCTACGGTCGTTATTCGTTGCATTCTCTCCATGATGGCTGAATGTCTGCAACTGCAATCCGCTAATCCGAAGTTGCAGATAAAGAATGATGCAAGCTATCACGATATGTATTATATGAATGGCAAGGACGATTATTTCAAGATACAGCGTCAAAAGGAGGAAGTGCTTGCTGTAAAAATGGCTTTCCGCAAAGAACATCTGCACCCCGAACGCCTGATGAAATCTCTTTTCAAGAGTGAGGACTATGTGAAGTGGAAAGTGGATGCGGGCAAGTTGATGAGTTACCTGTTTGAACTGGCGGTTATACTGCAAAATAATGATACGGATTTGGAGCTTTACTCCCTTTTCACAAAAGAGGAGTGCTATGACCTGTGGCTAATTGGTAATTTGGAATGGTATATAGACTACGGACCGTCTCCGCTTACTCAGGGAAAGATGCCTTATGTAGAAGCCAATCTACTTGAAAATATCTTGAATACGGCAGATACTTGTATCGTGAAGAAAGAGAATAGCGCCACCTTACGTTTCGGTCACGAGACTTGTGTGCTTCCTTTGGCCTGTCTTTTGGAACTGGGCGATTGTGCCTATCATACCACTGATGTGAATAGTTTGGCTGATGTGTGGCGTAATTATCGTATTTTTCCGAAAGCCTGCAACATTCAGTTCGTCTTCTATCGCAAAAAAGCAAATGACGACATTCTGGTAAAAGTTTTGCTCAATGAACAGGAAATGAAACTTCCGGTTGAAAGCGATCTTGCTCCCTACTACCATTGGAAAGATGTAGAGGCGTATTACAGGAATAAGCTGGCAACTTTCAGAAAATGAAAATTTAAAAGCAAGTTTTACTTTTATGAATAATACAAAGAAAAGCTCTATCCTCAGTAAGAATGGAGTAAGTTACCTTATGCCCTTCATTTTAATCACCAGTTGCTTTGCCCTCTGGGGATTTGCCAATGATATCACGAATCCGATGGTGAAAGCTTTTTCCAAGATATTCCGTATGAGCGTGACTGATGGGGCATTAGTACAGGTTGCTTTCTATGGCGGCTATTTTGCGATGGCCTTTCCGGCAGCCATGTTCATACGTAAGTTTTCTTATAAAGCCGGGGTACTTTTAGGATTGGGTATGTATGCTTTCGGAGCATTCTTGTTTTTCCCCGCCATGCTTTCGGGAAGCTATTATCCGTTTCTTATAGCCTACTTCATCCTGACGTGCGGGCTTTCGTTTCTTGAAACCAGCAGTAATCCTTATATCCTCTCGATGGGGACGGAGGAAACAGCTACCCGTCGTTTGAATCTGGCTCAGTCGTTCAATCCGATGGGATCGTTGCTGGGAATGTATGTAGCGATGAATTTTATACAGAATCGTTTGAACCCAATGGATACGATGGAACGCAGTCAGCTTTCTGCTACTGATTTCGAAGCGGTTCGTGATTCTGATTTAGGTAATGTTGATATTGATTCGTATGGTGAAAATGCCGAAGAATGCCGACCAGTCTCACGACATCAATTTCTTTCCGACATTGAAACGTATCTTTTCTATCAGTTATTACAGGGAAGGGGTGATTGCCCAGTTCTTTTATGTCGGTGCCCAGATTATGTGCTGGACGTTTGTCATACAATATGGCACACGTTTATTCATGTCTCAGGGGATGGGAGAAAAGGCGGCGGAAGTGTTGTCTCAGCAATATAATATTGTGGCGATGATCATTTTTTGTGCAAGTAGGTTTATATGTACTTTCATCTTGCGCTATCTCAGTCCGGGGTTGCTGTTGAAGGTTCTGGCTATTGCGGCTTGTGGATTTACAATTGGGGTTATCTTTATTCAGGATATCGGGGGAATGTATTGTCTGGTGGGTGTATCTGCCTGTATGTCATTGATGTTCCCTACCATCTACGGTATTGCCTTGAAAGGTATGGGAGATGATGCGAAGTTTGGAGCTGCCGGTCTTATCATGGCTATTCTGGGAGGTTCTGTTCTTCCACCGCTACAGGCAAGCATCATTGATTTGGAACAAATAGCGTGGTTACCGGCTGTCAATGTTTCATTTATTCTTCCGTTCATCTGTTTTCTTGTAATTATCGGCTACGGTTACCGCACAGTGAAAAGAAACTGGTAAAATACATATCTAAAAATAGTGACGGTATCACATTGGTATACCGTCACCATCTCACTCGAATAGTGACGCCATCCCTACTGGATAGCGTCACTATTTTTTTCCTTTTCACAGTTAAGAGTTCATAAAAACACAGAACTTGAAGTCGTTTTTTTAGTTTCCTTTTTCGCATACTAATCTTGGCTTCTTAGTATTGTTGAATTATTTACATACATTTGTCTCATACCAACAGACCTGATAAACCTATGAGCCAAAACCAAGACCCTATTCATCTAGCCCGCCAATTCGAAATTATATTTACCACGCACTATTTTCCGCTGTTAAATATTTCGCTATAAACTTGCTCAAATCTGAAGAGGACGCAGAAGATATCATTCAGGATGTGTTCGCTAAATTATGGACACAACCGGAGGTCTGGCTGGAAAACAAAGACATAGGCCAGTATATCTACGCCATGACTAAAAACACAACTTTCAATTTCATCAAACGCAAAAGACTGGAACAATCCTATCAGGAACAATTATCGCAGAAATATCTAATCGAAGACTTACTAAAATCCGAAGATACTCTCGACCCTATCTATTATAAAGAAGCACTATTAA
>OIAA01000899.1_pt1 | contig 9850 bp, 6 predicted proteins | sample 1580591 | NCBI WGS metagenome assembly OIAA01 (sample SAMEA3882556, study PRJEB24775) | human gut metagenome | biome: human-associated habitat; feature: intestine environment; material: feces | place: Netherlands | collected 2009/2010
CCGGTGAGACCATTGGTATGCGCATCGGCCCCAACGAGATCCACATCATGGCGCGTTCAGAGGGGTGAGGCTGCATGAAGATTTACGATAAGAAGCTGGCCTATCCGTACTTTGTATGGATGGTGCTGTTCACAGTGGTGCCCTTGTTCATCGTGGTGTACTACGCCTTGACCGATGCCAGCGGCAGCTTTACGCTGAATAATCTGGTGGCCATCAGCGGCTATGGTTCGGTGTTTGCCCGGAGCCTGCTGCTGGCCCTTATCGCCACGGTCGTCTGCCTCGTCCTCGCGTTCCCGGTGGGGTACTTCCTCTCCCGGCTGCGCGTCAACAAGCAGCACATCATGCTGATGCTGGTGATGCTGCCCATGTGGATGAACTTCCTGCTGCGCACCTACGCATGGATGGGCCTGCTGAGCGTCAACGGCCCCGTGAATGCGGTGCTGGGCGTGTTCGGCCTCGGACCCTACACCATGCTGAACACCTCCGGCGCTGTGGTGCTGGGCATGGTGTACAACTATGTGCCCTATATGATCCTGCCCCTCTACACCAGCATGACCAAGATCGACCAGAGCATCGTGGAGGCGGCGCAGGATCTGGGGGCTTCCACCACCAAGACCCTGCTGCGGGTGCTCATCCCCATGAGCGTGCCCGGCATCAGCACCGGCATCACCATGGTGTTCGTCCCGGCGGTGTCCACCTTCGTCATCAGCCGTATGCTGGGCGGCGGCTCCAACCTGCTCATCGGCGACCTGATCGAGATGCAGTTCCTCGGCAACAGCTACAACCTCAACGTCGGCTCTGCCATGAGCCTCGTGCTGATGATCATCGTGCTGCTCTGCATGAGCTTCACGTCCAGCTTCGACGAGGATGAGATGGAGGGTGTGTCCTGATGAAAACGAAACATCTGCGTCTGATGCAGCGCGCCTATGTCATCCTGTTCTTCTGCTTCATGTACCTGCCCATCGCGTATATGATCGTGTTCAGCTTCAACCAGAGCAAGGGCTACTCGCTCTTCACCGGCTTCACCCTCAAGTGGTACACCAGCCTTTTCCACAATGCGTCGATCCTTCACGCGCTGTGGGTGTCGCTGGAAGTGGCCCTCATCTCGGCCATCATCGCCACGGTGCTGGGCACGGCGGCCTCTCTGGGCATCGCGTCCATGGGCCGCAAGAGCCGTCTGCTGGTGACGAACATCACCTATATCCCGGTGGTCAACCCCGAGATCATCACTGGTATCTCGCTGATGCTGCTCTTTGTGGCGTACCAGCGCTTCGCGGGCGGGCTGGACTTCCTGCCTGATAACATCATGGGTCTGCCCACGCTGCTCATCGCCCACATCGCGTTCAATGTGCCGTATGTCATCTTCAACGTCATGCCCAAGCTCAAGCAGCTGGACATCAAGCTGTATGAGGCGGCACTGGACCTCGGCTGCGACCCCAAGCAGGCGTTCTTCAAGGTCATCCTGCCCGAGATCAGCCCGGCCATCTTGTCGGCCTTCCTCATCTGCCTGACCTACTCCATCGACGATTTCATGATCTCCTATTTCAACTGCGGCACGGTGGAGACGCTGCCCATCGCCATCTACTCCATGACCCGCAAGAAGGTCAGCCCGGAGATCTACGCGCTGTCCACCATCATGTTCGTGGTCATCCTGACCATCATCCTCGTCTCCAACGCCATGGAGAGCCGCGGCTACCGCCGCGACCAGCGTGCACTGAGAGGAGGAGATGCGAAATGAAGCGCTTTGTCATTCTTCTGCTGACGGCAGTGCTGGCGCTGACCATGCCGCTGTCGGCTCTGGCTGCGGGCCAGATCGAGGTCACGGAGGATGTGTCGGTCTCGGATGACTACGACTGGACCCGCTTCAAGGGCCAGAACGTCACCCTGAACGTCTACAACTGGGGCGAGTATATCTCCAACGGTTCAGACGACAGCGTGGACGTGGTGGCCGCCTTCGAAAAGCTTACCGGCATCAAGGTCAACTACACCACCTTTGACTCCAACGAGTCCCTCTACGCGAAGCTGAAGTCCGGTGCGGCCAACTACGATGTCATCATCCCGTCGGACTACATGGTCGCCAAGATGATCGCAGAAGGAATGCTGAAACCGCTGGACTACAGCAACATCCCGAACTTTGCGAACATCGACGAGGCCTACCGCAACGCGGATTACGACCCCGAAAACGCCTATACGGTGCCCTATATGCTCTGCACCACCGGCATCATCTACAACACGACGATGGTGGACGAGGCCCCGGCCAGCTGGGCCGACCTGTGGGATGAGCAGTACGCGGGCAATATCCTGATGTTCAACAACAGCCGCGATGCCTACGCCATCGGTGCGTTCAAGAGCGGAAACAGCATCAACCCCCAGACCACCGAAGAGGTGGACGCTGTGGTGGAGGAGCTGAAGGCTCAGAAGCCGCTGGTACAGGCCTACGTCATGGATGAGATCTTCGATAAGATGATCGGCGGCGAGGCGGCGGTCGGCGTCTACTACTCCGGCGACGCCATCACCATGATCGACGACAACCCCGATCTGGCCTGGGTGTTCCCGGAGGAGGGGACGGTGCTGTCGGTGGACAGCATGGCCATCCCCGCCGCCAGCGAGCATCAGGAAGCCGCTGAGATGTTCATCAACTTCATGTGTGAGACGGACATCGGCAAGGCAAATGCCGAGTACATCGGCTACACCACCCCCATGCAGGCGGTATGGGATATTCTGGACGAAGATCTCAAGTACAGCGAGATCGCCTATCCCTCCGAGGAGATCGCGGCCAAGGAGAAGGTCTTTACCGCGCTGAGCGATGAGGTCAACAGCGAGCTGGACGTGAAGTGGAGCGAGATGAAGAGCTACGACGAGGGCGGCAGCGGGTATCTGTTCCTGATGCTGCTGCTGGCGATGCTGGCTCTGGCCTGCTTCAATATCTGGCGCAAGGTGCGCAGGAAAACGCGCAATATGTATTGATCCTAAGGGGGCTGTGCGGAGGCGTACAGCCCCTTTTTGTCGAGGAAAGGGAGAAAACGATGAGTGAATACAGAAGTTATACTGAGCATATGACCGTGCTGGACGGTGACAGCGATTTCCGCCGCGGCCTGAAGCCCAGCGCCCTCTTCCGCTATGTGGAACAGGTGTCGGCAGACCACGCTCGGGCCTACGGCATGGACTACGCCTTTTTTAAGGAGCGCCACAGTGCGTTCCTCGTGGGCAAACAGGCCCTCCGGGTCTGGCGGATGCCGGGCCGGGCCGAAAAGATAGCGCTCACGACGGCCTGTGAGACCTTCAAGAAGGGCACCATGAAGCGCCTGACCACCATCACCAGCGAGACGGGGGAGAAGCTGGCCCTCGTGGACTGCCGCTGGATGGCCGTGGATACAGAGGCAGGGCGCATCCTGCGCACCCCCGGCTGGAACACGCCGGACTTCCAGAACGACGACCTGTCCGAAGAGCTGCCCCAGATCGTCCACAAGAGCCAGCCCCTGACGGCGGCAGGGGAGCGCCGGGCCAGCTACTCCATGTGCGACCTCAACGGCCACATCAACAACTCCCTCTATCTGGACATCGCCTGCGACGCCCTGCCGCAGGAGGTGGTGGAGGCTGCGCCGCTCTCCTTCGCCTCCATCAAGTACCACCGCGAGGTGCCGATGGGCCAGAGCGTGCAGGTGTTCTACGCCCCCTCGAAGGAGGGCTGGTATGTGCTGGGCCGGAGGGAGGAACACGCGGCCTTTGAGTGCTATCTGGAGTTCGGGGAGCCTGTCACAGAATCTTTACAAAAATAATTACAAAGAAATTACAAAAAACTATTGCAAAAATCCTTCAAAAGAGTTACAATATGGTTACAGGAAGGGCGACGCCCTTCTGGATCATGAAATCTTTTTCTTCTTGTTTTTGGAATATCGGGTGTCCGCCCTCCTCCTCCGGCTGTTCTCCTTCACAGCTGTCGGCGGACACCGCACAGGCGATATTCCGCTTCGTGTGCAAAAAGGCCCGTCCGAGACTGGACGGGCTTTTTTGCATCCCCAAAACCGGAGAAGTCCGGCTCATGCTGGGGGAAAGTATGACCTTGCACCAATTTGGTGGTCAATTTGCCTGTTTTTCTGCAAAGGACATTTATAAAGTTTGGCGGGGCAGGGGTTTGTATTCTGCAAGGATTTGTGATAAAGTATATACAATCAATTCCTAAGTCGAAAACATGAAATTGTTTTGATGTGATCCGTTGTTGATGCGTTAAGAAAAAGGAGTTTGAACATGGCTTATTTTTACGAAGAACCCTCCCGTACCTTTGGCGAGTACCTGCTGGTGCCGGGCTACTCTTCTGCCGAGAACGTCCCCACGGCGGTCAGCCTCAAGACCCCGCTGGTCAAGTACCGCAAGGGCGAGGAGGCCTGCCCGCTGGAAATGAACATCCCCATGATCAGCGCCATCATGCAGTCTGTCTCCGGCGATAAGCTGGCCATTGCACTGGCCCGTCAGGGCGGCGTCTCCTTCATCTACGGTTCCCAGAGCATTGAGAACGAGGCTGCCATGGTGCGCCGCGTCAAGAGCTTCAAGGCTGGTTATGTCGTGTCCGATTCCAACCTGGCCCCCACTGCCACCCTGCACGATGTGCTGGAGCTGAAGGCACGCACCGGCCACTCCACCATTGCCATCACTGCCGATGGCACTCCGAGCGGCAAGCTGCTGGGCATTGTTGCATCTCGTGACTACCGCATCAACCACACCCCGGATGATGCCCCTGTCACCACCTTTATGACTCCCATTGAAAAGCTGGTCACTGCACCGGAGAACACCTCCCTGCACGACTGCAACAACATCATCTGGGACAACAAGATCAACACCCTGCCTCTGGTGGATGCCGAGGGCAACCTGAAGTATATGGTGTTCCGCAAGGACTACGACTCCCACAAGAAGAACGCCAATGAACTGCTGGATAAGAACAAGAGCTATGTGGTGGGCGCCGGCATCAACACCCGCGATTACGCTGAGCGCGTGCCCGCACTGGTGGATGCCGGTGTGGATGTGCTGTGCATCGACTCTTCCGAGGGTTACTCCGAGTGGCAGAGCCGCACCATCGGCTGGATCCGTGAGCACTACGGTGATACCGTCAAGGTGGGCGCAGGCAACGTCGTGGACGCCGAGGGCTTCCGCTTCCTCGCCAAGGCTGGCGCAGACTTCGTGAAGATCGGCATCGGCGGCGGCTCCATCTGCATCACCCGTGAGACCAAGGGCATCGGCCGCGGTCAGGCTACTGCTGTCATCGAGGTGGCCAAGGCCCGCGATGAGTACTACAAGGAGACCGGCATCTATGTGCCCATCTGCTCTGACGGCGGCATCGTCCACGATTACCACATCACTCTCGCTCTGGCCATGGGCGCAGACTTCGTCATGCTGGGCCGCTACTTTGCCCGCTTCGACGAGAGCCCCACGAACAAGGTGCGCATCAACGGCCAGTATATGAAGGAGTACTGGGGCGAAGGCTCCAACCGTGCCCGCAACTGGCAGCGCTACGACCTCGGCGGCTCCACCAAGCTGAGCTTCGAGGAGGGCGTGGACAGCTACGTCCCGTATGCCGGCCCGCTGGCGGACGGCGTCCAGACCACTCTGTACAAGGTCAAGAGCACCATGTGCAACTGCGGTGCACTCTCCATCCCCGAGCTGCAGCAGAAGGCCAAGCTGACCGTCGTGTCCTCCACCTCCATCGTCGAGGGCGGCAGCCATGACGTCGTGCTGAAGAACGCTACCCCCAGCATCATGAACGGCTGAGTTTGAAAAAATGAGCACCTGCGGCGCTGATGAGGCGCTGCGGGTGCTTTTTGCATCCACAGAAGCAGGGGAGGGCCTCCCCGAAACGGCGGAATAAAATGCCGGTAAAGAACCTGCAAAAAACATTTTTCTTTTCTGCCGTCATTTTCTGCCAAAACCTCTTGCGTCGGCCTGTCAAAGATGCTATAGTGGTACAAACGCCCTGTCATGACAGGGCGAAACGTGCGCTGTGCCCGAAAATGCGCGGTGGCGCAGAGCTGGTTTGGCAGCACCCGCTGTGAGGGTGTGCAGAAAAAGAGAGGAAACTTTTCATGAGTGAGATCAAAGTTGTGCCGTACATCCCGGATGAGGACTACGACAATCCGGCAATGGTCGTTGATTTTTATGAGTTCACGATGGCCAACTGCCTGTTTTTAAACGGCTTTAAGAACACCACCCTTGTCTTTGATATGTTCTTCCGCAAGAACCCGGACAATCAGGGCTATTCCATCAGTGCAGGCCAGCGCAAGCTGACCCGTTTCCTGCTGAACTACCACTTCAACGAGCAGGACGTCCACTGGCTGCGTACCAAGGGCATGAGCGAGGAGTTCTGCGAGTATCTGCGCACCTACCGCTGGAAGGGCGATATGTACGCCCTGCCGGAGGGCACGGTCTGCTATCCTCATGTCCAGATGGTGCGCATCGAGTGCGACCTCGTGGGCGCGATCCTCATCGAGACCTACCTGCTCCAGACCATGAACTTCCACAGCCTCATCGCCACCAAGGCCACCCGCATCACCGGCCTGAACACCCACACCCCACGCAGCGTCATGGAGTTCGGCACCCGCCGCGCACAGGGCGAGAGCGCAGGCAACGACGGCGCATATGCGGCCGTTCTGGGCGGCTGCATCGGCACGGCCAACTGTCTGGCGGAGATGAAGTTCGGCTCTGAGGTCAAGGCCGTGGGCACGGTGGCCCACAGCTTCATCGAGTTCTTCCCGACCGAGTTCGACGCCTTCAAGGCCTTTGCCGATACCTACCCGGATTCGGTGAGCCTGCTGCTGGACACCTACAACATCATGGAGAGCGGTCTGCCCAACCTCATCAAGCTGGACGACTACCTCATCGAGAAGTATCCCAATGACCCCAACCGCCGTGTCAAGAGCGCCCGCATCGACTCCGGCGACCTCGCCCGCGGTTCCAAGCGTCTGCGCAAGGCGCTGGATGCAGCAGGGAAGTCCTACATCAAGCTGGTGGCATCCAACGGTCTGGACGAGAAGAAGATTGCCAACATGGAGCTGTACGAGCACGCACACTTCGACTCCTACGGCGTGGGCGAAAACCTCATCACCTCCGCCTCGGACCCCGTCTTTGGCGGCGTGTACAAGCTGGTGGCGGTGAAGCGGCCGGACGGCACCTATCAGCCCAAGATGAAGTGCTCTGACTCTGCCAGCAAGGCCATCATCCCCGGCAAGAAGATGCCGTGGCGTCTCTATGACGAAAATGGTCAGGCCCAGTGCGACCTCATCGCAATGGACGGCGAGGTCATCGAGGCGGGTAAGCCGGTCACGATGGTCAACCTCGACTCCGACGCCATCGAGCGCACTGTCACCTTCGTCCCCACCCGGGTCAAGCAGCTGCTGGTGCCCCACATCCTGCACGGTGAGCTGGCCATTGAGCTGCCCTCCATCGCGGAGAAGAAGGCCTATATCGCAAAGCAGCTCACCGAGGAGACTTGGGAGAGTGAGCTGCGCATCGAGATGCCCCATAAGCACTACGTCAACATGACCCCGGCTGTGGCGGACTGCCGCTCCCGTATGTACGCAGAGCTGCACGGCGGCAAGGTTTAACTTGACAAAACAGCATTTCTATTGTATCATATGAGCTGCCGCTTGCAGGAATGTGGGCGGCAGCTCATTCAGAAGCCGCTGTGGTGAAATTGGCAGACACGAGGGACTTAAAATCCCTTTCTGGAGACAGAGTACGGGTTCGACCCCCGTCGGCGGCATAAAAAGACCCCCCAAGCTTACGCTTGAGGGGCTTTTTATTTTGCTTATTTTACACCTTGCCGCCGTGCAGCTCTGCATACATCTTGGAACGGCACTCGGCCACAGCCGGGGTCATGTTCACATAGTGCTTATGCGGGCACTCCAGACGCAGTTCGCTCTCCCAGGTCTCCTCGGTGAGCTGCTTTGCAATGTAGGCCTTCTTCTCTGCGATCGAAGGCAGCTCAATGGCCAGCTGACCATTCAGCACATGCGGCACCAGCAGCTTTTTGACCTTGGTGGGGGTAATGGTGACGGTGCGCTCGATGGCATCGGAGTCCAGATTGACCATCGTGACGGGCTTGCCCGCCTCGATGACTTCATCATCCATGGCGATCAGGTCACACTGGGCCTGACCATTTTCATCGTAGAGGCGCCACGGCATCTTCTTGCCCGGAATGATGGCCTTGCTGGCGGAATCCGAGCACTTCATCCTGGGAGTGTAGCTGCCGTCCGGCTGCTTGACCGCCACCAGCTTGTACACCCCGCCGAACACGGGGTCGGAAGCAGAGGTGATCAGGTTTTCGCCCACGCCGTAGGAGTCAAAATGAGCGTGCTCATACAGCTCCATGTTGGCGATCTTCTTTTCGTCCAGACCATTGGAAGCCACCAGCTTGATGTAAGGCTTACCGGCCGCATCCAGTGCCTTGCGCAGGCGCTTGGAGCCGCGGGCCAGGTCGCCGGAGTCGATACGGGCGCTCTTGACGCGGCGGTTCGGGTCGTTGGGGTATTTTTCGATGAGGTAATCGTCCAGTTTAATGAGGTTGGGCAGACCGCTCTCCATGATATTATAGGTGTCCAGCAGCAGACTGACCGAATCCGGGTAGGTATCGGCAAAGGCCTTGAAGGCATCAAACTCCGTGGGGAAGAACTCGATGAAGCTGTGCGCTACGGTGCCCACAGCCTTGACCTCCGCGCCGAACTTCATCTCGGCCAAACAGTTGGCAGTGCCCACGCAGCCGCCCAGAACAGCAGCATATGCGCCATCGTTGCCAGCGCTTTCGCCCTGCGCACGGCGGGTGCCGAATTCCATCACGCTGCGGGGCGTGTGGGTGTTCAGGCCGGTGACGCGGGTAGCCTTGGTGGCGATCAAACTGTGGAAGTTCATGGTCTGCAGCAGGTAGGTCTCGATCAGAATTGCGCCCACGAGGTCGCACTCGATGCGCACCATCTGCACATGCGGGTATGCCACCGTGCCCTCGGGCAGAGCGTACATGTCGCCCTTCCACTGATAGGTGCGCAGATACTCGCAGAATTCCTCACTCATGCCCTTGGTGCGCAGCCACCAGATATCCTGTGCATTGAAGTGGTAGTTCAGCAGAAAGCGGGTCAGCTTGCGCTGGCCGGCACTGATGGAGTAGCCCTGATTATCCGGGTTCTTGCGGAAGAACATATCGAACACCAGCGTGGTATCCTTGAATCCGTGCAGGAAAAGGCAGTTGGCCATAGTAAATTCGTAAAAATCCACGACCATTGCGGGGTTGTCATAGTCCTCATCCGGGATGTAAGGCACAACCTTGATTTCGTCCATGAATAGTATCCTCTCTTCTTTACACCCGGCAAAGGCTCCTTGCTGTCCCCTGCCGTTCTGACCTGTGGGAAGGTTTGCGCGCCTGCCTGTCTTGACAGTGCGTTTCTATCATGATATCACCAAACGCAGAGCGGTGCAAGCATTTTTGGAAAATCCCGGTCAATCTCCGGCAAGAAAAAGCCGCCCATACACAAACAGCACGGGCGGCTTTCAGAACAAACGTGTTAACCGTTGATGATATTGGGGGTAGCATTCTTCAGCACAACGTCGTGGCTGCCGCCCTCAACGATGGAGGTAGAGGAAACCACGGTCAGCTTTGCTTTCTGCTGCAGCTCCGGGATGGACAGAGCGCCGCAGTTGCACATGGTGCTCTTGACCTTGTACAGAGTGGTCTGCACACCGTCAGCCAGAGGACCGGCATAGGGCACGTAGCTGTCCACGCCTTCCTCAAAGCTCAGCTTGCTGGAACCGCCCAGATCGTAGCGCTGCCAGTTGCGGGCACGGTTGGAGCCTTCGCCCCAGTACTCCTTCA
>OIAA01000921.1_pt1 | contig 9677 bp, 7 predicted proteins | sample 1580591 | NCBI WGS metagenome assembly OIAA01 (sample SAMEA3882556, study PRJEB24775) | human gut metagenome | biome: human-associated habitat; feature: intestine environment; material: feces | place: Netherlands | collected 2009/2010
AGCATCGAGCTGTGGATCACCGAGGGCGACACTACCACCAAGCTGGTGTTTTCCGGCGATATCGGCAACCTGGACCAGCCTATCATCAAGGACCCCGCCTATATCAGCGAGGCGGACTATGTGTTCATGGAGTCCACCTACGGCGACCGGCTGCACGGCCCGCGCCCGGATTATGTGAACGAGCTGGCTAAAATCTTGCAGCGCACCTTTGACCGGGGCGGCAATGTGGTCGTGCCCAGTTTTGCGGTGGGCCGCACCCAGGAGATGCTGTATTTTCTGCGTGAAATCAAGGAAAAAGGGCTGGTCAAAGGGCACGGCAATTTCCCGGTGTACATCGACAGCCCGCTGGCTACCGAGGCCACCCGCATCTTCCGGGACACAGACCCCGATTGCTTTGACGCCCAGACCCGTGCTTTACTGGAAAAGGGCATCGATCCCATCAACGTGCCGGGGCTGCGCATCAGCGTGACCAGTGACGACTCCCGCATGATCAACACTGACCGCACGCCCAAGGTCATCCTGTCGGCCAGCGGCATGTGCGAGGCAGGCCGCATCCGCCATCACCTCAAGCACAACCTGTGGCGGCCGGAGTGCACCATCCTGTTCGTAGGCTATCAGGCAGTGGGCACGCTGGGCCGCACCCTCATCGAGGGCGCCACCACGGTCAAGCTGTTCGGCGAGCCCATTGAGGTGCAGGCGGAGATCTGCCAGCTCACCGGCATGTCCGGCCACGCAGACCGGGACGGACTGCTGCGCTGGGTGAACGCTTTCACCGAGAAGCCCAAGCGGGTGTTCGTGATGCACGGCGAGGATGAGGTGGAAAACATCTTCGTCGACACCCTCACCGGGCAGGGCTTCACCGCCTGCGCACCTTACAACGGTGCGCAGTGGGCCATCGGTGCCGAGGGTGCCGTCTGCCTGCAGGAGGGCACTAAGGTACGCATCCAGCACAAGGTATCGGAGGGCCAGAACCGCGCCGCCACGGTGTTCCAGCGTCTGGTCAGCGCCGGCAAGCGCCTGCTGCGGGTCATCGAGCACAACGAGGGCGGTGCCAACAAGGATCTGGCCAAGTTCGCCGATCAGATCAACGCTCTGTGCGATAAGTGGGACCAATGAACGGCTGAACAACTGTACAGGAAAGCAAAACAGAAAAACAGGCAGTCCTGTGGTTTCATGGAATCACAGGGCTGCCTGTTTGCATGTTGAGAAAATGGAAAATGTTGCAGATAGGAGACCGTTTCGGACAGGGGCTTGCGTGCAAAGTGGTTGGGGAGGGCCTTGGCACCTTCGGCGGCATAACCAAAGCCCCACTGGGGCTTTGGTTGCGGCAAGCCGCCGCCCTGCCGGAATCCCTCCGGGTCCGGATGCGAACCGAACGCTCTCCCAACAGTCTCGCTTTTGTGCACACCTTATGCACCGTGAGAAAAGAAAAATCAACGTATATTCGTCCATATAAAATGCCCTGCCAGCCCAATGGACTTTCCTGACTGTAAGTACGACCACCAAGCCTCTGATTTTCAGGATGAAGCGATTTGGGATGTAATATGGTTGGCGGACAAGTGAGCTACAGGCCCTTGAGATGTAACTCATCTGGGGTTCAGATGTATCGCATCCCAATTCACAATAAAATACGATGTACCGTAAAAGCGTAACTTCTGCTCTGAATGAATGGAAGATACGCTTTTTTAATCCGCATCATATTTCAAGAGAGAATTCCTATGGATAAATACTTTATGCTGAACGATGGATAGAAGCGTAAGTGCCTTGATTTAGAATCCGCAGTTATAATGGTAAAAGATGACATCGCAGAAGACACATATAACTGATGAAGAACGGCCCAACGCCCAACAGTGCCATAATGGCCGATACTATAGGAGGAATGAGAACTCAGAGAATAGGATAGCAGCAAGAACAGGTCAACAATATTGCGGACGTTTAGTAAATCTTTTCAAGGTTATTCTTCGAGCAAACTTGGCCCCAAAAATGGAGGAAAGCCAATTGACTCTTCTCCAAATAAAGATATTACGGTTTGTGCTCTGGCATTTCGACCTCGATTTCTCCGTTTTCAACAGCCAATTCAATTTCAGTCCGTATCGGTTCATAGATCGGTATATCCTGATTGACAGCTTCAAAACTGATAGCTAATGAATATTTTGCTTTAAACAAACCTCCCCAGCCTTTATGACCACGAACCGCAATGCAAAAAGCATCACTCAATTGATTGGATTTGATTATACACCAATCCTTTTGAAGAGTACCATTTTTTCGTGAATATCCTTCTGCTACCCCCCGATTGGTTGCCTCTCCAAGCACCCAGTTAAAGTCTCCATCATCTTCAATGATAGCGCCCGTTTCAAATATACGGCGAGCAAATGTCTCCGCACTCTCTCCAATTCGGCTACAGCACCAATCTAGCCATGTTGATAAATACCCTTTTACGTAACGCCGAGTCCGGCGAGGATTCGCTGCATAGGACAGAGTAACTTCGACCAGAATGTCATAATCTTCACCAACGTTAGATAGTTCCTCAGGAATAGGAACTTGAAAAATATGAGCTTCATCATCACCAAGTTCCATAAGAGATGGTGTTACCAACGTTATTCGGTACTCGTCATTGTGAGTAGCACGTTCGACATCCGGAACACCATATCCTATATGACGCAATGTAGAGACACATTCTTCTTTGCTAACTTCATTGATATTTTTAGGCCACCGGGCAGATTGGGCTATTAAAGCTCTATACAGCAATGCAGGCGACTCAGGCAAAGCCTTTTCAACCTGTGATGCAATATAGGTGACTTTTGGTGCTGAAAAAGACGTGCCAACATCATCACGTGCAAAAGCTGGACCTTCTGGAGATTTACGAATTAGTTCTGGACATACTTCCGGAGGCGTTGTGAGTTGAGGAGGGACGCTCCCTTTATTATATACGTGAGTTCCTCCATATTCGACGACTTCTGGCTTTAAGACATCCCAAATACCGGGTCCTGAGCGTGAGAATGAAGAGACTTCCATATGCTTTCCCAGTGCGATAAAGTCATCCGTTTCTAGTTCGTCCGCTGACACGGAACCGACAGTAATCGCTTGTAGGCTCTGCGCTGGATTTGAAATTCTACATAACTCTCTGTCAAGATATTCAGGATATGGATATCCCGCCTGCCAATAGGCCGATATGACATCTGTGGAAATATTTCCCGCAGCCTGTATAAACAAAACATCGTGGTTGTAAGACTGACTATCAATTTCAGCGGCCCATGGTGTCATGTGTTTCATTTCACAAGGTCGATGGCTACCAATGGAGTGATTAAATATTTTAGTTGGGATTTGGTTTTCAACATTATATTTCTGTACAGCAATTGCAATTGCCTTTGGAGGATATACACTTTCTGGCAGGCAATTGTTTTCATCGAGAATTCGCATGTTGCGAATCCAGCAAGGAAGTTGATAAACTCCATCTAAAGGGACTGCCTTTGGATACAAGACTGCGCCGGCTACTCGTGTTCCATGTCCTCCTCCAGCAACTTCGTCACTTGTACTCGTATTATTGGGTAGTAAACTGATAGATTCGTCACTAGAAATTGATGGTGCTAAATATTTGTGTTCTTCTTGAACACCGCTATCCATTATACATACAATGGGAGCGGATTGGGTAGGAGCCTCAATTTGTACGGTTTCGATGAAATCGTCTTTATTTTCGGGCGTATATCCCATAGCTATTGTCTCGGCTTCGGATACTTCAAATATATATGCAAAATTCAACACTAGGTCAAGCAAACATTTACCAGATATTCTTAAGCGTGCCGAGAAGCTGTCAGGTAAATCGGCTATTTCCGATATACCATCAGCGAGTTCCATAATTTCACCATTATAATCAGAAACAAAATTTTCTATTGTTTCTTCTCGTTGCATCTTGATTTCGTCCCAAGCTATATAGGCGGCGTTAAACTTTTCCTTCCACCGCTGTTCACGAGCAGAATAGTGTTCATCTGTTTCATCATCTTTTCGATTGGGCCGTTTAGGCAACTCGATGTTTCCACAGCAACTAACGCCTATATCAATAACATATACTGAATCTGGTGAAATTGTTGCCCATTTTGCATAGAGTTCTTTTGACAAAATCCGCTTAAGCCTATCACCATCTTCACAGAGAGCATAAACTTTTGCCGGTGAATTGCACCTTGCCGTTACATTTGCAACAAAAGCATCTACTTTCTCATTAAAGACTGAAAGATCAACATCTTCTGTAGCAACTATAATAAATCCTTCCTCAATCTCGCAGACGATTTCAAATCCCAATCCACGCAGGAAATCAATATCCGTAGAAGGATCTATTTCTAGCAGTATGGGAATACCAGTTTCTATTTCAGGTAACGTATTTTCTGAACGTTCTGCACGACGTTCTTTCCAAAAGCGGGACAATTCAGCAGAGCGATGTTTCACATAGCCACCGTGAGTAATTCGATTAGCAGTATTCCTCTTTGTCTGCGCAGACACTGCACCGCCACCACGTAATTTCGGTTTTCCTTGAAATAACAGTGGGAGGGGTAAATGCGTAAAACCATTATTCTCTGCCATTGTCGTACCTCCTTACAGATTAAAATTTAGAGCTTTCTTCCAATGCTTTTACAAAATGTTCGTTACATACTTTTTTGCACCCTGCGAGAATACCAATTTTGGCAGCCCGTTGCGCAATCAAAACAACATTGGCGGCAGAGTATCCCTCCAATTGATTTGATATTTTATCCATATCAATATCCGGAGCAACTGGTATTGCAGATAAAGTCATCTCCAATAAGCGTTTACGTTCTAATTTCCCCGGCATCGGCATTTCAATAACATCATCGAATCTTCGGAAAAGAGCCTCATCAAGAGATACTTTCAAATTTGTAGTGGCTAGAACCAATCCCGGAGCATCATATTCGTCTAACAAAGTGAGTAGCATATTGACGATTCTAGGAACTTCGCCAACATCCTGCGTTGTAATGCGAGATTTAGCGATAAAATCACATTCGTCAAGAAGTAAAACAACAGGTTCACTTTTGCAATAATCAAATACCATTCTAAGGTTTGATGCGGACTCTCCAAAGTAAGAAGAAAGTAAAGAATCGAATCGAACTTTCAATAGTGGCAACCCGAGATTCCATGCAATTCGTTCGGCACTTAATGTTTTGCCACATCCCGGAGGACCATAGAGAAGTATTTTTCTTTTAGGTACAAGATTGAATTTTTTCAACCGTTCGCGTGCTACATATTCCTGCTCAATCGAAAGAAGTCGTTCTTCAACTTCGTTTGGCAAAATCATATGATGTTTTAATTGTTCTCTTGGAATATATGATACCAATTGTGAATTTGTACGCTTGCTCTTTGGCAAAGCAGATAATCCACTTCCGTTTTTTCTACTATCAAACAGAGTATATTTGGGCTTTTCAGTAATTGAAATTTTTTCTAAAGAGTCTGCAAGAACGTTATGACCGAGTTTGCGCTCCTCTTGAATGATTGTAATGGCTATTTTTTTTAATGATGCTATATCTTCGGAGAAAATGGCTCGAAATAGTCTCTTGTATAATTCTGCTTTCATATGGCAAATCCTCCCTCTCGAATAGTTGTCATTCTGATAGTGTATAAAACTATCAATTGCTGCTGACTTTATACTTTTGCTGTCCAGAGGAAGTTTTTTCGATTGGTTTCAAACGGGTTCCAGAGGTGTGAACGTAGTTTAAGAACAAAGTTCCCAATAACAATCTGTCACTTCTTGAGATTCGATTCCACTCATAGCCTTTAAATAAATCTCGTACAAGAAAAATTTCATTAGTATGTAGATGCTTTGTTTCGTCTATAGCTCGAGCTAAAAGATCGTTTGCAGTTGCCATTTCATGTCCTCCTCGTTGTAAACAATATGCTGAACAATGTTGTTTATATCATAGCATGTGTGCATACAAAAAGCAATAGCTTATATGCGTAACTTTCGGGGTGAAATAATCAGTACCTGTAAAGGAGCAAATCAGCAAATGCAATGATATGACATTCTGCGATGTTCTAAGGCAGTACATCGAAGCAGAAAAATAAATCGTGATGGTCTGACGCACAAATTAGCAGCAAAGCGCAACTTCTACTCTGAATGGATAGAAGCTGCGCTTTTATTTTTACCCACAAAACATTTCAAAAGGAGGATGCCTATGGATAAAGACTTTATGCTGAACTACTACGACAAAATGGTACGTCCAATATGGACGGAGCTGATGAAGACACCTCGCTATCAGAGGGCAGCTTGCGAACACGACAAGCTCGAACGTGAGTTCCGGCGGCTGTTAGATGAAAAGCTGGGGCGGAAATATCTTGAACTGGACGATGCACTGTTCCGGGTGATGGATGACATCGCAGAAGCTATGTATATGAAAGGTGCCGCAGACCGTGAGATGATGATTCGTTAATACCATGAGCTACAACTACTTCTATGGTCAGTCGGGCGAATTGTTTTCCTATTTCCGCATCCCCAAGGCACTGTTCCAAGACCACCGCTTCCGGCAGCTCTCCACCGATGCCCGGACACTGTACGGCATTCTGCTGGACCGCATGAGCCTGTCTGCAAAGAACGGCTGGCTGGACGAGCAGGGGCGGGTGTATATCATCTACACCGTCCGGGAAGTGCAGGAATCCCTCTGCTGCGCCGAGCACAAGGCGGTAAAGCTGTTCCGGGAACTGGAGGACATCGACCTCATCGAGCGCAAACGCCGTGGTCTGGGCAGACCCAGCCTGATCTACGTCAAGGACTTTTCCTCCGGCTTGCCAAAAGCGCAAGTACAGAATTGCCCAAACAGCAATTCAGGCGCTGCCGAAAGCGCAATTCTGGTGCAGCCAAAACCGCAAGCAAATAAGACTGATAAGAATAAAACAGAGTGGAACGATCCTGACCCTATCTATTCCGGGGGCATCCGGGAGCAGCTTGAGGAATATTTTTATCAGGCATTGGAGGTAGACCTTCTGCTCCGGCTCTGCCCGGATGATGAGGACACCATCTATCAGATCGTAGACCTGCTTGTGGACACCTGTTTCACCAAACGCAAGATGTTGCGGATTGCGGGAGATGACAAGCCCACCGAGGTGGTACGCAGTCGGCTGAAAAAGCTGAACGCCGACCACATCCGTTTCGTACTGGATTCGCTGGCAGAAAACACCGCCCCGGTGCGGAACATGAAGCAGTATCTGCTGGCGATGCTCTACAATGCGCCCACCACCATGAACCTCTACTATCAGAACAAGACGAACCACGACTTTGCGCGTGGTTCACCGAAAGCGGGGTGATGTTATGCACCTGCGGATACGGACTGTCTGGATGCGATTCAGAAGCTGCTGCAAACCACCATCCTGCGCACGGCAGGGCACACCGCCGCCTGACATCCTTGTATTCCTTAACTGCGTGAGATAAGATAAAATTGAACTGAACCTTGAAAACCTGATATGGACAATATCCGTTTGATTTTGCTTTTCTCGCCAAAAGAAAGTGAGAATGCAATGAAAAAACGCGTTTATACCTTATACCGTGTTTCAACCAAAGGACAGGTCGAAAAGGACGACATCCCCATGCAGAAAGAAGCCTGCCGCAACTTTGCAGAAAGTCAGGGCTGGGAGATCGTCAAGGAATTTTCCGAAAAAGGCGTTTCCGGCTTCAAAAAATCTGCCAAAGAGCGTGACGAACTCCAGAAAATTCAACAGGCCGCGATGGAGGGCAAGTTTGACATCCTGCTGGTGTTCATGTTTGACCGTCTCGGTCGCCGTGATGATGAAACGCCCTTTATCGTGGAATGGTTCACGAAGCAGGGCATCGAGGTCTGGAGCGTGAACGAGGGACAGCAGCGGTTCGACACCCATGTGGACAAGCTGATGAACTACATCCGCTACTGGCAGGCATCCGGCGAGAGCCTGAAAACCTCTGTCCGTACCCGGACAAGGCTGGAACAGCTCACCGGGGAAGGTCACTATACAGGCGGCACCGTGGCTTTTGGCTACAAGCGTGTCCGCCTTGGTCGGGTGAACAAGAAGAATCAGGAAGTCTGTGACCTTGTGATCGACGAAGCGGAAGCTGAGATCGTCCGGCTGATCTTTCACAAGTATGTTTATGAGGGCTACGGCGCACAGAAGTTGAGCCACTATCTTTATGAACAGGGAGTCGTAGGACGGAACAACAAAAATATCCCCAACACCAGCATCGTTCGGATGATCAAGAATAAAGGATACACGGGGTACCTCATCAACGGTGCGGTGGAGACGGAGTGTCCGCAGCTCCGCATCATCGAACCAGAACTGTTTGAACAGGCACAGGAATTGCGGCAGGCACGCACTTGTGAGCGTGGCGGTACTTCACTGGGCACCAGCTCCAAAGCTCTGTTGACCGGGCTGGTCTACTGTGCCCACTGTGGCAACCGCTTGAGCCTGACCAGCAGCGGACGGACACACACCTACGCCGATGGGCATACGGTGAAAGAAGTCCGACCCCGGTATAGCTGCTTTTATAAGATTCGGCATCCGGGTGACTGCGATGGGCAGTCTGGCTATGGTGTTTCTAAGCTGGATTCCATTGTGGAAGAAGTTGTCCGGCAGATCTTCGCACAGTTCCGGGAAGTTTCCCGGAAGAAGCTGCTGGAATCGGTCAAGACCAACGATGCCGCTCGCATCCAGAAGAAGGTCAAGAAAATCCAGAAAGACTTGGAAAGCAAGCAGAAAGAACTGGACGACCTGAAAGCCGAAACCATCCTCGTCATCCGGGGCGTAAGTGCCTTGGACAAAGAACTGCTTGGCACACTGGTGGCCGAAGCGAAAGATGCACTGGAAACCCTGGAAAAGCAGCTCGTGCAGGCACAGGAAGAATACGAAGAAGCCACCAAAACAGCAAAGCGTAGTAACTACATCTGCAATGAACTTCTTACATGGGCGGATGTGTATGACACTGCCAATCACGATGAACGCCGCGCCATTTTGCAGCAGTTCATTAAGGAGATTCGCGTCCGAAAAGACTATGAGATCTCGATTACGCTGAACGCCAGCTTCAACCAAGTGGAGCAGCTCAAGGCTGTATCAACCTACGATGGCGCGGAAATTTATGGAGAAATTTCCGAGAAGGGGGCATAAAAGCGATGCGATTGCCCGCAGAACTCTGCAAAATGCAAAGAAAGAAGCGTGAAACCGATAGATTTTCAAAAAGTACATTGATGACCCCACCCGGTTCGCATCCGACTTCAGGGTTCGGAGCCCGGCACGGTCTGCCAAAGTTTTTTAGGCATAAAAAACGCCGCATCGTACAAAACGATGCGGCAAATTGGTGGACTCGAAGGGGATCGAACCCTCGACCTCTCGGATGCGAACCGAACGCTCTCCCAGCTGAGCTACGAGCCCATGTTGTTGACTTAACTACTATACCGCAGCAGGGGAAAATTGTCAAGCTGGTTTTGAAAAAAGTACGCAGATGTTGTTCAGCCTGAAAAAGCGGCAGGAGAACGCCGGGAAAACGTGATCCCGGAAGTAGGCAAAGGCCTTTATCATGCTTACCCGGTCAAGAATATTGTGCCGGATGCAAAGCAGAGGTATGAAAACATGCTGCGGCATTTGCGGGCATAAAACAATTTAGGGCAACACCGCACAATTCCCGCCTTGCGGCTTAAGCACCGCTCCGACAGCTGCGG
>OIAA01000923.1_pt1 | contig 9657 bp, 5 predicted proteins | sample 1580591 | NCBI WGS metagenome assembly OIAA01 (sample SAMEA3882556, study PRJEB24775) | human gut metagenome | biome: human-associated habitat; feature: intestine environment; material: feces | place: Netherlands | collected 2009/2010
TCACAAATACGAATCTGATTGCAGATCGTATTGATCATCTGGCGCCTGTAAGACCTGATAAATGTCCGCCTGTTATTGAAAATTCAGATATAGACCTTAGAAATATGTGTTATGAAAAGGCACATTCAATGTATGGCGATCCGCTGCCGCCAATAGTAGAAGAACGCTTAGAGCATGAGCTTCACTCAATCATTTCAAATGGCTTCGCCGTTATGTATCTGATTGCCGTTAAGCTTGTTCATAAGTCAAACGAAGACGGTTACATGGTAGGCTCTCGTGGTTCTGTCGGATCATCATTTGTTGCAACTATGTCTGGAATTACAGAGGTAAATCCATTAAGTCCACATTATTACTGCAAGAAATGTCATTACAGTGATTTTGATTCGGAGGAAGTTAAAAAGTTTGGTGGTGGTGCAGGCTGCGATATGCCAGATAAAATTTGTCCTGTATGCGGTGAAAAGCTTGCAAAGGATGGCTATGATATCCCATTCGAGACATTCCTAGGCTTTTATGGTGATAAGGAGCCTGATATTGACTTAAACTTCTCTGGTGAATACCAGAGTAAGGCTCATGCCTATACAGAGGTTATTTTTGGCGCCGGACAAACCTTTAGAGCCGGCACTGTAGGTACACTGGCAGAAAAAACAGCATTTGGCTACGTGAAGAATTATTATGAAGAACATAACCAACATAAGCGAGAGTGCGAAATTAACCGCCTTGTCACTGGCTGTACTGGCGTAAAACGAACATCAGGGCAGCATCCCGGCGGAATAATTGTACTTCCAATCGGTGAAGATATTAACTCCTTCACACCAGTACAGCATCCGGCAAATGATATGACGACCAGCACAGTAACAACACACTTTGATTACCATTCAATTGATCATAACTTGTTAAAGCTTGACATACTTGGCCATGATGATCCTACCATGATCCGTATGCTTCAGGACCTGACAGGGAGAGATCCTCTGACGATTCCCTTAGACGGACAGGATGTCATGAGTCTGTTCCAGAATACGGATGCGCTGGGCATTACTCCGGAGCAGATCGGCGGAACAAAGCTGGGGGCATTGGGTATCCCGGAGTTTGGTACCGATTTCGCCATGCAGATGGTTATCGATGCCAAGCCGCAGGAGTTTTCGGATCTGATCCGTATCTCCGGTCTGTCCCACGGTACAGACGTTTGGCTCGGCAATGCGCAGACTTTAATCGAACAGGGACTGGCAACGATTTCCACTGCGATCTGTACGCGAGATGATATCATGATCTATCTGATCCAGATGGGACTTGACAGTGAGCAGTCCTTTACGATCATGGAGTCGGTTCGAAAAGGAAAAGGACTAAAGGAAGAGTGGAAAGAAGAGATGCGTGCACATGACGTGCCGGAGTGGTACATTGATTCCTGTTTAAAGATTAAATACATGTTCCCGAAAGCACATGCGGCGGCTTACGTTATGATGGCATGGCGTATCGCATACTGTAAAGTATATTATCCGCTTGCCTATTATGCGGCATATTTTTCAATCCGTGCGACCGGATTCAACTATGAGATCATGTGTCAGGGAAGAGAGCGCCTTACCTATTTCCAGAAAGATTATGAGCGCAGAAAAGATTCGCTTTCCAAGAAGGAACAGGATGTATACCGTGACATGAAGATTGTACAGGAAATGTATGCGCGGGGATTTGATTTCACACCGATCGATATTTACCGTGCAAAACCGGACCGTTTCCAGATCATTGACGGAAAACTGATGCCGGCATTAAATACGATCGACGGTATGGGAGATAATGCTGCGATCGCTGTGGCGGAAGCGGCAAAAGATGGAAAATTCTTATCCAGAGACGATTTCAGACAGAGAACAAAGGCAACTAAGACGGTCATTGATCTGATGGGAGATTTAGGACTGCTCGGTGATATGCCGGAGTCCAATCAGCTCTCACTGTTTGATTTTGCATAGAAAAAACACAGGGGATAACGGAAGTCCCCTGTGTTTTTTTGAACATAAAACGAAACTGTGGATCCGGTGCAGGATCATTTGTCAGAAGAACCAGTTCCCGGATTAAAGATCTCAACATCAGACGGATCAGCAATCGGTGTCTTATACATAACGCCGGAAGCAAAATCCCTGAAATAGACATCTGTTTCCGTCGCATTGATGTTGGTATAATTGCCTTCTGCGATCACGGTGTAATCACTGCCGTCGGTTTTCATCCGGCAGAGTGCCGGAGTGCTTGTACTGTTGCGCTGGAAATAAATATAGTTTCCGGTAATGTTATAACAGTCAATGCGGTCGTCGCTGAGTGTTGTGATGGCCGAACTGCCGGAGAGATCTGTGCTTGCAAGTGTATAATTGTTTTCATTGTCCAAGAAAAAGATCGTATCACCGATTACGGCTGGCATGTAATAATTACCTTTCAGAACGAGCTCCGAGGTGTCAGTAACAGTGTCAAAACGCCAGATATTGTGATCGTTTGATACGCCATTGAAATAAATGTACTGTCCGACGACGGAGCATGGACGGTACGGTGTCTTGTCTACCTGATGACTGTCTGCCCCGTCGATGCCGACTTCATAGAAAGTGGTAAAGTCTTTGTCATCATAGTGAAGGTAATAAACCTTATTTCCGACTAAAGAGGCATAAAGACTCGCGGAAGAATCAAGGAGAATGCTTTTTTTATGCTTGCTGCGGTCAAGCCGGCAGAGGCTGTCTGTGTTGATTGTCAAAAATGAAAATGGTTCTGTAAAAACCGGATTGTTGCGCACATAGTAAATATAATTGTCATCTGCATTGATAAAGGTGGCAACATCATCAGAAATCTTTGTAAGGTCTGAACCGTCGCTGTTCATTGAGTATAGTTTGCTGCTGTCGGAAGGGTTTGCAAAATAAATCGTGCCGTCGGCTGCTGTGCAGAAGATGCCGGCATTTTAGAGATTGCCAGCCGTGCTGCCGTTTATGTAATCGTCATTGAATTTTGTCTCGTTTGATTTGTGGTGGCAGACACCAAAACCGACACCGGCGGCGAGTACGAGGATAATTAAGAGAATCGTGATAACTTTTTTCATAAGGCCTCCATTCTGAGAGCATTTTATGCTGACGTGACAATGTGTTTGATTTGCTTCTCATCTGTGTTTATTATAGCATTTTCAGAGCACGAATACTATATTTTTCATATGGAATATGACTTTTTCTGCCCTTGATATTGCTACGTTAATGTAATATAGTAGAAGTAATACTAAAAATAAAGGTGGAATCCATGAAAGATTTAAAAGAATTAAGAGACCAGATCGATGTCATTGACAGACAGATCGTAGATTTATATCAGGAGAGAATGGAGATTGCTGCGGGTGTTGCAGAATATAAGATCAATACCGGCAAAAAAGTATTTGATAAAGAACGCGAAGATTCAAAACTTGCAACGCTGACAGCACTTGGCAAAACAGATTTTAATAAACACGGGATCCGTGAATTGTTTGAGCAGATCATGTCGATGAGCAGAAAACGCCAGTATCAGCTTTTGACAGCGCATGGAATGTATGAAAAACCGGATTTTACAGAAGTGGAAAGTTTAGATTATCACAATGCGCGTATTGTGTTTCAGGGGACAGAGGGTGCGTACAGCCAGCTTGCATTGAGAGAGTACTTTGGAGAGCAGACGGACAGTTATCATGTGGAAACCTGGCGTGATGCCATGGAGGCGATCAAAAACGGAGAGGCAGATTATGCGGTGCTTCCGATTGAGAATTCTTCAGCGGGCATCGTATCTGAAAATTATGACCTGATGGTAGAATACGATAACTGCATCGTCGGGGAGCAGATTATCCAGATCAATCATGCACTGCTTGGACTTCCGGATGCAGAACTTTCCGATATCACGGATGTCTATTCCCACCCGCAGGCACTGATGCAGTGCGGCAGATATCTTGAGAGCCACCGGGAATGGGAAAAACATAGTCTGAAAAATACTGCCATGGCGGCAAAAAAAGTAAAAGAGGACGGCAAAAAACATAAGGCGGCGATCGCAAGCAGCCTGACTGCTGATATCTATGGACTGAAAGTGCTGGATGAATGTATTCAGGATAATAAGATGAATGCAACCCGTTTTATTATCGTATCCGGCAAACGCGTTTTCACTTCAAAGGCGGAAAAGATCAGTATCTGCTTTGAAGGTATGCATGAGAGTGGTTCCCTTTACCATATGCTGTCCCATTTTATTTACAATGGCATCAACATGAACCACATTGAATCAAGACCGGTACAGGGGAAAAACTGGGAGTACCGTTTCTTTGTCGACTTTGAGGGTAATTTAAATGATGCAGCAGTGCAGAATGCCTTAAGAGGTCTGGCAGAGGAAACGCTTGGACTTAAGATTCTTGGAAATTATTAGAACGAAAGAAATGTGTGGAAATAAGATTTGCACACGAAGAAATGGAGCAAAACATGAAAAGTACAAAAAACCTGATCTTATATAAAAATTTTGAAAATGGAAAATTATTTTATAACATGGCATGGATCATGGAAAACTATGAGAATGAATATTATAACAGAGAGGATATCGAGGCACTGCTTTACGAATGTTTTAACCAGTTGTCCGAACTTGCAGTAAGTCATGGATTTAAAGGAAATCTCTGGCATAATTTTATTGCATTTATTCTGGTCAATAACGAGAACGCATACAGCCGTGGGTGTGAGATCCGGGGTGGTATGGAAGGCTCCGTCAATCAGATTGCACTGCATGATTTTAAGATCATGAAAGATTTATTTGATTTTGATTTTACAGAGCTGGCAAAAGATTATGAGATCGACTGCATGGATGCACTGCTTCATTATGAGAGTGCAGGCGACAGCGGAAAGCTTTTTAATAAAAGAATCCGTGACCGTATCTGTGAACTGACAGTAAAATTAGAGCAGGCGGCAGATGCAGGTGATTTTAAGGATGCTGTTACAGAGTTCTACGGAGAATTTGGTGTTGGAAAATTAGGCTTACATAAAGCATTTCGTGTGCTGCATAAAGAGGATGGAGCACAGATCGTACCGATCACAAACATTGCACATGTAAAATTAGATGATCTGGTCGGATATGAGATCGCAAAACAGAAACTGATCGACAATACAGAGAGCTTTGTCCGCGGAAAGGAGGCAAATAACTGCCTGCTTTACGGAGATGCAGGAACAGGAAAGTCCACCAGTATTAAGGCAATCGCCAATCAGTATTATGACAGGGGACTGCGTCTGATCGAGGTGTACAAGCATCAGTTCTGCGACTTAAATGATGTGATTGCACAGATCAAAAACCGCAATTACAAATTTATCATTTATATGGATGATCTGTCATTTGAGGAATTTGAGATCGAGTATAAATACTTAAAAGCAGTGATCGAGGGAGGACTTGAGAAGAAACCGGACAATGTTTTGATCTATGCGACCTCAAACAGACGTCATCTGATCCGCGAGACATTCTCCGACAAAGAGGAAGTGAGAGAGGACATGCATACTTCCGATACCGTACAGGAAAAGTTGTCTCTGTATGCAAGATTTGGCGTTTCCATTTATTTTGGTGCACCGGGCAAAAAAGAATTCCAGCATATCGTGGTATCCCTTGCAGAGAAAAACGGTATCACCATGGATGAGGAGACACTTCTTGCCGAGGCAAATAAATGGGAACTTGCCCACGGCGGACTCTCCGGAAGAACAGCACAGCAGTTTATTAATTATCTGCTTGGAAAACAGGAATAACATGTACGCATGAAGCAGGAGGATAAAATATGGCAATTCATACATTTGCAGCGATTTATATCGGCTCTTATGAGGTGAGCCTGAAAATTTTTGAGATCTCTGCCAGAAAAAACATCCGCAAAATTGATTATATCAGAAGCAGGATCGAGCTTGGGCGGGATGCGTATTCACGCGGTGTGATCGGATATGAGCTGGTGGAAGCACTCTGTGACACGTTAGAGCAGTTCACGAAGATCATGAAAGAGTATCAGGTGGATGGCTACGAGGCATATGCGGCTGCAGCACTCCGCGATGTGAGCAATGAATTGTTCATCTTAGACCAGATCCGCATCCGTACCGGACTGACGGTACATGTTTTAAGCAACTCGGAACACCGCTTTATCAGCTACAAATCGGTTGCGATGCGAAGTGAGTTTGAGGAACTGATCAAAACGGGGGCAGCAGTCGTGGATGTCGGTGGCGGCGGCATGCAGATCACAATCTTTTCAAAGGGCAAAGTCATTACGACACAGCATCTTGGACTTGGCACCATACGCATGCAGGAACAGCTTGCAAAAAAAAGCTGCAGCTTAGAGCAGTATGAGCTGCAGATTGAAGAATTGGTAGAAAAAGAGTTAAATGTGTTTATGGCAATGTTCACGGAACAGGTGAAAGTGAAGAATCTGATCATAATCGGAGATTATATCATGGAGGTTGCCGGAAAAGTCACCGGGAAGAAACATGAAAATCTGATGGAAACCAATGATTTTCTGGCATTTCTGGATGATCTTGACAAAAAGACTGTGGAACAGATTTCGGAAGAATTAAATTTATCAAATGAAAATGATTCCCTGATCATTCCGTACATGATCATTTTTAAATGCATGGCGCGCAAAATGAAAGCCGAAAAAATCTGGGCACCGGGTGTCATTGTGAGCGATGGTATTGCATATGATTATGCACAGAAGCATAAGCTATGCAAACCGGTCCATGATTTTGATGCAGATGTCATCTCGGCTGCAAGGAATCTGTCCGCCCGCTATATGAGCTACTCACCGCATATTGATGCACTGACACAGATGGCAACGCTGATTTTTGACACAATGAAAAAAATCCATGGACTGGGAAAGAGAGAGCGGCTTTTACTTCAGGTGGCAGCAATCCTGCATGACTGCGGAAAGTATATCAGTCTTGCAAACGGACCGCTGTGTTCCTATGACATTATTATGGCGTCGGAAATCATCGGTCTTACACATATGGAACGTGAGATCGTGGCGTATACGGTTTTATACAATACCTATCCGCTGCCAGCCTATGAAGATTTTGAGAGTGATATCAGCCGTGAGAGTTATGTTGTCATTGCAAAACTTTCTGCAATTTTACGCGTATCCAATGCGATGGACCGCAGCCATAAGCAGAAATTCAAAAATGTGCGTGCAGCAGTAAAAGGAAAAGAACTGGTGATCACAATCGAGACAGATGATGATATCGCACTGGAAAAAGCACTGTTTGATGCGAAGGTTTCTTACTTTGAAAACATATTCAGCATAAAACCGGTGGTAAAGGAGAAACGTGTGTATTAAATGGAGGACACTATGGAAAAAGAAAAAGATTTTAAAAATCCACAGTATTACGAAAACAGAGAATTAAGCTGGTTAAAATTTGATAACCGCGTATTAAATGAAGCACGCGATAAGAGTATCCCGCTTTTGGAACGCCTGAAATTTGTCAGTATCACTTCCTCAAATCTGGATGAATTTTACATGGTGCGTGTTGCTTCCTTAAAAGATATGGTACATGCTAACTATAAGAAGAAAGACATTGCCGGAATGACGGCTTCAGAACAGCTTGCTGCCATCAACGAAAAAACAAGGGAGATGGTAGATCTGCAGTACAACACTTATAACAGGTCGCTGCTTCCGTTACTTAAGAAAGAACAGATCCATATTATAGATGCGTTTGAAGATCTGACTGAGGAACAGAAAAAGTTTGTGGACCGTTATTTTGAGGAAAATGTCTATCCGGTACTGACACCGATGGCGGTAGATGCATCGCGTCCGTTTCCGCTGATCCGCAATAAGACGTTAAATATTGCGGCACTTCTTTCTAAAAAGAATACAAAGAGCGAAAAACAGGAACTGGATTTTGCAACGGTACAGGTTCCGGGGGTCCTTCCGAGACTGGTACAGATCCCGTCAGAGGAAGAAAATGCAAAATGTTTTATTCTGTTAGAGCAGATCATCGAGAAAAATATTGATAAACTGTTCTTAAATTATGAAGTGCTCTGTGCTTATCCGTACCGTATCATGCGGAATGCCGATCTGACGATCGATGAGGACGAGGCGGAGGATCTGTTAAAAGAGATCCAGAAACAGTTAAAAATGAGACAGTGGGGAGAAGTGATCCGTCTTGAGGTGGAGAGTGGAATTGACAAACGCCTGCTGCGTTTCTTAAAGGATGAACTGAAAGTTGCAGAAGAAGATATCTTCTGTATCCAGGGGCCGATCGATCTGACATTTCTGATGAAAATGTATGGACTTCCCGGCTGTGATCATCTGCGCTATAAACCGTATACGCCGCAGAAAAATCCAAAGATCGAACCGGGAGAAAATATCTTTGAATTGATCCGGAAGGGCGATATCTTCTTACATCATCCTTATCAGACCTTTGATCCGGTCGTTGATTTTATCCGTCAGGCGGCATCAGACCCGGATGTTCTTGCAATCAAACAGACACTTTACCGTGTCAGCGGCAATTCGCCGATCATTGCATCTTTGGCACAGGCGGCAGAAAATGGTAAACAGGTATCGGTTTTAGTGGAGTTAAAAGCACGTTTTGATGAGGAGAATAACATCGTCTGGGCAAAAAAACTTGAGCAGGCAGGCTGCCATGTTATCTATGGACTGGTGGGTCTGAAAACGCACAGTAAGATTGCGCTTGTTGTCCGCAGGGAGGAGGACGGTATCCGCAGATATGTTCATCTTGGAACCGGAAACTATAACGATGCGACTGCAAAGCTCTACACCGATATCGGCATGATGACGGCAAGCGAAGCGATCGGTGAGGATGCGACGGCGGTATTCAACATGTTGTCCGGTTATTCAGAGCCGCGTTCCTGGAACCGTTTGAGCCTTGCACCGTTGTGGTTAAAAGATCGTTTCCTGTATCTGATCGAGCGGGAAAAGAAAAACGCGGAAGCTGGGCGTGAGGGACATATCATTGCAAAGATGAACTCCCTGTGCGATCGGGATATTATCGTGGCGCTGTATGAGGCGAGCCGCGCGGGTGTAAGGATTGAGCTGATCGTGCGCGGTATCTGCTGCTTAAAAGTCGGAATTCCGGGAGTGAGCGAAAATATTTCCGTGCGTTCGATCGTCGGAAACTTCCTGGAGCATGCGCGTGTATTTTACTTTGAAAATAATGGCAATCCGGAATTTTACTGTAGCAGTGCAGACTGGATGCCGAGAAATCTGGAGCGCCGAGTGGAGATTTTGTTCCCGGTCGAAGCACCTGCTTTGAAAGAAAAGCTCTGGCATATTCTGGAGGGACAGCTGCGAGACAACAAGAAAGCACATATCTTAAAGCCGGACGGCAGCTATGAAAAGGTGGACGGCCGCGGCAAGGAACCCTACTGCGCACAGGAGGTGTTCTGCAAAGAGGCACAGGAGATGAGCGTCAAAAAAGAATATCGGGACACACGGGTATTCATTCCGGAAACCCATGTGGAAATGGAGTAAGGACATGCAAAAAGAGCAAAACGTTCGGCTGGTACTGGCATCCGCATCCCCGCGGCGCCGGGAGCTGCTTTCGCAGATCGGACTGGAATTTACCGTTATGCCGAGCACAAAAGAAGAAAATGCAAAAACGACGGAGGCGGGTGCGCTGGTGCAGGAGCTGTCCCGTCAGAAAGCGGTGGATATCTGGGAGCAGCTTTCTGGCGGGC
>OIAA01000929.1_pt1 | contig 9599 bp, 6 predicted proteins | sample 1580591 | NCBI WGS metagenome assembly OIAA01 (sample SAMEA3882556, study PRJEB24775) | human gut metagenome | biome: human-associated habitat; feature: intestine environment; material: feces | place: Netherlands | collected 2009/2010
AGTCCTTCCGGAAGTATTTGGCGGAGTACGCCGCAGACTGCAGTAAGAAGGCCTCCCGGATTATCACGGAGATCCACAACCAGCTTCTTCATTCCCTGATCCTTCAGATCTGCAAATGCTTTTTTATACTGATCGCTGGTCACCTCAGAAAATTCGGAGATTCGGATATAGCCGGTGTCTCCGGAAAGCATCTCATGGGAAACGGTCTGAATCTCCACATCCCGGATCTCCACTTTGACATCCCGGGTTTTCTCTTCGTTTTCCCGCTGTATGGTCAGCATTACGGAATCTTTCTCACTGTCACGGACCATGGAAGCAATATCGGAAGTTTCTTTGTCTGTAACATCAGCTCCATCTACTGCCTTGATCACATCTCCCTTTTTCAGTCCCGCCTGTTCTCCAGGGCCACCCTCATAAAGCTGTATGATCTTTGCCCCTCCGGTGTCATCCTTCTGAAGAACGGCACCAATCCCTACGTAGGAGCCTTCATTGGAAGTATTCAGCTCTTTATACTGTTCTGCTGTGTAATAGGTGGAGTACGGATCCCTCAGGCCGGCAAGCATGCCAGCATAAAGCCCCTCACGCAGGCTGCTTTCGTCTTTTTCATCCAGATATTCTTCATCGATCAGTTCTTCCAGGTAATTCAGCTTCTGAACCGTTTTCACATCGGAAAGCGCATTGCCTTTCGGAAACAGTACTTTCTGATAGCTGGTAAAAACCGCGCCTGTCACAACCAGCGTTGCTGCCACTCCAATGGCTATACCTTTTTTGAATTCTTTATTTTTCATATTTTTCCTTTCTTCGCCCCTTGCATCGCAATTTTCTCAACCATGCGCTATCCCAGTGCCACATCCAGTACCATCATCACGCTGAAGCCTACCGCAAAAAACATCGTGCCAACGTTTGAGTGCTGTCCCTGCGACATTTCCGGGATCAGTTCCTCCACCACCACATACAGCATGGCTCCGGCAGCAAAGCTGAGCAGATAGGGCAAAGCAGGCACCACGATGCCTGCTGCCAGAATCGTCAGCACTGCCCCAATGGGCTCTACGATGCCAGATAGTACTCCGTCCCAGAACGCCCGGCGTTTTGGCATTCCTTCTGCCCGCAGGGGCATGGAGATGATGGCCCCCTCTGGGAAGTTCTGGATGGCGATCCCAAGGGAAAGTGCCAACGCTCCGGCTGCAGTGATCTGAGCAGTCCCGGCAAGATAGCCAGCATAGACCACCCCCACCGCCATGCCCTCCGGGATGTTGTGCAGCGTCACTGCCAGAACCATCATCGTGGTGCGTTGGAGTTGGCTTTTTGGCCCTTCGGCCTGCAAACTATTCTGGTGCAGATGCGGAATAAGATGATCCAGCAGCAGCAAAAACAGGATGCCCAGCCAGAAGCCCACCGCTGCAGGGAAAAACGCCAGCCTGCCCAGGTCTGCAGCCTGCTCCATGGCTGGGATCAGCAGACTCCATACCGATGCCGCCACCATCACTCCGGCTGCAAAGCCGGTGAGGGCACGCTGGATGCCATCGCTCAAAGACTTTTTCAAAAAGAACACACAGCCCGCCCCAAGACTTGTGCCCAGAAAAGGAATCAAGATTCCCCAGAACGCATCTTGCATGATATAGTACCTCCCTGTGGTTAAGTATGGCTAACCACATAAAAAGTATACTGCTCTCCGGCAAAAAGGTCAAGCGCTTTGCGGCATACGATTCAGCCGGTAGATGTTGATGCTGTTCACCAACAGCGTATTGCCTTGCGGCCAATCATCGCCATCGAACGAGAACGGACGCTATACCGCGAAAGCCATGTTGATGATACGGCAACCTCGCTTGCGGAAAAAATCGTAGATACAGAAATCGAGAATGTTTACAGCACCCCTAAACAGCAGAACATTTCCCAAAGCCATAACGAAAAATTCCGATAAAAGGCCAGCGGCGGCTTTCGCAAAGAAAGCCGCCGCTGTTGTCAAAATGGATACTCTTAGGGCAACACCGCACAATTCCCGCCTTGCGGCTTAAGCACCGCTCCGGCAGCTGCGGCACGGCATCTGCGTTGCCAAAATGCTCGATAAGACATCCAGTATTATCTGCGCTTTTGGCTTGGCATCTGCCGCACCTCGCTCGCCGTATCGGCACTTAGAATTATGCGGTGTTGCCTTAGAATTTTCCGCCGGAGCTGCCGCCGAAGCCGTCGCTGTCGGTACTCGAGCCGCTCGAGCTGCTCGAGCTGTCGTTCTTGACGGGGTCGTACGTTTCGGTCTCGGTGGTGTGGGTGTAGGTGTCCTCCACCACGGACAGCGCCAGACCCTCGGCAGGCATGTAGGCGTTGGCATGGGTCTGCTCGTTGGCAGTTTTCATCTGCGCATAGAAGATGCCGCAGACAATACACGCTACAGCCAGCGGAATGACAAACACAAACACCCACTTGATCCAACCCTTGGCGGGGTCGTTGCCGCTGTCCAGCGGTGCACCCTTTTCGGCATAGAAATCAAGCGTGTCAGCGCACATTTCTATGTAGGTTTCGGAGGCCTTGTAATACGTTCCGTCCGAGAGCATCGGCACGATCTTATCTTCGATCTGCGCGATGCGGTAATCGGTAAAGGCGGTCACGCCGCCGCCGTAGGTGATGGTAACATAATCGCGGGAATCCAGCGCAATCAGGAACAGGATACCGCTTTTGCCCTCGCCGTAGCCAAGGTCATAGTCGCGGTACCAATCCTTGGCAAACTCGCGCACGTTCTGCCCGCCGATGTCAGACACCGTCAGCAGGTAGACGTTGACACCGTGTCCGGCACTGGCGTCCTGCGCCTTTTGTTCCAATTCAGCGGTCGCTTCGGGTTTGAACAGCTCGTAGGTGTCCATCACCAACGGCATTTCGGCAAACGCCGGTACGGCGCAGAGCAAGCACAGCACCAGTGCCGTAAGCAGAGAAAACAGTTTCTTTTTCATACTCTGTTTCCCCCTTTCAAAGCAGGATGGCAAGCAGGATCATCAGCGGAACACTGATGCCTGCAAACCAGGCGGCCACCTTTCGCTTATCAACCGGCAGATCGCCGACCAGCTTGCCGGTCTGCCCGTTCATAGCGAACAGATAATCCTTGCCCTGCCACTTGGTGTGCAGCATCCAGACCGGCAGCAGCGCGTAGTGCTTGGCGGTGTAATCAATATGGATGTTCTCGCTCAGGGTGCTTACGCTGTTGTAGCCGGTAATGCTGGCCGAAAGCTCGCTGCTGACCGAATTCTGCATCCGGCTGTGGGCGCGGGCCTGGCAGGTGTCGGCGTCCTCGTCGTATTTGTCTGCCATATAGCCCGGCAGGTACGCGGTCGAGAAGGGCTGGAAGGCGCGGTAGTCATAAGGCTCGATGGCATCCATGTGGCCGTTGGGCATCTTGGTCGAGCCGTCCACCGGCACGCCCATAAACTGCGTGGTACCGGCGCGGCGGACATCGTAGTGGCGGGTCGTGGTGATGACATAATCGCCGCTGCGGTGGCTGGAGCTGGTCGTGGCTTCATATTGGCCCGAACCGGAGGCGTTGGCATCGAACAGCCAGAACGGGACATACACGCCCTTGATCTCCTCGATATGATTCTGCGAAGAGAAGGCATTGGGCAGGAATCTCTTCCCGCGATAGTATTTTTTCAGTGCGGCCTTGGCGGCGTTCTTATCCAGCACAAACGGCAGGACAAGTTCAGGCCGCTGCATGCCGCCGAACTGCCCCGCGATGACCGTTGGATTGCCGCAGTACGGGCAGCTTGTCGCGGCGGTCGTCTCGTCACAGATCAGCTCTGCGCCGCAGGACGGGCAGGAATAGCTGCGCAGTCCGGCGGCCTCGTTTTCGCTCCAGACGGAGTCTGGCGGCGGTGCTTGTTTATTCTGTGCCGCGGTTTCGGCAGCGGCTTCTTTTTCAGCATAGAGCGCTTCGATCTCAGCAGTATCGTAGCTGCTGCCGCAGAAGTCACACACCAGCTTTCCGCTGGCACCGTCAAAGTGAAGCGGACCGGTACAGGCAGGGCATTGGTAGTTGGTAAGCTGCGTTGCCATTATGCGTCACCTCTCTTTCCTTCGGTTTGCAGCTGCCCTGCCAGATCTTCAAAAAAATCACGCAGGGTGCTGCGCGTATTGCCATCGGCATCCAGATAACGGTAGATAATCTCGTCATCCGGGGCCTTGTAAATCAGGCAAACGCTATCTAACGTTTCATCGGTGATGAATAAGCCGGGAGAATTTTTCTTTTCGTCTGGCAGGCTTTCCAGCCCCAGCTTTTCTGCCAGAGCCAGGGCTTCTTGCCAATGGGTGTCCTCAACAGGGATGTTTTCCAGCTCCACCCATTCATCATCCTTGTAATTGCAGCTGAAAAGGCAGCCGTCAACCGGGTCATTTCTTATGCTGAATCCATAGGTGTCGTCATAGCACATACCGGAATAACTGATGCTGATACCGGTCAGTGTGCCGGGCGGCGCTTTTTTACAGCCGGACATTGTCAGAAAAGCGGCTGCGGCGCAAAGCACCGCAGCGATTTTTTTGCGCATCACTGGCCAAACGGCTTACCGCACTCCGGGCAGAACTTGGGCGGATGGGCCGGGTCATCCGGGGTCCAGCCGCACTGGCTGCACTTGGCGGGAGCCGGGGCGGGCTTGGGGCTGCCGCAGTTGCAGCAGAACTTACCGGTGTTGGAAGTGCCGCAGCTGCATACCCAGCTGGCGGCTGCGGGTGCCGGGGCAGGCTTGGGGCTGCCGCAGTTTGCGCAGAATTTGCCGGTGTTGCCGGTCTGGCCGCAGCTGCAGGTCCAGCCTGCGGGGGCCGGGGCCGGGGCGGGCTGTGCGGCGGCCTGCTGCTGGGCACCCATCTGGTACAGGTTCTGGGCGTTCATACCGCCCGCCGCACCGGCCATATTCATGCCCATAAAGGCCATGGCGGGGCCTGCGCCCTGATTACCGGCCGCGGTCTGCATGGCACTGGCCTGTGCGCCGACAAGATGCGCAGCGGCGCGGGTCGGGTCCATAAAGGCTGCGTTGCGCCGCATTTCCTTGAGCATCTGCTCGTCTTCCTCGCTGGCCTTCACGCTGGAAACGCCGAAGGATACGATCTCGATGCCGCGCAGCTTGCCCCACTTGGCGCTCAGCACATCGTTGAGGGCCTCGGCAAGCTCCATCGTGTGGCCAGGCAGTGCGGAATAGCGGATGCCCATATCGCTGATCTTGGCAAAGGCGGGCTGCAGGGCGGTCATCAGCTCGGATTTCAGCTGCCCGTCGATCTCATCGCGGGTGTAGCCTTCCTCCACATTGCCGCAGACATTGGTGTAGAACAAAATGGGGTTGGTGATGCGGTAGCTGTACTCGCCGAAGCAGCGGATGGCAATGTCGATGTCGATGCCGGCGCGCTGATCCACCACGCGGAAGGGCACCGGGCTGGGCGTGCCGTATTTGTTGCCCACCAGCTCCTTGGTGTTGAAGTAATAGATGCGCTGATCCATCGGGGCCTCGCCGCCGAAGGTAAAGCGCTTGCCGATGCTCTGGAACACTGCGCCGATGGACTCGGACAAATCGCCGCTGAACAGCGTCGGCGCGCTGCCGGTATCGTAGGTGTACTCACCCGGCTCGGCGCACATATCCACGACCTTGCCCTGCTCCACGATCATGGCACACTGGCCATCGGCAACGGCCACGATGGAGCCGTTGGAGATAATGTTGTCATTGCCTTTGGTGTTGGCGCTGCGTCCGCTCTGGCGTTTCCAGCCGCGGGTAGCCAACAGGTCAGCTGGCATGGCTTCACAATAAAAGTATTCCTTCCACTGGTCGGCCATAACGCCGCCAGCAGCGCCCATTGCAGCTCTGATAAGTCCCATAATGATCCTCCTATATCAGGGGCGGGCAGGGCCCGCCCCATTTTGTACAGATAAATCAGTTCGTTATTTGTTGGCCAAGGCGGCCTTGTACTCCTCATAGCGGGGCGGCAGCTCTTCGAGCTCCTCGTTCCACTCGGTGCCGTCCAGCCTCATGTAGAAGCTGACCGCACAGGCCGTACCGTCGTCGCCCTCGTAGTCATACATGAACAGCGAGATGCTGTCGTTATACGGGTACAGGTTGAACTTATACGCATCGCTCTCGGTTATGTTCTGGTCAAGCACCCAGTCGTAGCCGTCCAGGATAGGCTCGATATGGTCATCATAGACATTGACCCACATCGTGATGACCGGGTCATCGGGCATACCGTCACGGTAAACCTCAAAGTAGTGGCTGCCGTCATCGCTCTCACCGATGTAGCCCCAGCAATCGTAGGTGTCGGTGTCAAAGTAATCACGGTTCGGTACATTCTTGTAGTTTTCCATCCGGAACCAGCCGTACCAGTTGGTGTTGCCCAAATCATCGTAGGTGTTGCCGTCGTCGTAGGTGTAGGGCGGGTCAGGCTCATCCGGGCCGTCGATCCAGCCGTCGCCGTCATATTCGTCATCGCCGCCGTCCAGCAAAGCGGGGTCGATTTCAGGCTTGGTGTCGCTGCGCTTAAAGACCATGGTCATACCGTCAAACTCAATGGTCAGCAGGTCACCCTCGCGGGTGTAGGTCATGGCCGGGGTATCGGGGTCGGTCAGCGCGTAGAAGCTGCCGTCCTTCCATTGGAAGGTGACAAAATCCTCCATGTAGGTTTCGCCGGTGCCGTCCGCGCGCAGCTCAATGTAGAAGTCCTCCATATCGACGAGGGCAAGCTCCTCCTTGGAGAGGGTGTACTCGCTGTCGGAGGCGGATTCCAGCACATAGATGCCCACATCGGTATCGCTGCCTGCGGTGGTGCCCTGGGTCATGCTGTCACCGTCCAGAGGCTGCTGCATGGTGCTGCCGGACTTGACGAAGTAGATCGTCACGCCCTGTCCCTGCACATCGTTCAGGGTCAGGATTTCGTCTTGCAGGGTGCCGGTGCAGCTCAGGCCGCCGCAATCCAGCTGGAAGACCCCGCCGTTCAGCGTCCACTTGCCGTAGGACTTGGTGCCGTCCACCGTTACAACGCACTTGCTCTTATCATTCAGGTCCATCAGGAATCCGCTGCCGAAGGCATCCTCGACCTGCGTCACGGAGCCGCCGATCTCGGCGTAGGCTGCTTCCCAGGTGCCCTGATTCGGGTCACTGGCGTTCGGCTTACCGGTGCGGATAGAGCCGCTAATCATTGTTACGATGATCATAAGCAGGAATATCACCGGGATGGCGATCAGGATCATCCGCTTGGGGGACATTGGTGCGCGGGGGCGCTTGGGCTTGCCGCCGGGGGCCACATTGCCGTAAGGGTTGCCGCCCGTGCCGCCGGGTGGCGGCGGCGTGACAGGCGGTGCGGACGCGGACGGGGGCGTTTTCCCGGCGTAAAGCGGTGCGCCTGCGCCGGTCTGCGGCGGTGTGCCGGGCGCATTGCCTGCGTAAGGATTCGCTGCGTTCGTCCGGGGCTGCGGGGCGGCAGGTGCGCTGCCTGCATAGGGATTGCCGCCGCTTGCCTGCGGCTGCGGGGGCGTCTGTACAGGCTGTGGAGGCGGCGGTGCAGCCTGGGTTGGCTGAACCGGGGGCCGGGGCACAGCTGCGGGCTGTGCGGCGGGCTGCGGTACGGATACTTTTGCACCGCAATTCTCGCAGAATTTAGTACCGGGCTTTAACTCGGCACCACATTGCGTACATGTTGCCATAGTGTCTGCCTCCTTTTATAAAGTAATATTTTAGGGCAATACCGCATAATTCTAAGTGCCGATACGGCGAGCGAGGTGCGGCAGCTGCTAAGCCAAAAGCGCAGATAATACTTTGTGTATTATCGAGCATTTTGTCAACGCAGATGCCGTGCCGCAGCCGCCGAAGCGGTGCTTAAGCCGCAAGGCGGGAATTGTGCGGTGTTGCCTTAGAACCTTGCTTATTCCTGTGTCATTTCAAACCATACCGATTCCTGCTGCGGCAGGTTCAGAAGGGATTCCCCGCCGATGTGCATTACATTGATGCCGCCGTAATCATCGGGCATCATAGCCACCGTTTCGCGCTGTGTACGCCCTGAATCCATACGGAACAGCGAAACGGAGCAGATCCAGCCGCGGTCATCCATACCAAGGTAGGAGATGCTGCTGTCCCATGTGGCCGGAACCATCTGGCCGTTGGCGTATTCGCCGGTATAGAAGTTCGGCTGATCCTCGCAGATTTCAAACCAGGTGCCGGTCTCCTCACTCACAAAGGAGCCTATCATGCTCGGAATGCTCAGTGGGGCGGTATTCCAGACAGCCTCCATCAGGTTGAACTTTTCGTTATCGCGGGAAACGCCGTACACGGTCGCGTACTCGGCGCCGTACTCCGCATCGTAGGCCGTACCGGTTTCAAACCGGACAATTCCGTTGATGCCGAAGAGCGGACCGCCGTTGACCATGGTGCCGCACTGTGCGCCGCTGATGACATCAATGTATTCGACATTGCCGTTCTCGGTCAGAAGGAAAACATAGGGGGCGTAGTCCTGCCCGATGCTGGTCATCAGCATCTTTATATAGTCGCCGTAGCAGCCGCTGACCGCAAACTCGGTCTTGTCGCCCAACTCGTACCATTCCTTCATGGTCTGGTAGGTCACAGCGCCGTCAGGGGTAACATAGTCGGTCAGGGCGCGTACCGTCACCTCGCCTGTGGCAGTCACATCGCAGGTAAACCATTCATCCTGCCCGTGCAGGATCTGGCCGCTGGCCTGCCGCTTGTCGGGGTAAACATCTATGTCCGTCCACATCATGCCGGCCCCGGCAAGGGTGTACATCGGCACGGTGACGATAAGACCGCCTGTGTAGTAGGGGTAGACGGCAAAGTAGGTAAATACATCGCTCAGCCCGTTCAGGCTCTGTGCACGCATCTTGCAAAGCTCGGATGCGTAGGTGGGGTCGTCGCCGCCGTAGTAGGTATCGAAATGCTGGGCCACGGCGCGCTGCAGTGCTTTTAAGGTCAGGTCGTTGTCGGTGTAGCCAAGGTACTCGAGCATTTCGATGTTGGAAAGTTCCTTGCCCGTTTCAAAGTTGTAATGGTAGGCGCCCACATCACGGTTGTACATTGTGTCAACGCTTGTGATCTGCAGGCTCAGCACCGGGCCGGTCCAGGTGCTTATCCAGGTGATGTAGCTTGTGTCGATAAAATCATTGCGGGAGCGGGCGTCCTCGGCGCGCTCTACCAGATAGCCGAAGCGGTAGCCGATCATCTCGTTGATGTTCTTTGCGCCCTCGGTGTCATCATCGATCTGCGGGACCTCGTAAAAATAGGTGTCCTTGTTGCCGTTGGGGTCGGTGTAGCTGAATTCCACATCATACAGCGTAGAGATGCGGGAATCATCAAACCTGCGGGAGGGCTGCGGCTTTTGCGGGGTTTCCTCCGTAGCTTCAACATTTTCAGCGGAGGTCTCGCTCACAGCGCTTGCGGCCGGTTCGGTCGGCTCGGGCCGCTTGCTGTCCTGTGCGCAGCCTGCCGCCGACAGCAGCATCGCCGCCGCCAATAGTACGGCACAGCGTTTTTTCATGGTTGGTTCACCCGTCTTTCGGTTGAGAGTGCAGCAAGCTGCCTGTGTTTAGGGCAATACCGCATAATTCTAAGTGCCGATACGGCGAGCGAGGTGCGGCA
>OIAA01000941.1_pt1 | contig 9494 bp, 9 predicted proteins | sample 1580591 | NCBI WGS metagenome assembly OIAA01 (sample SAMEA3882556, study PRJEB24775) | human gut metagenome | biome: human-associated habitat; feature: intestine environment; material: feces | place: Netherlands | collected 2009/2010
TCGGGACGTAGGGGTCGGGCGTTCGAGTCGCCTCATTCCGACAGAAAAGACTTAACTCTTAGAAGTTAAGTCTTTTTTTGTTTTATACCTCCTCTCCTCCGGTTTCCCGACCATAAGAGCGATACTCCAATGGAGTGAACCCCGTACGTTTCTTAAACGAGGAGAAGAAATGCTCGGTAGACTTATAGTCGAGCATAAAAGAGATTTCTTTCATCGATAAAGAAGTACCCACCAGCAATTGCTTAGCCTTACGCAACTTTAGCTCTTGGAAATATTTTGCAGGAGCATAGCCGGTATAATCCTTAAATACTTTGCGAAACCAGGAATAACTGATATTCAACTTCATTGCCAGTTCTTCCGGGTCAACATCCTTGAATACATTCTCGTTCATGATGATTTTAGCCTGCTCTATTTTCTGATCGACATCACCCACTTCGAAAATCTTGTTTTTAGAGATGGACAATATCATCCCTATCATATGTAGCACAATACCGGCAAGATATTGCTGGGAAGAAATCTTATCAGCTTCCGCAATTTCCAAAGCGCGAGAGAAAAGTGAAACGAGCTCTTCATTCAACCCCACCTCCAACACTTGATTCTCTTTCGATAGAAAACCACCTTTCACCATATCATCAATCACAGCTCCCTCGAAACCAATATAATATTCATTCCAACCCGTCTGCACATAAGGATAATATGTATGCCACTGACCAGGAAACAGCACCATCAGTCGTCCTTTGCACACTTGCTTCTCTGGCGTGGTCTCCGAGGAGAACACCCCCCTCCCTTTAGTAATATAGACCAACTGGTACTCGCGCAGAATCCGTCCTTTCTGCGCATTGAAAAAATAACCGGTAGGATGATCCTTCAACGGATAAGGAGAATTAGGCTGGATAGACTGAAAGCCCACAGTATTTACCCAAAGACCATATTTCTGGTCCATGTCATTTACAATAAGGTACTTAAACTCTACTCCTAAATCATTATAATTTTTAGTCATAACACGTGCCTTCCATAATAGCTCCGGAACAAAAATAGAGATTATTTATGAAAAATCCCGTCCGCAGCGAATATTATTCATCACGGACGGGAATAGACATGTAACCTAAAATAGCGCTTGCCTTAAAAAGCTTTATGATACAGAGCTTCTATATCTTCCACAGATGTAGGTCTCGGATTGCCACCGGTGCAGACATCATTGAAAGCATCGATAGCCAATTGATGCAAATCCTCTTCCCTAACATTGATTTCACGCAACCGCTGTGGAATGCCAATACTTAAAGACAATTTCCGGACAGCAGCAATAGCAGCACATATACCTTCTTCCACGCTCATACCTTCCGTATTGACTCCCATCGCCTTCGCAATATGGACATATTTAGGAGCAGCCGGGGACGCTGCATTATACTCCATTACGTAAGGAAGAAGCAATGCGTTGGCCACCCCATGCGGAGTGTCATAATGGGCACCCAAAGGATGGGCCATGGAATGAACGATGCCCAGACCGACATTGCTGAACCCCATACCGGCAATGTATTGCGCTTGAGACATGGCCTCGCGGGCAACCGGATCGCTGCCATTGTCTACGGCAGCTTTCAAATGGACAGCAATCATTTCAATGGCTTTCAGTTCGAACATATCCGACATAGCCCATGCACCCGGCGTTATATAGCTTTCTATGGCATGAGTCAGTGCATCCATACCGGTTGCAGCAGTCAATCCTTTCGGCATGGAATACATCAGCTCCGGGTCAACAATAGCTACTGCCGGAATATCATTAGGGTCTACACAAACCATCTTTTTTTTGACCTCTTCGTCAATGATAACATAATTGATGGTCACCTCAGCAGCAGTTCCCGCCGTAGTAGGTAAAGCAAAAGTAGGGACAGCCTTTTGACGAGTATCCGCCACACCTTCCAGAGACTTCACATCTGCAAAATCCGGATTATTCACAACAATACCAATACCTTTTGCCGTATCAATGGAAGAGCCGCCACCCAAAGCCACGATAAAATCGGCACCGGATGCCTTGAAAGCAGCCACACCATTCTGTACATTGGTAATGGTAGGATTGGCCTTCACATCACTGAAGAGCTCATAAGGTATACTGTTCTTCTCGAAAACTTCAATCACTTTATCAGCCACCTTGAAACGGATCAAATCTCTGTCCGTTACAAAGAAAGCCTTTTTGAAACCTCTGCGGGCAGCCTCCACGGCAATCGTTTCGCGACAGCCGGCACCGAAATAAGAGGTCTCATTCAATATCATTCTATACATAATTACACACTATCTGTTAAAACAATTATTTGGGCAAATTAAACGCTACGGACATTTCCTTCATTTGAAGCTGGCTCATACCATCCGGTTCAAAACCCATATTTTTGGCAGCGATATAAATAAGGGCGGATTTATTGAGTACATCCACCTGGTCGAAAGCAGCCATCACATCCACATCCACAGCAAACACACCATGTTTCTCCCACATCACTACATCATAGTCATCCAGTTCGCGGATGGTAGCCTCAGCCAATTCTACCGAACTGGGAAGTTGATAAGGGATGATGCCCAAACCGCGGGGACAGAAAGCCTTTGTTTCCGGTATCATACTCCAAAGCAGGTTCGAAGCTACATCTTTTTCCAGAAACTTCTTGTTGTGAGTCATGGCTACCAGCTCAATAGGATGCGTATGCACCGAAGCTTTATAGGGAGAACCTTTCGCTATCAGATTGTTGTGTACACTAAGATGGGAAGGAAGTTCCGATGTAGGCTGTACAGACTGGTCGGCTATAATGACATAGCTGGCACAGTCATCCAAAATGCGGATGACCGAACCGTTCTCCATCGGCCAACGGGCCAAATCGCGCATACGCTTGTTGGTGCCTTTGCAATAAAAATAGCAGTCTTTCAAATAAGGTAAAGTAGCACCGATTGATTTCACCTCACTAATGGCGGGCATAGCCTTGATTTCATCGTCTACAAACTCAGTGATGTTGACCGTAATATTGCCCCCATTACGTTCTGCCCAACCTTTCTGCCAGAGATAACCAGCCACCTCAGCCACCTTATTAACTTCCGCAGCCAGCGCCGGACGATTTTCTAGAATTGATTTCATATATGCAGATATATTTTAGTTTTATATTCAAAGATAGGTATTTAAACTTACCCCAGCAACTGTGGCAGGAAAGAAGAAATTATCAAGACTGCCAAGCCTATGACAAGCACTGTAATTGTCTTGGGTGTACACCCTTTCCATTCCTTCAAAAGGATACCCCAAACATTGGAGAACGTTACGTTCAACGACATCAGGATGCACCACGAGAATGTGAGCAATACCGGAGAGGCAGCAAGGAATCCCTTACCCAAGCTAAGACCAAAGAACTGGCTGTACCACAACACACCGGCCAAAGCACAAAACAAGACATTGTTTACATAAAGGGATTTCTTGCCATAATCGCCCCAACTTTTGTTCCTGGAATTCTGATAGAAACAATAGACGGCATTCGTAATGAAACCACCCTGTGTCACCATCAATGTAGCAGGCAGTGTCTTGAATATATCCGCACTTTCAGCAAAACAGAGTTTCTCTCCAAAACCCAATCCTATACTGAAACACGCACTCATAAATCCGGCAAGAAGGGCTACAATAATACCTTTAGTAAAATTGAAATCCTTTACGGCCTTCTTCTTCTCTTCTTCGCTCAGGCTGGCAGACTTCATGCTACCGGCCAGACCGATAATGCCAATACCTACCAACGTGACCACTACACCAACAATAACCGATGTTGTCAAATCTCCTGCCTTACCAGTAAATACCGGAGTCAATATCGTTCCCAATCCGGCACAAGTACCCAAAGCGATAGACTGCCCAAGAGCTACGCCTAAATAGCGCATAGACAAACCAAACGTCAGTCCCCCCACTCCCCATAAAGCTCCGAAGAACATAGTCCAAAGCGTATCCGCAGGATTGTTTGCATAAATCTCGAACAGCGAATTGTCGGCAGGTACTGCCAGCAACGCGCCCAAGAACGGAAAAACCAGCCAAGCGAAAACACCTTGTACAATCCAATACGACTCCCAGCTCCACTCCTTGATGCGGTTAATGGGTACATAGCAACTGGATTGGCAGAATGCTCCGATGGCAATAATCAATAACCCTAATATTATTTCCATTTCTGTCAGTTACAAGGGTTTCCTATCCTCTTTTAGAGGTTACATTAACTTCATACTTCTCTATTTCAGCGATGAACTCCTCACCTACCGGAACATTGTTTTTCAGACAGAACATGTCCCAAACAGCGTTCCAAGGCAAAGCCTTAGCCTCTTCGAGCAGAGCAAGGCGCTGGAAACCTTGACCGGTGGCCTCATATTCGCGAAGCTTTGCCAATGGTTCTAGTAACGCACGCAACATGCATTTCTGCGCCGCACGGGTACCGATTACATAAGCACCGATACGGTTGATGGAAGCATCAAAATAATCAAGACCAATGTGTACACGGTCCAGTGCATCGCAACGGACAATTTCTTGGAAAAGTTCAAGAGTGGGGTCATCCATGATAGTTACATGGTCAGAATCCCAACGTACCGGACGGCTTACGTGGAGCATCAGCTCAGGGACAAAGAGCAACATGGAAGACACCTTGTCTGCAGCACTTTCCGTAGGATGGAAGTGCCCGGTATCAATGGTAATAAGTTTCTGATGCTGTACACTATAGCCCATACAGAATTCATTGGAGCCTACTGTATAACTCTCTAAACCTATGCCAAACACCTTCGATTCAAGGCAGTCCTTCATATGCTTGTATTCCGTAGCAAAAATACGGTCGAGAGAATCTTTGAAAAGCACACGATACTTCATACGGTTTACAGTGATATCCTTGCTACCATCATGCACCCAAAGATTCATGATGCAGGGATCTCCCTGGCGGCGCCCCATTTCTTCGGCAATGGCACGACAACGTTTAGTATGTTCGACCCAAAAGTCACGGATACCTTGGTCCGGATGAGCCAGAGAAAGATTACCGCTCTTCGGATGAGAGAAAGAAGTGGAATTAAAATCCAATTTTATACCATTCTCGGCTGCCCATTGCATCCAGCTTTCGAAATGTTTCACCTCTACCTGATCGCGATCTACGAAGGTACCGCCAAAGTCACCGTAAATCTCATGCAAATTCAAACGGTGCTTACCGGGGATATAAGAAGCAGCTTTCAAAATATCGGAACGCAGTTCTTCCATATTACGGGCTTTACCGGGATAGTTTCCTGTTGTCTGGATACCACCGGTCAATGAGCCGGCAGATTCGAATCCCTGAACATCATCGGCCTGCCAACAATGCATAGAGATAGACACTTTCTGAAGTTGCTCCATTACTTTTTCTACATCCAATCCGAGAGCTGCGTAACGCTCTTTAGCAATTTCATACGCTTTGTTTATCAATTCTTCTTTCATGATACGTGATTTGATTATGAGTTATAAATTATTGGTAATCATTATCCATTATAATTAGTCATCGTCAATTGCTTGAAGTGCAGGTAAGCGGTATTCCAATCCTCCATATCCTGCGGATAGAAAGTCTTTAATGGTATGGAACGGTTGATGAGCTGTCTCATGGAAGCAATGTCTCTAGCTGCTCCGGCAGCCAATGCCTGAACCATAACGTTACCGATAGCAGTAGCTTCGGAAGGTCCGGCAATCACGGGAATACCGACAGCATTGGCTGTCCACTGGTTAAGCAGTTCGTTACGGCTACCGCCACCGATAACATGTAAAGCCTCCACCGGACGTGGTGAAAGATTTCGCAGGCTATCCAGCACCTGACGGTATCTCAAAGCAAGACTCTCAAAGATACAGCGTACTATCTGTCCATGTGTCATGGGAATAGGCTGACGATAATCGGAACAATAGGTCTTGATGGCTTGCTCCATATTCGCCGGATTGGTAAACAAAGCATCATCCGGATTAATTAGACTACGGAATGGTTCACAAGTACCAGCCTCAACGATGAGTTCAGAATAAGGGATTTCCCCCCATTCGGTACGGCAACGTTCAAGCAGCCACATACCACAAATATTTTTTAACAAACGAATGGTTCCTTCCACACCGCCTTCATTCGTAAAATTCAAGGATTCTGTTTCAGCAGTAATGACTGGAGCATCCGTCTCCACTCCCATCAGAGACCAAGTACCACTACTTAGATAAGCAAAATTACGGTCCATGGCAGGTACGGCAGCAACAGCAGAAGCCGTATCATGCCCGGCAACAGCTATCACGGGGACAGCGCCAAGTCCGGTTATTCGTTGTACTTCCTCCGTCAAGCCCCCTATTTTTTCACCAGGATAGACAAAACGCCCGAAATGAGCTTGTGTCAGTCCAATCTCCTGCAGCAAGGCATCCTCCAGCCTGCAGGTATTGGCATTTACCAACTGTGCCGTACTGGCAATAGTATACTCCGTTACCATCTGACCGGTCAACATATAGCTCAAAGCATCAGGCATAAACAGCAATTTATCTGCAGCTGCCAATGCACTGTCATGATTACGGCGTAATGTATCAAGTTGGAACAAGGAGTTGAAATTCATCACCTGAATCCCCGTCCATCCATACACATGGCTACGAGGTATACGTGTGAAGAACGCTTCCGGAGCACCCACCGTATGAGGGTCACGATAGGAATACGGCTGGCGAAGAAATCCCCCATCCTTACCTACACAGACAAAATCTACTCCCCAAGAGGAGTATACCAGATGCGGGGTACGATAAGGGGGACTTTCAAGCGGCCCGCTTGACTTTTTTCATCAGCCGGCATATAATGAATATGACACCACATACGACACCACAAAGACGAGGGAATAAAAGATGTCACAATGGGATAAGCTGCTGGCACGCATTTGTGCGCTTTCCAAAGACCTGCGGTTTGATGAGCTGCGCAAGGTGTTGGAAAGCTACGGCTATCAGATGACTGCCCCCCGGAGCGGGAGCAGCCACTATACCTTCCGCAAAGCGGGCTGTATGCCCATTACGATACCCAAGCACGAACCGATCAAGAAAGTATATGTGGAAATGGTGCGTCAGATCGTAGAGAGTGAGGCGAAAAACGATGAAAAAGCTGAATGAATATCTGGCTCTTCCGTATCGGATGGAGATTGTAGAGGACAGGGAAGAGGGCGGCTATGTTGTCTCCTATCCCGATCTGCCGGGGTGCCTGACCTGCGGCGAGACCATTGAAAGCGCTGTGGAGAATGCTCGGGATGCTAAGAGGGTCTGGCTGGAGGCCGCACTGGAAGAGGGCGTATCCATTCCGATGCCGGACAGTCTGGAGGATTATTCCGGGCAGTTCAAATTGAGGATTCCACGAAGCCTGCACCGATCATTGGCAGAACATTCGCAGAGAGAGGGAATCAGCATGAATCAGTACTGCGTTTACCTGCTGGCAAAAAATGATGCCCTGCACGCAGGGTAAAAGGAAAGCTTTCCGGCCCTTCGCTCTGGTGAGCGGGGGCTTTTCTTATTTTCTCCCTCTTTTTTCGCATTTTTCGCGCGAAAAATCGCCGGAACATACTCGTTGACGACACAACCAAAAGGTGTTACACTTTGGGTAACAAAACAACGCTGTGTAATGCAAAAGAAAGAGGTGTTTCAATGAACGAAATGAAGGAAGCAGTGGGGAACTGGCGGGAGGCAAAGCAGTTCAGCCCGGCGGACGAGAACGACTTCCTGCGGTGGCTGGACAAGGCCGATACCGAGGAAAAGCTCTTTTCCCGGCTGACCTTCTGGTTTACCTTCCGGGGCCTGCCTGCGGACCAGAACCAGCGGTATCATCTGGTGCAGGAGCGGGCCCGGGAACTGCGGCTCTGGAACGGGCTGGAGCTCAAGCTCCGGCGCTGGCAGGACCGCGTGGCCGACGAGTACGAGCAGATCGGAAAGGAGGCGTTCGCGGCCCGCATCGGCGAGGACTACGCCGATTACATCAACAGCCTGACCGACCCGGAGGCCGCCCCGCAGCAGGCTGCCCCGGAGCCGGAGACCGCAAAGCCTGCCGGGGTGCAGGCGTGGTCGGCCCGGGAGCTGTCGGAGATGGAGCTGCCGCCCATCCGCCATGTGGTGGAGGGCCTGCTGCCCATGGGCATGGGGGTGCTGGTGGCAAAGCCCAAGCTGGGCAAGAGCTGGATGGTGCTGGACCTCTGCCTTGCCGTGGCACAGGGGGAGCCGTTCCTGGGGTTCCCCACCCGGCAGCACGGCACGCTCTACCTCGCCCTGGAGGACGGCAAGAGCCGGATGCAGACCCGCCTGCGCCGCTTGCTGGAGGGAAGGCCCGCCCCGGCCAACATGCACGTCATGTTTCAGGCCCAGCGGCTGGGCGAGGGCCTGCTGGAAATGCTGGGGGAGTATCTGGATGCCAACCCGGACATCCATCTGGTCTGCATTGATACCTTATCTAAAATCAAGCCCAAGGCAAAGCCCTTTGAAAATGCCTACGATGCCGACTACGACTACATGGGCAGACTGAAGGCCTTTGCCGACAGCCGGGGCATCTGCGTGCTGCTGGTGCACCACACCCGCAAGAGCAAGAACCCCGAGGACAGCTTCGACAACATCAACGGCTCCACCGGCATCCTGGGTGCGGCGGATTTCACCATCGTGCTGGACAAGCAGAGCCGGATGGACGATGAAGCAGGCTTTCTGCTCACCGGCCGCGACATCGAGCAGTGCGAACGGGTCATCCGCTTCGATAAGGCCCGCTGCCGCTGGGTCATGCAGGGCACGGCGGCCCAGCTGGCCGCGCAGCGCCGGGTGGCCGAGTATGAGGCAGAGCCCATCGTCAGGACCCTGCGGGTGCTTCTGCAGCAGGGGGATGGAACGTGGAGCGGCTACTCCAAGAACCTGATGGAGATGGGCCAGCGGTACGCCCATACCGAGCTGGCACCCACCTCGCAGGCATTGGCCAAGCGCATCACCGAGCTTGAGCCGATGCTGTGGGAGAGGGATGCGGTGAAGCACTGGATGCAGGACAATGGCAGTTCTGCAAAACGCCATTGCTTCAGACAACAGCGTATCGATAACACAGTTGCAGATTCATCATCTGCACAGTTATCGTTAAGACATAAGTATTGTTGATTTTGTTGTTTTTGTTGGTGCTTGCAACAGAATCAACAAATCCAACAAAAATAGAGAGTATAACGAGAACCCCCTCCGGTATGGTGTGTACCGAAGGGGGTTCGTTGGGGTTGGATGGCGTGCCCTCTCAGTCTCGCTGCGCTCGACAGCTCTCCCGAAGGGAGAGCCAACGCATCTGCAAGGGGAGAGGGTGCTGAAGGTTAAACCTCTCCGTCATCATCGCTTCGCTCGATGCCACCTCCCCTAGTAGGGGAGGCCTTGGCATAGGGCTCATTTTTCGCAATGATCGCCTATCGGCTCCAAAATGCACTCCTGCCGCAAGGATAAGGCTTTGCGCCAGCAGGGCAAACAGGAGCGAAGCGCCAGACCACGAAAACGTGAC
>OIAA01000942.1_pt1 | contig 9491 bp, 7 predicted proteins | sample 1580591 | NCBI WGS metagenome assembly OIAA01 (sample SAMEA3882556, study PRJEB24775) | human gut metagenome | biome: human-associated habitat; feature: intestine environment; material: feces | place: Netherlands | collected 2009/2010
CAATCGGAGCAGTGCTTCGCGCTCGTCCCGCCGCAGCCCCAGAGCTGCCGCCAAAAGACCGATCACGCCGCTCTTGGTGGGTTCACGGCCCGTCTTGCGGGTCTCAAATTTGGAGTCCGCGCCCCACGCCTGCAAAGGCGCTGCCAGCCGAAGCAACAGCGTTGCCATTACCCCACCTCATTTCCGGCAAGTGCATCCCGGACAGCCTTTTCCAATGCGTCCAGCATAGCCTTTGCCGTCTGCGCCGGAGCCAGTTCCTCCAGCCCGCTGCCCACGGTAAAGCTTTGCGCCGGGGCCTCGGCAAAGCTGCTGTACATCTGCTGCGCATACTGTGCCAGTGCCGCCTTGGAAGGCGCGGCATACCCCTGCGCACTGCGGGGCACGGCACGCTCGAATGCACCACACAGGTTCACCGGCTGATCTTCCCGGATGGTCACATAGACTGCATCCGGCAGAGTGCGGTTTGCAAAGGTGTTCTGCTTGCCGGTGGGCATGGAGAAGAGGAACGCCTCACCAAAGGCCCGCACCGTTTCCGCGGTCTGCGCTGCACCCAGCTGCCCGGCCAGCTCCATCACGTTCACTGTGGCATAGCGGTACAGGGTGGAGGAGTTGTACTCCACCGTGCCCAGATGGCCTGCACCGGCGTTGTCCTCTGCTTGACAGTCATCCACGGCGGTAAAGTAATCGTACTCGTTCTGCACAGCATGAGTGGAGATGCTGTGCGCCACCTGCGCAGCGGCGTCATAGTTCAGAGAAGGGTCATCTGCCACCATGCGGCCAAACAGCGCCATGTCCATCGAGGGCGCCGCTTTCAGGGCATCCCGATACTGCTTTTTATCCGCAGAGCCCTCCACAGCCAGCTCTGCCAACGCCTTTGCCTGCGCAGTGCTCATGAAGAACAGCGCCTTGGTGCCCTTATCGTCGCTCTTGATGCCCGCATTCTCCAGCGCTTTTTTTGCCAGCTTGTCCGCATCCAGTTCCGGGGCCAGTGCAAGGATCTGCGCCTTCACCAGTTCTGCGGCCTTTTTAGTGCGCTTGCCCACGTCCAGCCGGGCGTTCTCCGCAAAGGCAGCGCGCATGGCGTGCTTCCACGCCTGTGAGGAAACTCTGGCGCGGAGCACACCGCCGTACACTGCCGTTTTTGGGCTGCCGGTATCATCCCGGTTGATGCAGCTGGGCGGGACGGTCTGCAAAATGTGGAAATCAACATACAGGCGCTTATTCATGATCAATTCTCCTTTTCTTTCTCATCCGGTGCAGGCTTCGGGTCGCGGTACAGGTCCTGTCCCCACCGCAGACGGACATTGGCGGGGGTCTGCGCATACCGCGGGTCGGTGCATTGCAATTCATACAGGTCTGCCGCAAGCTGCGGATAGTCCAGCGGGATGCCGCCATCCTTTGCCGCGCTCAGCAGCTGGATCATGCCCCGCAGATGGTGGCTGATCTCGGTAATTTCTTCTGCGGTGGCCAGCGCGTTGAACCGCCGGAGCACACTGGCCTCGGTCCAGTCCTGTCCGGCACTGTTCCGCTCTGCCAGCTGCCGCACCGCACGCCCCAGCGTGTTGCCGGGGCAGTTCATGGGGCGGTCGTTCCCCTGCTGATGCATAGCATACAGGGTCAGGGCGAGGTAGACCGCCCACTCTGCCGCCGAGGGAGCACTGCGGCCCTGAAAGCTTTCCGGCATTCCCAGCAAAAAACTTCCCCACAGTTCCGGCAGCTCGCCGGGTGCGTGGCCGATGCCCCGACGCAGCTTTGCCAGCTCTGCCCGCCGCTGGTTGTCCGGCAGAGCCTGAAGCCTGTGCAGCCGCTGCGCCGCATATAGTTTGACGTCCTGTGTTTTCATACAATTCCCCCTTTATGGTTCTGTTTTGGGATAGATCTCCCAAAGCCTTGTGCGGAAACGATTATAGGCCTTTGGCGAGGTATACAGGATGGTGCGCTCGGTCTTTTTATCCTTATCCACCACAATGCGGTGTCCCTTCAGGGCGGCATTTCCGGCCTCCATCACCATCTGTTTTCCCAGCTTTTCCGCGATGTTTCGCGCCTGCGCCTGCCAGCGCAGCGCTGCCTCATCCGGGTCGTCCTGCTCTGGGTCGATTGCCTGCAGCCACTGCCGAAAAGGCTGATCCACTGCAAAGTAGAATTGTGCACGGGCGTCCTCCGTTACCTTCTGCTTATCCTTGAACCCTTTCACTTTATTGTAGTCCAATCCCCCGGCAAGCTTCAGTTCCACGCACAGTGTGCCAATGTTTTTGGCAGTTTCTTCACAGCGCTGTACTTCCCGGCTTATCCGCACCGTCCATTTTCGGCCAAGATCGTTTAACGTTGCAAGTTGCATTTCCAACTGGTCAGTATACACATCCTTAACAGATGCTCCCTGATCGTCATATCGTATTCCGACCACACTAATCACGATCTGTTCTTTTTTGCTCAGAATTCGCAGACTTTGCAGCTTTTGATTCCATATCAGAACACCCGGTTTACGGCCCTCCGGGTCTAGCATGGCGGGAAGTTCTCGCCACAGCTGCTTTCCCATCTCATGCTGTTGCGGTTCATAGGTCACCTTTTCATTTTCCTTCGATGTTCTGCGCCAAAGAGTCATTTGCTCGCCAAACGCATTTTCGCTGTCCCAATAGTCTCCGCCCAACACCTCATACCCGACTACACCGGGCATTTCTTCTGAGCGTATCAGCAAAATGCGTCTGGATTGCAGGGTCAAAAGTTCTGCCTGATTTTTCGGCATCACAATCTCAACGCTCTGTTCCGTTCTGGCGTGCTCCCGCTCCCAGCAAGGCAGTTGCTTTTCCCGTAGAGCATCCTGCTCTGTCGAAAACGCCATATTCCGCAGCAGCGTTTCGTACAGATTTTTCCCCTTAACAGCCACAAACCCAATCTGCCCCAGCCAACCAACACCATGCCTTGGCTTATTGCCAGCCTTCGGGCGGCCGCCGCGTTCATCGTATCCATTTTGATAAATCAGCCATCGAGCTGCCTGTGCATAGGTGAGTACCGCACATTCTGCTTTTGAAATGTTCTGAAATAGCGGCGTTTTATTACCGCTTTCCGCTCGTTCCCCGTTCAACTTTTTTCCGTCAAACGCAATGCCATTGCTAAGGGTCGGCACCTGCCAGAAGGGGTGTGTCGGGTGGAACAGCCAGAAGCGGTCCTTCCACTGCTCCAGGTAGTCCCGGACAGGCTCTGCCGGGAAACGCCCAAGCTGCCACAGCTCGCTCCAGCGCTCCAGTGCATCATCGCTCTGTGCCAGCGGTTGGGGTTTTCCCTTTGCATCCACCCGGGAGAACACGGTGAACAGCACCGCCAGCAACAGCCGCAGCACGGCGGCATCCTGCGTGGGCATTTCGCCTGCCAGATCCACATAATCCTGCGCATGGAGCAGTGCGTCCGTCAAAGAAACTTCCTGCACCGTATTGTCTGGCCGACGAACCCGGACCCACGGCTCCGTCAACAGGTTAAATTCGATCTCCTTCATCCGTTTCCTCCTTTTGGTAGGTCAGGCCGTTTTCACGGTCATAACAAAGTTCCATGCCCGCAAGCCGGGCAGTCAGGTTTTCATCCAGCAGCAGGATCAGCTCTCCGTGCAGCAGCGGAGACAGCTGCCACGCCGCAAGTCCGCTGCGGTTGTCCGCTTCCAGTTCCCGGATGACCTCGTCCACCTTCCACGCTTTGCCGAACACCGCCGGGAGCCGCAGCTTCTGCCGGGCAATCTTCAGTGCCGTTTCCGGCGGGGGCGGGCTGTCGGCAGCTACGGCGCTGCCACCCTCCTGCCACGGCAGAAAGTGGATGCTGCCGTCTGCCCGACACTGCATTATAAGCACCTCTACCGAGGGGTCGCCGTCCCGCACTGCTGCCCGCGCTGCCGGGTCGGAGCGGGCACCCTCGTTCTGCATCCAGTCGTCCAGCGTATTCAACTGCGCCAGCCGGTGCGTTTCCGGCTGCGGCACAAGGTACACCTCGGCGCGCGCTTTCTTTTTCTCCTGCGTCTGCTCATATACGCAGCGCATTTCCTCCCCCTGCGCTCCACCGGGAGCTTCCCGCTCCCAGCCGTAGACCTGCTGCACCAGCGGAGAGATTTCCTCCGGCAGCCGGATGCTCCGGGGCAGAAACTTCCGGGTGCGCCAGAGCAACCACTGTCCATATACCGCCTCGCTGCCCGCATCAAAGGCATTTTCCCCGGTGTCCAGCACCGCGCAGCAGGCCTGCTGCAATGGGGCGGGGCGGCTGCGGCGGTGACGGTGCAACCGTCCGATGCGCTGCAACAGCAGATCCATGGGGCAAAGCTCTGTAACAAGAACATCCAGATCAATGTCCAGCGACTGCTCCATTACCTGCGTGCCCACCACGATCAGGTCGTTCCGGCGCTCCGGTGCAGAGCCCTTGCCAATGCGTGCCATCAGCTGGTTTTCCCGCGCTGCGCGGTCCGGCATCAGGAACTGCGCATGGAACAGCTGCACCTCTTTGTCCGGCAGGCTTTCCCGCAGCAGCTGCGCGATCTTCTGCGCTTTTTTGACCGTGTTGACGATCACTCCCGCGCAGCCGCCCTCTGCCAGCTTCCGGCGCAGCAGCGCGGGCAGCTCCGGCTCTGTGAGCGTGGTCAGCTGCACCGTTTTACCGGGTGCGTCTGGTGGGATGGCCGTCTGCTTTACCTCTGCGCCGTCCGTCCATGTCAGCAGCGGATAGCCGCAGCTGGTTTTCCATGGGACGTCCGGGACAGCCTTTTTCTGCTGGTAAGCCTCGACCAGTTCCGCGCGCCGCCGGGCAGGCAGGGTGGCTGACAGCAGGATGACCGGCACCTTGTACCAGCCCAGCCATTCCAGTGCGCGGTCCAGATAGCAGTTCATGTAGGTATCGTAGGCATGGCACTCGTCAATAATGACCACCTTGCCCGCAAGCCCCAGATGCCGCAGCATAACGTGCTTCTGGGCAAGTGCCGCCAGCAGCAACTGATCCACTGTGCCAATCACAAAGTTTGCCAGCAGTGCCTGCTTGTTTCCCCGAAACCACTGGTGTACCTGCACCTGATGCGCTTCCTGCGCGTCCTCCTCTAACTGCACCCCGCGCCCCTGCAGCCGCAGATAGCACTCGTTCAGTTCTGCCATGCCGTGTGCCAGCTTTATAGCCTGCGGCAGCGTCTCCTCAGACTGTGTGTCTGCCCAGTCAAGCAGCCGGGGAAAGATGCCGTTTGCCGTGGCCTGTGTGGGCAGCCCGAAAAAGACACCACCCAGCCCGAACCGGCTGGCCATGACCTCCGCAGCGGCCAACGCCGCCTCGGTTTTACCCACGCCCATCTGTGCTTCCAAAATCAGGATGCCCGGTTCCGCTGCGGTATCCACAGCCTCCAAAACAGCCCTCTGCACCGCATTGGGCGCAAAGCCGAACCGCACCGCAAACTCCTGCGGGTCTGCGATGCCCGGCTGTGCCTCCCACGGGAAGGGCAGCGCCAGCTTTTCCCAAGCCCTGTCCACCCGCGCCGGGTAATCCTCCATGCTGCCCAACTCCTCTACCGGGATCAGGGGAAAGTATTCCGTATTGCTGGCGATCCAGTCTGCCATGATCAGAAGTCCGGTCAGAAGCACTTCCTCCTGCGGATTCAGATCATCCAACTCCGCTGTGTCGTCAAAGCCACAGTCCTGCAAAACAGTCATGAGCAGTTCTGTCCAGAAGTCCTCCCAGACCTTTTTCTGTCCCTTGGGGTAGTAGTTGCTCTCCCAACCCTCTAACTGATCATCGACCGCCGCGCAGCTCTGTGGCTTGCCGTGGTGCGCCCCCACAATGGAGGCGATCCCGCCGGGGCAGTCATCCCACAGCAGGACTGCCTCGCCCGCCCGGGCATGCGGCGACTCCCGGCGGTTCTGTTCAGGACAGTCCAGCGGCGTCAACGTTTCCAGCCGCTGCCTCGCCTCCGGCAGGGTGCGCAGGATATTTGCCTGAAAGGCTACCGTAGCCTTGCCTATATCATGGATTCCACCCAAAAACCGGGCATGTGCGAGCAACGCTTCCTCGCGCTCAAAGCCCATGGCCCGTTTTACGCTTTCGGGGAGCCACTGCCGGACTAGCCGCTCCATGATGCCCGCCGTATCCCACAGATGCATCCAGAGCGGCAGCCACAGGCTGGTATTTTCCGGGTCCGTTTTACCGGCCAAAAACCTTGTTTTATTCAACGTCCTTCGCATTTTTGCTCCTTTTCCGGTGTGTGTGTGCCTTCCATGTACCGAGCATAACAGATAATGTGTACTATAATCCGTACTTTTTGTATTTTATCTCCGCAAATGAAAAAAGCGGCACACCGGGTCGTGCCTCATCAAAACGAAGTGTCCTCGCAAGGTAAAGAAACCTGCTATTTATAGCCCGGTTCCGTTTTCTGTTTCAAAGATACGCTTCTGCCTTTCTGCTGTCAATGACTCTGCGCCAATTCATCAAAGCTACAAAAAACGATTTCTTTTTTGTATAAAAAGCCGCCCCGGCTTCCATTGCGGAAACCGGGGCGGTTCATTCTGTTTATTGGTGCTTTTTCAAGCGCTCACGCAATCACTTGCGGGGATTCTTAATCGCAGCCTGAGCGGGTGCCAAAATTGCAGGGCGTTCACGGCAACGGTGTGCTTTTCTTTTAGCACGCTGTATCTCCAAAGAACGGCTTCACTGTACTAAGAGAAACTCCGTTCCGCTTTGCCTTTTCCTGCTCATAGGTCACACGAGTAGCTTCTTCAATAAAAGCTCTGACTTCCGGAGTTGCTGTTGACCATGTGACATTAAAGCGTCTGCAAATTTGATAAAATGTGCGATAAAATGCATCACGCTCTGCATCACGCTGAAAATATTCTTTTGCACTCATCAAACACACCTCATTTCAAGTAAGTTACAAAGATGTTCATTGCTGCCTCACCAGAGAGTTCATAACGCGGTGCTCCGCCAAAACTCGGCAATGGACAAGCTCCATCCCGCCGCATTCATGGTCAATCGACAGCTTGATTCCGTACGCAATCAACACCCGGCCAATGCCCTGATACTTTTTAGAATGCCCAACAATTGTCGGATTGCTTTCCGGCTGGCTCTCAATGTAGGTAATGTGAACCATCACGTCATTTTCCAATATTTCGTATGCAGCCAGCGCAACTAATTCGCCATCACTCGTCTTTAAGGCATACTTTTCAAAGGCATCATCCTGAATATAATCTGACAACCAGCTTGTTTGCCAGACGGGTTCTTTTTCAGTCTGTACCGCGTCAGACTTTTTCATGCGCACGATTTTCACACTGATATTCTGACTGCCGTCTGTTTTTATGATAAATGGTACAAACCTTGCCATATAGACCCCTTTTCAAGCTGAAGTGTCGTTCTCCTTATTATTATACTCATCCATTCGTAATTTTTCAAGCTACACAAAAAGCCCCTCGGCCTTCCATTACAGAAAGCGATGGGCTTGATTTGCTTTTGAACTGTTTTATCTCGTTGGAAAGATTTTATCTTCTCAGGTTTTTGATTGCAGTTCGGATAGCTGTCAAAATTGCTGATCCTTCAAAATCAATCCAGTTCTTCTCCATTGGTTTTAATCACATGCTGATACCAGTAAAATGATTTTTTACGGGAACGCTTCAATGTGCCATGGCCTTTGTCGTCCATATCCACATAGATCATACCATAGCGCTTTGCCATTTCGCCGGTGCCTGCCGAAACGATATCAATGCATCCCCAGGGCGTATAGCCCATTACCGGCACATGGTCCTTTTCAATGGCTTCCTTGATGGCACGGATATGGCCGCGCAGGTAGTCGATGCGGTAGTCGTCCTCAATGGTACCGTCCGCATTGACCGTATCCTTTGCACCCATGCCGTTCTCTACAATAAACAGCGGCTTCTGGTAACGGTCGTACAGCTCGTTCAGCACATAGCGCAAGCCGTCCGGGTCGATGGGCCAGCCCCATGCCGTGGTTTGCAGGTAGGGGTTGGGCGCGCCTTGCTGGCCGCCGGTGGTCGTGGTGTTGGCCGAGAAGCGGTCAAACACGGTGGTTCGGTAATAGGAAAAGGCCAGGAAATCCGAGGGATACGCTTTTAAAATTTCTGCATCCCCCTGCTCCATTTTTAACGTAAAGCCATATTCGTCAAAAATCGACTGTGCATAGTTGGGATACTCACCATGGAACAATACATCCGAAAACAGCAGTGCCTTGCGCCGGAACGCATAGGCTCCAAACACATCTTCCGGGTGGCAGGTGGCCGGATAAATGCCGGACAGCGCCAGCATCGCGCCCATCTGGAAATCCGGGTTGATGATCTTTGCCGCTTTGTTTGCCAATGCCGAAGCTACCATCAAATGATGCAGTGCCTGGAATTTCAGCCCTGCCTCTGCATCCGGCGTTTCGCCCTGATTATACGATTTTTTGCTTCCGGCCTCCGATGCTGCATCGTTGGAAAGGCCCAGTGTCCAGTAACCACCCAGCACGTTCACCTCGTTCACGGTGACCCAGTATTTGACCTTATTGCGGTAACGCTGGAACACTGTGCTGGCATAGCGCAGATAGAAATCGATCAGCTTCCGGTTTGCCCAGCCGCCATAGGCCGTGGCTAGGTGCACCGGCATATCAAAGTGCAGGATGGTGACCAGCGGCTCAATGCCATGAGTCAGCATTTCGTCAAACACTTTATCGTAGAATGCAAGGCCTGCCTCGTTGGGCTGTTGGTCGTCTCCGTTCGGGAAGATTCGTGTCCAGGAAATGGAGAGCCGCAGCACCTTGAAACCCATTTCTGCAAACAGAGCAATGTCTTCTTTGTAGTGGTGGTAGAAGTCGGTGGCCACATGGCTGGGATAGTAATAGTCATCCTTCAGGATGCCCTGTGCACCCGCCGGGATGCATTCGCCCAGCCCGATCGTTCCCTCACGTCCATCCGGGAAACGGTAGAAGATCCGGCGCGGCTGTTCCTTGTTGCCATCGGTAATAAGATCCGCGACTGCAAGGCCTTTTCCGTCCTCCGCGTAGCCACCCTCATACTGGTTGGCTGCTGTGGCACCGCCCCAGAGAAAATTCTGCGGAAATCCCATTTCGTTCTCCTTTGCTTACTGCTCTTTCTGTGCTTCTTTTTCCGCCATGCGGTTGGACATCAGCACGAACGGGATGTAGGTCAGGGTGCCCACGATCAGGATCACCAGCTGCACAATGGCACCATGCCAGCCATAGGAAATGGTAGCATTAATGAACAGCGGCAGACCGAACGGTGCGTCCACGATGCTGCAGGAGATGAAGCCGATCTTAATGGCAAACAGACCGATAGCAGCTGCAATGCCGGAGTTCAGGATAAAGGGAATGGCGAACACAGGGTTCAGTACCAGCGGCAGGCCAAAGACCATCGGCTCGCCAATGCCGCAGATGCCGGGCAGCAGCGAAAGCTTTGCAATGGCACGGTGATCTTCACGCTTGGAGAACATCAGGATGGCAAAGATCAGGCTCAGGGTCAGGCCAGCGCCGCCCACAACAACAA